>Ga0172371_10009250_pt1 | contig 13582 bp, 17 predicted proteins | sample Lak12m_FD_114543 | JGI IMG/M metagenome (GOLD analysis project Ga0172371, IMG submission 114543) | Freshwater microbial communities from Kabuno Bay, South-Kivu, Congo - kab_022012_12m | ecosystem: Environmental > Aquatic > Freshwater > Lake | place: Democratic Republic of the Congo: South-Kivu... | reverse complement strand
GCCAAGCCAGCAAGTGGCGTAATGGAAAGGGGATGGCTTACAAGACTCACAACGGGTTGGCTAAAAGTAACCAACTCTGATACTCCGAACAGGAGCTACAGCCCTATGGCTGATTTTCTTTATCACCATAAATCCAGTACCTGTCAAAAGCCAACCCAATCTCGTCAAGACCGCGACAATCACAGCCTATTGCCTGAAAGGGAAAACCACATCGAGGAAATACACTGCCCAGGTCAAGGGTGGTTGTATTGCCTTGAACAGGAAGCTGGCGAAGGACCTGGGCCTCAAGTGCGGCCCTGGGCAGTATGACTACCATTTTGGCAGGGTCATTGAGGTGATGGGGGTTGGCCATTTCACCTTTGCAGATTTAATGTCTCCCAAATGGCGGGGTTATAGGTGTGATGTCTTTGTCCCAGAATATCACAAATGCAAGGTTTTTGGAGTGAAGAGGAGTCAGGTGCGGGTGGTAAAATGAGAATGACCATCCACAACCATAGGAGGACAGGAATGCCGGTCAATGTGAATGAGGAGTTGGACAAGTTGGAGAGTCAGGTGCAGGATCAATCAGTATGCTACAACCTCAGCTACCGGGGCGGCAAGACCCTGTTTTTGGAACAGATGTGCGGTGGCTGTCCCCATGAGGTCAATGACATTCTGCACGGCACCACGGGTAGGGAGTGGATCGTCTGGTATTGCGGAATAATAGAGTAATGGGCGGGGTTAGCTCAAGGGTAGAGTGCTCCCACTCCAAGGGAGAGGTACTGGTTCGAGTCCTCTACCCCGCTCCAACCTCAAGGGAGGCAGGATTATGATTTCAGTTTGGTGGTTGTTGCTGTTGCCAGTGGTCTTTAGTTTTGGCTTTTTTGCTGCCGGGCTTTTGGCGGCCAGCGCCTGCGCCGATTGCCGGGATGCTATCCGCTACCGGGAGAATGTCCTTCTAAGTCAACATAAGCAATATGGCAATGATAAATATGTTGAGGGCTACCACAATGGCTATGCCGACGGCCATACCGTTGGTTTTAGTGATGGGTTGAAACAACTCCAAGGGATAGGGTGAGAACCCTGGTTGGTCTAAAGAAATGAAACCAAAGTTGTGGCAACTACCACCTAGACGTCTTATTTGGGAAACAATTCCAAAAAGTCATGGCAAACCTCAACGTCCAGATAGATCTAAAGAAAGACGAGATTGTTGTTATTATTGGAAATGTCTGGATAGGGCAGCTAAATACAACTTAAATTTGGATTGTGATCATTGCCGTGATTTTAAACAGAAACCAACTCTTGAACGACCGCTTTTGGGCGAAGAAGTTTGTGGGGTAACTTATTCGCCGTGTGTGTGGTGTACTATAAAAAAAAATGACTGTTTCGATTATTGCAAAAGATTACCTCAAAATAGAGACAAATAAAAGACTACTTTATTGATAAACTGGCCTGTCCGTTCCTAAAGGACTAGGTCTTTATTTTTTTAACAAAAGATAAAAAATATTTTAGGTAAATACAGAAATCATCTTTATAATGATGACGAGAGAATAAATAAGAATGATTGACAACACTGAAAAACAGAAAGTTTCTCAAGTTATCCTGGAAAACCCCAACATTGGCGTGCGGGAGCTTTGTAACCGTAGCTTCTTCTTTTTTTTACAACGTTTCTGGTCATCTGTATCATCTGCCACTTTTAAACCCAATTGGCACATTAAGTATCTTTGTGATGTATTACAGGACCTTGCTGAGTGGAGAGCTAACAAAAATCCAAAAAAATACGACCTTATCATTAACGTACCACCTGGAATGACCAAAACGATTACGTGTAGCATTATGTTTCCGGTTTGGTGTTGGACTCGTTGGCATTGGATGATGTTTATTGCAGCAAGCTATTCCAACGACCTCTCTCTGGAATCTGCCGGTAAGTCTCGGGACGTAATATACTCTAGTCAGTTTAGGACAATTTATCCAGAATTAAAGGTTAGGGAAGATAAAGATGCAAGGGGCAATTTTCAGATAGTAAACACTTCTGAGCCCTTGGTATTGGGTGGTACCAGGTATACAACTTCAGTAAAGAGTACTTTGACTGGCTTTCATGGTGATATTTTGATTGTAGATGACCCTCTGAACCCTAAGCGTGCAGCTAGCGATGCAGAGATTAAAGAAGCCAACGATTGGTTTGAACAAACCTTACCTACCAGAAAAACCGACAAAGAGGCTACCCCAACCATTTTGATCATGCAGAGACTTCACCAAAACGACCCTACTGGTCATATATTAAATAAAGATTTAAACATTAGACATATATGTTTACCTGGTGAGATTAATAATAAAGGGTATGACGATAAAGTTAAACCACCAGAGCTGAAGACTTTTTATGTCGATGGCTTGTTAGATTCAAATAGGCTTACTAGTGTTGCCTTAAAAGAGTTAATGGAAAAACTGGGACAATACGGTTATGCCAGTCAAATTGGTCAAAATCCCACACCACCCTCTGGTGGTATGTTCCAGATTGACAAAATAATTACAATAGAACGTCCACCAGATCTTAGTGAAATATCTCATATTATTAGGGCTTGGGATAAGGCAGGAACGGTTCCTACTAAAAAAGGACAAGAACCTGCTTGGACAGTTGGTTTAAAAATGGCTCGTTTAAAGATTGGCAAGGTGGTTATTTTGGATATTAAACGAGGCCGTTGGTCCTCTGATGTTCGGGAAGAGATTATTAAACAAACCGCCCAAGCCGACGGCTCCAAGGTGGAGATTTGGATAGAACAAGAGCCTGGTAGTGGGGGGAAAGAGTCCGCAGAGAATACTGTAAGGAACCTTATGGGCTTCTCGGTTCGGGTAGACCGTCCTACTGGTGATAAATTATTTCGGGCAGATCCTTTTAGTGTTCAGGTCAATGCCGGAAACGTGTTAATTCTTAACGCCGTTTGGAATACAGATTTTAAAGAGGAATTACGATTCTGCCCCTTTGGACGTTTTATGGACCAAATAGATGCCGCTAGTTTGGCCTTTTCTAAATTATCTAGAAAAAAACAGGTATGGGTTTTGTAATCTAAAAAAAGTTTTAGGACAAATCGGACATTATAAATTACAATGAGATTGTGAGAAACACAAAAAATTATTTTGTCTTAACGGAGGCCACCATTGGAGGCTTCGATTGATTTAAAACAGAAAAGGCAAATCAAGACTCTGACAGCCCTGTTGACTAGGTCACAGTTGGCCTCACAACTAGGGTTTTCGTATTCAGGGGATAGGGATTTATACAAGGCCCTCGGTTACGATACCACTCTGACCTATGCCATGATGGCGGCGGCCTATGAACGTCAGGATATTGCCCGGGCCGTGATTGACCGCCCCGTGGACGTCACTTGGAAGGATGGCTTCTCTCTTGTTGAGACCGATAATGACGGCCAAGATACGGACTTTGAACGAGATTGGAAAGCGTTGTATGACAGATTGTCACTCAAGGCCTGTTTTACCCGCCTTGACCGTCTCACTGGTATCGGTACCTATGGAGTGTTGCTTCTAGGTCTCTCAGATGCCAAGGTAAAAGAGGACTTTGCCAAAGAGGTCCAGGGGGTCAAGCATGACCTGCTCTATGTCCGTCCCTTCTCTGGCATGAACACTGAGGGTAGTGCCCAGATTGCTGAGTGGGAGACTGATCCTTCCAATGAACGCTATGGTAAGCCCACCATCTATCAGATCACCATTAATAATCTCAGCACTGGAGCCTCGGAATTACTCCGGGTGCATTACAGCCGGGTTCTGCATATTATTGATGGCCAGTTGGAGTCCGAGATTGAGGGCACCCCTAGACTCCAACCCGTCTGGAACCGTCTCAAGGATTTGGAAAAGATCGTAGGTGGCTCAGCCGAGATGTTCTGGAGGGGAGCCAGACCCGGTTACCAGGCCCAGGTGGACCCGGATTTTACCCTGACCAATGAGATGAAGGACGAACTCCGGGAAATCTACGATGAGTATGAACATAACCTGCGCCGCATCATCTTTGGTCAAGGGGTTGAACTTAAAGCCCTAGCCAGTCAGGTAGCTGACCCCGCCAACCATTATGATATCTGCATTCAATCCATTTCGGCCGAGACTGGCATTCCCAAACGTATTTTAACTGGTAGTGAGCGGGGGGAATTGGCCTCTACCCAGGATCGGGAGAACTGGGCTGACTTGATTGAGGGCCGCCGCCAGGGGGTGGCCGAAGACCAAATTATCCGTCCCTTTGTTGACCGTTGCATCGACCTCCAGATTATCTCCCAGCCCAAGTCTTATGCAATAAAATGGCCAGATATGCGTACCACCTCAGATATGGATAAGGTTAAGTTGGGGCAACTGCGGGCTCAGGCAGTCCGAGATTATTGTACCCAGCCTTTGTCAGAGACCGTTCTGCCCCCTGAATCATTCCTGCGAATTTGCCTGGGTCTGAAGCAAGATGAAGTCAGTAAGATTATTACTCTCCGCAAAGAGGAGATGTCTTTGGAAGAGGCCTTTGAACGGGCGATGATCGAACAGAATCCAGAGGGTGGGCAGACACAAGCATGAACCTCAGTCAACTAGACCTTCCTGTCTCCTATGTTCTGTCGGCTGCGGTGCAAAGCAAAATCGATCCTACTAGGACGCTTACCCTTAGGAATCGTTTTGCTCAGGACATGAATGCTCGCTTCAACAAACTCAAGAAGGTCGTAAAAACTGCCATAATTGATCGTGACTGCTTCGGTCTCAACCAACCCACTACCCACGCTGATCCGCAGCCACCCCCGGACCGGGCCTTCGCCTTCCCTTTGAGCCAAGAGAAGGTAGTGACCTTTATGACCTGGCTCCGCCGCCAGGAACAGCTGGGAGTCTTGGCAATCCTGCGTCACCCTCAGATTGGCACCTCCATTGAACCGGCCTGGACCGACATTTATATTAATAGTGCCTATGGCCGGGGGGTTACCAGGGCCAGACAGGAGTTGCGGCGAGCCGGTTATGCCGTCCCCACCCTGGAGCAGACCGGTGGGTTGGCTTCGGCGATGATGGGACCTTTTCACAGCCAGCGCGTCGGTGTTTTGTATAGCCGGTCATTCTCCAGCCTCCGGGGCATTACCGAGGCTATGGACAATCAAATCAGCCAGGTCTTGGCCAGAGGCTTGATTGATGGTGAGGGGCCACGGGCCTTGGCTAGGAAACTGGTGGCCACCATAGATGGCACCGGCTCTGGCACTTTGGGACTGACCGATACCTTGGGGAGGTTTATCCCGGCCCAAAGGCGGGCCGAGATGCTGGCACGCACAGAAATGATACGTGCTCACGCACAGGGCCAACTCCAGGAAATGCGCAATTGGGGGGTTGAGGGGGTTCATGTGGTGGTTGAGTGGGTTGCAGGAGGACGGAATGTTTGTCCTGCTTGCATGGCTCTTCAGGGGCAAACATTCTCGATTGATGAGGCTATGAATAAAATCCCACTCCACCCTCAGTGTAGATGTTGCTGGTTGCCCCGAGAGAAGGACGAGAAATGACAGACACAACAACTGAATGGGTCAAAGATTTTTTCAGGGAATTGAATGGGACCGGCTTTTATGGCAAGGTGACCCTTAGTTTTGAGGCTGGCAGGGTCACTACGGTCAAGAAAGAAGAGACCTTGAAGCCCCCGACGGATAGGCAGGAAAGAAATTTTCCAAGGCAGAAAAACTTCAGAGGATAGATTTTTTCCATGAATACGCAAAAAAGTTTTAGGTCTTTGATTAAGGTTCTTATATTATAAGATCATCATAGCATAATTTTTGGCTGCTGGGACCACCGGGGCCATCTCTCCAAGACGGAGAGGTGGCCCTTTTTTGTTGGGGGAAGTGGATGGCAACCCCGGAAACATGCAAATATGATTATCTGCTTTGCACCGAGTGTCTGATCAAGTTGCGTTGCACCCCAGTGGATCCCAAGCTGGAGTCCAAAGAAAAACTTGCTACCAAGAAAGAGATGCCAGAATGGTTGAAGTCTGCTTCAAAGTCGGTGCGACGCTCCTACGGATTTTGAGGAAAAAATAAAATGCCTTTGCCTAGCCCCAATCAGGGTGAGAGCCAAGATGATTTCGTTGGTCGTTGTATGGACCACGACGCCATGAACCAGGAATACCCGGATCAGACCCAACGGGCTGCGGTCTGTTACAGTCAATGGCAGCGGCACAGCCAGAATAATCAGGGTTTACACGTCAACTTTCATGTGATCCGGGTAGAACAGGATTAGAATGAATTTGATTTGTGAAAATTGTCATTCTGAATTTGTGAGAGATAGGAAGAGAAGGTTTTGCTGTCTGGCTTGTGCCTACGAGTTCAGTAAGGGCAAGCCGCAAGATCCAGAATTTGTTGCCAAACGGGCAGCGGCTATGAAGGGGAAGAAAAGAGGGTCGCTATCAAAAAATCATCGACTTAATATTTCTAAATCATTAAAAGGGATAAAACGTCATTTTACTGAGGAACATAAACATAATATTAAGGTTGCTGCAAGGAAAAGACAAGTAACAATCCATAATGGTGATTATCATTATCGAATAAAAAATTGGCCGCCAAAGATATGGACTGAGGTCGATATGAAGCCATTATTATGGATAGTTTGTCCTTGTGGGCAAAAATTTCTGCAAAATGATTATAGGCAGAAATATTGTAGTTTTGAGTGTAGCTGTAGATATAAGAGACCATTTACAAAAGAACATAAGAAGAATTTGTCTATTAATTCTCAAAAAAGGTCAGAGGCAGCTAAAATTATTTTTGTTTGTAGTAGTTGTGGTACTGAGATCGTGATGATGAGAAGTAAGGCAAAAAAGAGAAAATATTGTGATGAATGTGCAATAAAAATTAATGTAGAGAATTGTATTGCTAGGGCAAAATCTGATGATTTGATTAAGTTTAATTCTGAGAGAATGAAGGGGAGAAATAATCCAGTTTTTACCCACCCAGAGTCATTCAAATACAAGGGTTGTAGATATTATGATGATCTTGGTCTTAGGCTCCGCTCAGGCTGGGAAGCCAATATGGCCAGGATTATTCAGGCAATGGGTTATGAGTTTGAATATGAACCAAAAGCCTTCAATCTTTCCAATGGAACTACTTATACCCCTGATTTCTACATACCTGAACTTGATGAATGGGTTGAGGTCAAGGGGCGTTGGATTGGTGATGCAAAAATCAAAGTCAAGAGGTTTATGTTCGAATATCCCAATATCAATCTGAATATTATTGGGCCTATTGAGTATAAGGGTTTGATTGAGGAATATGACTATGCCGTCTCTTGATATTCAAAAAAATATTGATGGTCATATGAATCATTACAGTTTGACCACCAACAATTATACAATTAGATACGAGACCTTTCAGGGAAGAAGGCATTTAGTTGTTCCTTGTGTACTCATGGTAGAAGGGGTACATTGTGGTAGTCATGGACCTATTCTTCATACCTCTGAAGAACTGGGAAGGTTTCCACAATCATGGGATGGGATACCGGTATCAATTCAACACCCAAGTGACGACAATGGGCTGCCTATCTCTTGCAACCAACCACACGTGATTGATTTACAAGTAGTTGGCAGGGTGTTTAATACATTTATAGATGGCGACAAACTTAGGGCAGAGGCATGGATATCGTTGGATGATATCACTCGTATTGCCCCAGAGGCATTGGAATATCTCAGGAATGGCCAGCCAATGGATGTATCTGTCGGGGTCTTTACCGAAGATGATATGACCTCTGGTGACTGGAATGGAGAACACTATGAGGCCATAGCTCGTAATCACCGACCGGACCATTTGGCACTTCTACCTGCCATTAATGGGAATAGTGGTCGCGGGGCTTGTAGCTGGACGGATGGGTGTGGTGTCCGGGCCAATTCCTTTCAAGCTAATGCCAACCAAGAAACTCCACAAGGAGGCGAGATTGATATGAAAGAGGAAACCAAGACTTACTCCATAAACCTTCTGTTTGGGAAAGATTACCTGTTCATGGTTAATGGAAGCCAGGGTGATGACAAAATCAACGTTAATGAATTTGCCCTCTACAAGGCCATGGTACGGGCTGGTCTCTCGGTAGACCAGATGAGCTTTGATGAAATCTCCAGCAAAATCCAGACTAAACTGGATGCTATGGACGACGACACCAAGTTCCATTTTTTGGTTGAGACCTATCCTGACTATTTCATCTACAAGGTGCGCTTTCGGACTGATAGCCAAATGGAAGGCGAAAACCTCTTCAAACGCACCTACTCCATCGGCCAAGACGGCAAGGTAGAATTCACCGGTGAATCCCAACCAGTTGTAAGACAGGTTGAATACATAACCCAATCTAACGACGGAGGCACCAACATGGCAAAGGAAAAAGAAAAAACCTGTTGCGCCGAAAAGGTGGAACTGCTCATTCAGTCTGATCAGACCAACTTCGAGGATACCGACAGGGAGTGGTTGCTGACCTTGAGTGAGGGCCAGATTGACAAGCTCCAGCCCAAGGCGGTAGAGAAGGAGGTCGAGACCAAGGTGGAGGCCCCGCAGATGAACCGGGAACAGGCCATTCAGGTCCTCAAGGACCTGAGTGATGATGAGAAGATGTCACTGTTGACCCCGGAAACCAGGGCCATCATCGACTACGGCCAAAAGCTTTACAAGGCCGAGCGCCAGCAGAAGATCGACCATATCCTGGCCAACACCGATGTTTATTCCAGTGAACGGCTGGCAGCCATGACCGACCAGGACTTGCATGACCTGGCCCGGGCTATCAAGGTTCCGGTGAGTTTTGCCCCCCTGGGGCCGACCCCGCCGCCCCAGGCTAACAGTGAGATTGACGAGAAGCTACTGCCTCCGGGCGTAGCCTAAAGCCCGTCGCAGGCAAACCAATCAGGTAGATAAGGAGAACTGATTATGGCTTACAATACCATCAAGATCAAGAAATACTCCGACAATGTTGAGGAGATGAAGGCCAGTGCCGCCATCACTCCTGGTATGTTGGTGGAGATTTACAATTCCGGTGGCACGCCTCTGGTGCGTAAGCACTCCAAGGATGACGGTTGGGTTGGGCCGATCAAATTTGCCTTGGAAGATGAACTCCAGGGTAAAGGCATTGCGGATGACTATGCCGCTGACGATATGGTCCAGATTTGGACGCCTTATCGGGGAGATTGGGTTTACGCCCTCCTGGCAGATGGTGAGAATGTATCCATCGGCGACAAATTGACCTCCAATGGCGATGGTTTCCTGCAAAAGTTCGGCGCAGAAGAATCCGCCATTGAAGAATCTGCATCTATTGTTGCCGTTGCCCGGGAGGCTATTAACCGCAGTACCTCCAGTGGGGCCGATACCAACAAGACTGGTCGTATCCTGGTTGAGATCGTCTAACTGGCAACCTCAGTGATAAAGGAGAACGAAAATATGAAAACACAGATTGATTTCCTTAGTGCAACTGGTGGGCAAGGCCCCGTGGCGGCCCGCTTCATGAGCCAGGGCCGGCTGGATCCCGGCCGTATGCGCCCATTTTTGGGCCGGGATGGTCGTACCTATTTTACTATCTACTCCGGTGGTGATCCCAAGAAGCCCGAGAGCTACAAGAGTATTCCAGCTGCCAGTATGGGCATTCAGGTCAACGGCACCCTGCGCCGGGATGAGTGGAAGCAGTTGGATGAAGCAGTTCTGGCTATCTCTGACCAACGTCTGTTGGGCATTCAGGACTTGATTAGTGCCGGCCTGGTCTTCAATTTGACCAACGCTATGGGAACCACGGTTCTTGAATACCACGACATGTCCGATGCCATGGCGGCAGAAATGTCCATGGACGGGATTACCCGTGGCAAGGGTGATCGGCCAACATATGGCACCAACTACCTCCCGTTGCCTATCATCCACGTGGACTATGAGATCAACGCCCGGGTCCTGGCGGCCAGCCGTTCCTTGGGCAATCCCCTCGATACTACCTCAGCAGAGCGGGCCGCTCGTAAGGTCAATGAGAAGTTGGAAGCCCTGCTGTTCACTGATACTTCATATGCCTTTGGTGGCGGGACGGTTTATACCTATTTGAGTCACCCAGACCGCAACCTGGTGACCATCACCCATAATTGGGATGACAGCGCAGCCACCGGTGCTTCGATTGTCCAGGATGTTTTGAATATGAAGCAGGCCAGCATTGACGACCGTCATTATGGTCCCTGGATGATTTACATTCCCACTGGCTATGAGACCGTTTTGGACGGCGATTACGATGCCACTACTCCTGGCACCACCATTCGGGAACGGATCATGAAGATTTCCGGCATCAAAGGTATTAAGGTAGCTGATACCCTTACTGCTGACAATGTCATCATGGTTCAGATGACCTCAGATGTTGTCCGTTTGGTCCGTGGCATGGGCATCCAGAATGTTGAGTGGCAGTCTGAGGGAGGCATGGTGAGTAAATACAAAGTGATGACAATCGCCGTGCCACAAGTGAGATCGGATCAAGATGGCCGTTCTGGCCTAATCCATATGTCTTAACCTTGGTGACCGACAACCGGCTAATCAAGCCGTCTATATAAGGAGTCGTCAATGGCTAATCAAAAATGCCGTTTGGTCAGTGGAACTCTCCGGATGAACAATAAGGTTTACAAGCCCGGGGATACTTTTGAGATGGATCATATTCCAGAGGGCTTCCGTGATCTGATAAAACCCATCAACGGTGAGGCCAAGCAGGACCAGTTACTGGAGGTGGCCAAGCCCGAGTATACGGTCAAATCCAGGGCGCCAGGATGGTATGATGTCCTGGCTCCCAATGGCAAGAAGGTCAATGAGAAGGCCCTGAAGCTGGACGAGGCCAAGGCCTTGGTGGAAAGTCTGTAGCCTTTATGGAGGATCGTATGAGATGGAACAGACACAGCCTCAGTCAGCCTTCGGTCAACACTTCACCATGGACTGCTATGGTTGTCTAGGGGAGAGACTATCCGATCTTGACCTGATCTACCGGTTCCTGGACACCTGTCCGGACCTGATTGGCATGACCAAAATCATGCCGCCCTATGTCTTCAAGTATGCGGGCAAGGTGTCTGAGGACTGGGGCCTGTCTGGTTTCGTTCTCATTGCCGAGTCCCACATAAGCCTTCATACCTTCCCCGATAAGCAGTACCTCAGCCTTGATGTCTTCTCCTGCAAGCCTTTTGACCACATGGTAGCAGCTGACTATGCCAAGGACCTCTTTGCTGTTGGGAAGTCTGAGGTCCAGGTCTTTGACCGGGGTCTGGAGTTCCCCAAGGACTCCCAGGCGGTGCCCGATTTCCTAGTGAGGGATAGGGAGGCCCGCAAATGATCTGGAAGGCTCCTAAGATGTGGGACGGCGGGACCTGTTTCATCATTGGGGGCGGTCCCTCTTTGGTAGAACAGTTCCAGATTCCTCCTGAAATAGTGGCCGAGGTTAGGAGAAATAAAGCCAACATCTCTACCTATTCCCCCTATCTGGAGGCCTTGCACGATAAACATGTTATTGGTGTCAATAATGCTTATCTGCTGGGTGATTGGGTTGATTGTTGCTTCTTTGGCGACTGCGCTTGGTATCTTGTTCACCGGGTGCCTCTGGCCAAGTTCCAGGGCATCAAGGTCACCTGCTGTGACCGCTTTGCCAACAAGCCGGTGGCTAAGTGCGAGGGCATCAAGTACCTGGCCAAAGGTGGGGGTAAAGGTTTGCCTGGGGCAGATTCAAAACTTTATGGTATATCCGAGAATCCATCAAAAGTTGCGTGGAACTCAAATTCTGGAGCTGCGGCTATTAGTTTAGCGGCCCATTTCGGGGTCAAAAGAATTATCCTGTTGGGCTTTGATATGCAGGCTCCTGACGGAATGACACACTGGCATTTTGGACATAATCCTAAAAATAAACAACCATTTAATAGACATCTTCGTGGATTTCCAGTTATTGCTAAAGATGCCCAATGTATGGGGATTGAGATTTTCAATGCTTCGCCAAATAGTAAAATAGAGTTATTTCCGAAACTTACTCTTGAGGAGGCTTTAAAATGACTGTTGAATTGATTAGAGAAGAACAAACCTTCTTGAATCGTAGAAACCGCTGCGATTGGCAAGGTTTGTCAGGTGATACCAAACCAACTACAGGGGCCATAGGATCCACCTATTATGAAACTGACACTGGTGACCTTTATGTCTATGCTGGGGCTACCTGGGTCAAGAAATATACCCTGGTCAAACTACAGACTGGCGATCTGAACATCGGCAACGTGGATGTTGCTTCCATCGCTGCAGGGGAAACCCATATTGGTGAAGTAAGTGAATGGTCCGACTTGATTGTGGTCACCCCCACCATCGCCGCCGCGGGTTTCACCGCTAACGATTTCGTAGGCGGCAAGCTCACTCTGACCAACGCTGTTAGGGTGGCCGCGGGCAAGGGCAAGATCACCGGCCTTAAAATCGTGGACGCAGCTAAACAGAACGCCGACCTGCTGGTTTTCATTTTCAAGGCGGATTTGGCGGGAACCTACACAGACAACGCCGCTGAGTCCGTTACCGCCGACGATTGGCTTAATTGGATCGGGACCATCGAAATTCTGTCCTCCGACTGGCAGGAAATGGCGAACGCCTCACTAGTGGACTTGGGGTTTGAGATGCTCGTCGAAGCCTCTGCCGGACGTAACCTGTACGTCCTGATCGTCACCACTGGGACTCCGACCTTTACCGAAAACTGTCTACAGTTGACCTTCGGGGTGGGGGAGTAAATTATGAGACTTCCTAATATCAACGGACGCTGGAATGATCGGGTCAAATCCGATGAAAACGGCTTTTACCTGCTGCAAAACGGCGTGCGCCGCTATTGGCAGGATTACGAACTAAACGATATAGGCACCCCGGGTGTGGCCGGCTTTGGGGTGGGCATCTGCCCATCGGCCAACCTGCCCCCCGGCATGGTGCCCCTGGCAGGCCATACCGATCCGGCCAGCGACAACTACGGCAATTATATCTATGCTGACGGTTCGGCGATGGTCTATGTCCCGAAATTCTATTACAAGATCGGGACCGGGGCGAACGGCCTGGCCGTCAATGTGGTGGACATCAAGCCGGCTTCGGCCTATGCCGATACTGCCGCGGCCAATGCTGACGGCTATGCCCTGCACCGGGCCTTCACCGACGGTGGGGCGGAGCAGCCCGGCTTCTTCGTCGATAAATACCTCGTCTCCAAGAATGCCTGGGGTAGCGGCTATGTTTGCTCAAGCCTCAAAAACGGCCTGCCTTTAAGCACCAGTTCAGCCCACAACCCCATAGCTGATCTTACGGCCAGCGGCGGCACCAACGCCTATTGGCGGGCAGTCGACTGTGCCCATGCCCGGGATGGCGTGAATGGGGCGGTGAACGCCGCCTCCATATTCCACGTGATCAGCCGGTTCCAGTGGGCGGCCCTGGCGCTCTTATCGATGGCCCACGGCCAGGCCAGCGTCAGCAACGCCACCTGGTGCGCCTGGTTCGATACCTCCTACAGCTATCCCAAGGGCTGCAATAATAACGCATTACACGACCAAGACGACGCCACAGTGGTGTATGTCACGGACGGATACTCCAACTGCGGCAAAACCGGGTCGGGGACTCCATTTAACCGCACT
>Ga0172371_10009249_pt1 | contig 13583 bp, 11 predicted proteins | sample Lak12m_FD_114543 | JGI IMG/M metagenome (GOLD analysis project Ga0172371, IMG submission 114543) | Freshwater microbial communities from Kabuno Bay, South-Kivu, Congo - kab_022012_12m | ecosystem: Environmental > Aquatic > Freshwater > Lake | place: Democratic Republic of the Congo: South-Kivu... | reverse complement strand
CGCCTGGAGTGAGGTTAGCGCGCTTGCCAAAAGTTTGGTTCCGATCTGACCAGGCGCATAGCATCCAAATCCCCCCCAACCCCCCTTTGCCCAAGGGGGGATTTAGGCAGTATTGTCCGGCTAGATTTTTGCAAGGAATAATTCTGGTTTTATGTAGCCCCACAATTCATGGATCGTCTAACGTACTATTTGCGCCTTTTGCTCCGAAAAAAATAATTCCCCCTCACCCTGACCCTATCCCCCATGGGGGGAGAGGGAAAATCGGGGGAACGGAGTCTAATGCCTTATGGTTCCAAATCCAGCGTCCTCTCTACTCCCTCTCCCCCTGCGGGCGGGATGAGAGGGGTGGGGGTGGGGTGGAACAACCGCATGCAATTTCCTAACCGGACCCTGCTGGGATTTAAGGGGATTTTAAGAGGTGCAATCAGAAGAAGTTTTCTCCAAATGGTATACTTTAAAAGATGCGCCCCGCCTGCTCCTGGCCCTGGCGAACGGGCGCCGCTGCAGATGAACTGTGACCTGTTGGGGATAGAACTCAGCAGGAACCCCGGCGTGGCAGGATCAGCCTGACATGACCGAGCGCCAGACCCCGGCCATTGTGCTGACCGTGCGGGAATACGGCGAGGCCGACCTGCTGGTGACCTTCCTCACCCCGGGGTACGGCCCCCTCACCGGCATCGCCAAACACGCCCGGAAGAGCCGCCGCCGCTTCGCCCACTGCCTGGAACCCTTCAGCCGGGTGGTGTTTTTCCTGTCCCCCCGGCCCGGCCGGGACCTGGAATTCCTCCAGAAGGGCGAACTGGTTAGACCGTTCCCATCCCTGCGCCGGGACCTGAAGCGCCTGGGGGCGGCCGCAGTGCTGGCCGACGCCGCCGGCCTCCTGGCCGGTCCCCCGGAGGCCTACCAGGAGATCTTCGCCGCCCTGGAGGAGGCCCTGGTCCTCCTGGAGCAGGGGGCCCCACCCGACTCCCTGCTCCCTGCGTTTCTGGTCCATCTTTTCGGTCTGGGGGGGTACCGGCCCCGGCTCCATCACTGCGGCTGCTGCGGCGCCGAACCCCGGGCGCCCCTGTTCTTCAGCCTCCCCCAGGGCGGCATGGTCTGCGGCGCCTGCCGGGGGGAGGCCTCGGGGCCCTTGCTGCCCCTCTCCCCCGGCGCCTGGAAACTCCTGCGCCTGGCCCAGGACCTGCCCCGGGACAAACTTTCCCGCCTGCGCTTCCCGCCGTCCCAGCGGGACCAAGGCCTGGCGCTCTTCAAGGCCTTTCTCCGCTATCACCTGGGCAAAGACCTGAAATCCTGGTCCTTTTGGGAGAAAGTCGCCATTTCCCCCAAAAATTCAGAGAAACCGTAAGCCGAATTATGCCTCGGACCTTTAAGTTGCTTCAGGTTTTTAGACGGTAATTTTTCCTGTGTTTCCCTCTGGAATAAGCTATAATTCGCAGCCGAATCACCGGGGGCAACACCCCCCCGTCCGGGTCTCCGGCCACAGTGCAGGTTACTTAATAAATCCAATGAATTAAGGAAAAAGGAATGCTGACTGTAATCCGCCGAGTGAATCTTTTTCGCCTCCTCACGACCATCCTGCTCCTTGCCCTCCTTGCCGTTCCCGCTTTCGGGGGGGCTTCGGAGTCTGCCCCCGGGCAGGACCCCGGAAGTCCGTCGCCCATTGCGCCGGCGGCTGATCCAAAGGGCGCCTATCAGGATATCGCCCTCTTTATCGCCGGCGTCAGCAACGGGTCCGGCGCTCTGGCGGCCCAGGAACAGCACCCGCCCTGGCCCCAGTACGCCAAGTCGATGAGCCAAACCTGGGGGCGGTACGACCAGCGTCATCTTGCCCCCATGCGGGCTTGGGCCGCTCAGGAGCTCGCCGCCGCCGCCGCCGCCGCCACCGTCTTCTATCCCTTCAGCGGCCCGGATTTCGTCAATATGTACACCCTGTTCCCCCGCGCCAAGACTTACCTGATGATCGCGCTGGAGCCCGTGGGGGTGATTCCGGATTTTACCGCAGGAAATAAAGGCCATTTCTTCGCCAATTTAAAACGCTCCCTGTACGACCTCCTGCAACTCAACTTTTTTATTACGGAAAAACTGAAAAATTCCCTGAGCAAATCGGAGCTGAAAGGGGTTCTGCCGGTCTTGATGTTTTTCCTGGCCAGGGGGAATGCCCGAGTCCTGGACGTCCGCTATTGGCGAATGGAACCCGATGGCGCCATCGAGGAGTCGCCCGCCTCCGGCCCTCGGGTTGTTGGCCGGGAAGACATAGCCGGGGTGCGCCTCGATTTTGTCCGGGCCGGTTCCCAGGAACCGCAAACCCTCTATTACTTCCGCTTTAATCTGCGCAATGATTCCCTCCAAGGCCGTGAGGACTTTGTCTCTTTTTTGAAAGGCTTCGCCCCCTTCACCACCTTTGCCAAGGCCGCCTCCTACCTGATGCACAAACCCCACTATTCGGCAATCAGGCAGTTGATCCTGGATCACAGCCTGTTTGTGCTTCAAGGCGATTCGGCCATTCCCTTGAAATATTTCCCCCGGACCGCCTGGAATCTGAAGTTTTTCGGGAACTACGCCAGTCCCATCAATCTCTTTAAAAATTATCGGCAAAGAGATTTGGCGGAGATTTATCGGCAGGACGCCGAGGTCTTGCCGCTCCCCTTCGGGATCGATTATCTTCACCGGGTGAACACCTCGAACCTCATGTTCGCTGCCAAAAAGTTAGAAGCCGCGGCCGGGAATTCCAAATGATTTTTAAAAATTTTCCGATACTTGCTGGCGCTGTACTCCTGGCAGCCCTTCTGGGCTTCCCGGTGGGGGCCCACGGTGAACCGACAACCTCCCTGACCTTGCCTCTCCGGGTCCCCGACTCCGCCTGGCGTCCTTTGGACCAACAGCGGGATCCGGGGCTCCAGGCCAAATTGGACCTGGCCCTGAAACAGGATGATCTCTGGCAGGACCTGATCAAGCGCGGGCAGATGGCAGTGGGGCTGGTGGACCTTACCGACCCCGCCAGGCCGCGGTTTGCCCAGGTGAACGGCAACGCCATGATGTACGGCGCCAGTCTGCCCAAGATCGCCATTCTGCTGGCCGCCTTCCAGGGCTTCGCCGACGGCAGCCTTAGAGAAACCCCCGAAATCCACCGGGATTTAATCGAGATGATCCGCCGGTCGGACAATTTCGCCGCGAGCCAGATGGTGGCCCGGATAGGTTTGCCAAAGATTGCCAAGGTCATCCTTGCCCCGAACTATCAGTTTTACGATCGGAAGAAGGGCGGGGGGATCTGGGTGGGAAGCTCCTTTGGGAGGGGCGGCCCCGAGAACCCCGACCCCCTGAAAAACCTGCACCAGGCCGCAACGGTCTACCAGGTGTGCCGTTTCTATTACCTGCTGGCGTACGGCCGGCTCATCAACCCGGAGCGTTCCCGGCAACTGCTGAAAATCCTCGCCTTTCCGGACCTGGACGACAAGTTCGTCAGCACGCTGAAGGGCCGGGTGCCCCCCAACTACCTCTACCGGAAATCCGGCGAGTCCGGCATATCCTATTCAGACTCAATCCTGGTGTGGGATAAGACCTGGCGGCGCTATATCCTGGTGGCCATGGTGGAGCACCGGCAGGGGGAACAGATCCTGAGACGGATGGCCTCCCTGGCGGAAGATCTCCTCCGGCCTTAGCCGCCAAAAGGTCCCGTGCGGCGGCGGACCGCCGATTCATGGGACACCCCTGGGACAGTCAATGGGACATTTTCAGAGGAGTATCAATGGGTAAATTGATTTTATAATAATATTAATTAGATAGATTTATTGCTTTTCTGGCCGGGATCTTGCATCTCCCATCCGCGCCTGGGCCTGGAACGGTAACCCTCCCGACCCTGGCAACCAAGTGCAGCAATCCGGCGAGAGAAGGTCTCCATCTCTCCCGGCCGGGCGGTGGCGATGGATGAAAGCAAGGGAACCGGCGTTTGGGAGGTGGCCCAAAGGGGTCTCGGGGCGGCCGAGGAAAAACTGGACTGGGCCCTGGTGGCCGGCTTGATGCTGGAGGTGATCCTGGAGACGGCCGCCTCTCCCGCGGACCCCCAGACGCGGCGCCGTCTGGTCAAGACCCGCCTCAAGGACTCCCTGGTGACCCATCTGGCCGGGCGGGTCACCCTGGACCGCTTCCACCACCTGCTGCGCCAGGTGGATCGCTGGTTTCCCCTGTATTATCCCCTGATTACCCGCGGCTCGCCTCGGGGGCCCGAACCGGCCTCGGATGCCGCTCAAGCCGCCCCCGCCCGGCGGCGCCGGCCGGCGCTCCGGGAAGACCGGCTGCGAGCCTGGTTGGAGGAGAAGGGCCGGGACCTGTTGCCGCACCGGCCGCATTGCAAGCTCCACCGGGAAAGGCTCCGGGAGTTTCTGATCCTCACCCAGGGCGACTGGTTCCGGTTGAAAGATTTTGGACGCCACTTCCAGATAGACCGCAAAACCGCCTGGGAGTATCTCCGGAAGTTGCTGGCCGCTGGATTGCTGCGCCACAATCGGGGCCGCTCCGCCGCAGTGCGCTATGGCCTGAACGCCGGCTTCCTGGTGGTCCGGGCTGAGGTCCTGGAGCCCAGGCTCCGGGAGGCCCTGCCGGGTCTGGTTCGGGGTCTGCCGGAACAGGTGGCCGGCTGGCTCATCGCCACCGGCGGCGAACCCTTCCCGGAGGAAGAGTGGCATGAGCGTCTGGGCGCCCCCGGCTGTGACCGTCTCCTCAGCCGCCTGCTGGCCGCGGGTATCCTCCAGGAGTCAAGCCGGGTGGGCTGCACCCGGATGCTCCAGGTGGAGCCCGCCTTGAGAAACGACCAGATGTAGCGGACCTGGGTGTCCGCCCCCGGGGTCAAGTCGATGGGCCGGCAACAGGCCCCGGCGAGAAAGGTTTGGGGGTAAACCCAAAGATTGGTATGATAAAGCCAGCATGGAAATCCAGATACTAACGGATCTCACCATCGTCCTCGGCCTTTCCGTCGGGGTGCTGTTCGTCTGCCATAAACTCGGCGTGCCGGTAATTGTGGGGTTTATCCTGACCGGGATCCTGGCCGGCCCCCATGCCCTGTCTCTGATAAGAATGGTCCACGAGGTGGAGATCCTCGCCGAGATCGGGGTGATCCTGCTTCTCTTTACCATCGGGGTCGAATTTTCCTTTGCCAATCTTCTGCAAATCAGGCGCTCGGTGCTCGTCGGCGGGCCGATTCAAGTCGGTTTTACCTGCCTGGCGGGTTTTGTCCTGGCCCACCAGTTCGGCCGACCCCTGGGCGAATCGATTTTCCTAGGATTCCTCCTGTCTTTAAGCAGCACCGCCATAGTTCTCCGGTTGATGCAGGCAAAAGCCGAAGTTGACAGCCCCCACGGGCGCGCCAGCCTGGGTATTTTGATCTTTCAGGATATTATTATCGTACCCATGATGCTGTTTATCCCGTTATTATCGGGAACGACCCAACATTTCGGATCATCTTTTCTAATCTTGATAGGTAAAGGTCTGGTTATTATTGTATTAGTTATTCTGAGCGCTAAATGGATCGTGCCGCAGTTATTATATCAAATCGCCAAAACCCGTAATCGTGAACTGTTTTTACTGGTCATTGTGGTAATCTGTTTTGCAGTCGCCTGGTTGACGGCCTATGCCGGATTGTCCCTGGCCCTGGGCGCTTTTTTAGCAGGATTGATTGTCTCCGAAACCGAATACAGTCACCAGGCCCTGGGTAATATTCTGCCGTTTCGCGATGTCTTTTCCAGTTTCTTTTTTATTTCCATCGGCATGCTGCTGGATGTGGGTTTTCTCTTGCAACATCCCGGTCTCATCGCCCTGCTCTTTTTGGGCGTCCTCGTCTTAAAATCTATTCTGGCCGGTTCTGCCGTTTTTTTCCTGGGGTTTCCCCTGCGGACCGTGGTCCTGGTCGGGCTGGCCCTGTTCCAGGTGGGGGAATTTTCTTTCATCCTCTCCAAGGCCGGGGTTAATCAGGGCCTCTTATCCGGCGCTGCCTATCAACTGTTTCTGGATGTCACCGTCCTGACCTTGTTGGCGACGCCCTTTATCATGGCCCTGGCCCCTCGCACCGCGGATTTGTTCCTGCAGCTGCCTTTGCCTGAGAGGGTGAAATCCGGCTCATATCTCATAGAAGAGACCAAGGCGCCCCCCCGGAAGGATCACCTGATCATCGTCGGTTTCGGGGTCAACGGCCGGAATCTGGTTCGGGCCGCCGAGGCTGCGGGAATTCCCTTTGTGATTATTGAAATGAACCCGGAAACGGTGCGCCGGGAACGTGACCGGGGCAGACCCATTTATTACGGCGACGCCACCCAGGAGGAAATCCTTTTTCACGCCAATATTCAGGAGGCCCGCATCGTGGTGGTGGTCATCAATGATCCCGCCGCCACCCGGCGCATCATCAGCCTGGCCCGCCGCCTGAATCCCCGGATCCACCTAATCGTGCGCACCCGGTATCTCCAGGAGTTGCAGCCCCTGCTGGAACTCGGCGCCGATGACGTGATTCCCGAAGAATTTGAGACGTCCGTGGAAATCTTTACGTTGGTGTTGAAAAAATACCTGGTGGACAAACGGGAGATTGAAAAACTGATAACGGATGTGCGGGCCAATTGCTACATGGTCTTTCGCGGCCTCTCCCGGGAGTTGGAATCTTTTGCGGAATTGAAGCATTATCTCCATGACCTGGAGATCAGCACGGTTCGGCTGGGGGAGCAGGCTCCCCTGGTGGGAAAATCCCTGGCCCAAATGGAAGTGAGGAAAAAACACGGGGTTACTGTCCTGGCCGTCCGCCGCCACTCCCAAGTAATGCCCAATCCGGACCCGGATATGGAGCTGATGCCCCATGATTTGCTGATAGTCATGGGCCCGCCCCCGAATCTGGCCGACTCCGCCTGGTTATTTGAAAATCCCGCCAGCGCGCCCTCATGAATCCAGTTATGATCATTATTGCCGCTGGCCTGGGGGTGAACCCCCCCGCCCCCCTGCGGCCCAGACCGGCAGGCGGCTCAATCCCGCTCCGGAGTTCGCCGGTATTTTCGGGAAATAGAGAAAATTGCAAACTGGGTTTGACCCGCGGCGCGCCTTTGTGCTATGTTGAACAAATGTCTATTAGGGAGGAGTAAAGGCTTACATGATCCGCGATGTTGAACGTGAAACTATGCCCCGGGAGGACCTGGAGGCCTTACAGCTCAAGCGCCTGCAGGCGGTGGTGAATCGGGTTTATCATCTGGTGCCGTTTTATCGCCGGCGCATGGATAAGTTGGGGGTCAAACCGGAACACATCCGCACCCTGGCGGATATCCGCCATCTGCCTTACACCGCCAAGCAGGACCTGAGGGACAACTATCCCTTCGGCATGTTTGCGGTCCCCATGGACCAGGTGGTCCGGATTCACGCCTCTTCCGGGACCACCGGCAAGCCCACCCCCGTGGCCTACACCCAGCGGGACCTGGACAACTGGGCCGAATTGATGGCCCGGACCCTGGCGGCGGCCGGGGTCCACCGGGGCGATATCGTCCATGTGGCTTATGGGTACGGTCTCTTCACCGGGGGGTTGGGGGCCCATTACGGGGCCGAACGCCTGGGCGCCGCAGTCATCCCGGTGTCCGGCGGCCAGACCCGCCGACAGATCATGCTGATTCAGGACTTCGGCCCCACGGTCATCTGCTGCACCCCCTCCTTCGCCCTCTACCTGGCCGAGGTGGGCCGGGAAATGGGGGTGGACTTCGCCCGGACCAGGCTCCGGGTGGGGGTCCTGGGGGCCGAACCCTGGACCGACGGCATGCGCCAGGAGATTGAAAAGCGCCTCAGCATCGACGCGGTGGATATCTACGGCCTGTCCGAAATCCTCGGGCCGGGGGTGGCCATCGAGTGTCTGGAAGCCAAGCAGGGGCTGCATATCTTTGAAGACCACTTCCTGCCGGAAATTATCGACCCCGCCACCTTGGAGCCGGTCCCGGCGGGGGAAGTGGGGGAACTGGTCATCACCACCCTCACCAAAGAGGCCTTCCCGCTCCTGCGTTATCGCACCCGGGACCTCACCTCCCTGAACCTGGCCCCCTGCAAATGCGGCCGCACCATCGCCCGCATGAGCCGCTTCCAGGGCCGCTCCGACGATATGCTGATTATCCGCGGCGTCAACGTCTTCCCGTCCCAGATCGAATCGGTGCTCATGGAAACCCCGGGGGTGGCCCCTCATTACCAGCTGATCGTGGACCGGGAAGGACAGTTGGACACCCTGGAAGTCCAGGTGGAAGTGGATGAGGCCGCCTTTTCCGATGAAGTCAAGCAATTGCAGGCCCTGGCGAAAAATATCGAACGCCAGATCAAGGATTATTTCACCATCTCCGTCAAGGTCAAGCTGGTGGAACCCCGGACCATCCCCCGGAGCGAAGGCAAGGCCCAGCGGGTGATTGACAAGCGGCAGTTGTAAGAGCCACTGACCACCAAGGAATCCCCCATGAAAGTCGAACAAATCTCGGTATTTTTGGAAAATAAGGCCGGCCGCCTGGCGGAAGTCACCCGGGTCCTGGGAGACGCCGGAATCAACATTCGGGCCCTCTCCCTGGCCGATACCACTGATTTCGGCATCCTGCGGCTCATCGTCGACCAGTACGACAAGGCCAGATCGGTCTTGAAGGACAAAGGCTTCACCGTCGGCAAGACGGAAGTGGTGGCGGTGGAGGTGCCGGACCGGCCCGGAGGCCTGGCCCTGGTGCTCCAGGCCCTGGCCCGGGCCGGGGTCAACGTGGAATACATGTACGCCTTCGTCCAGCACAGCGGCAAAAACGCGGTCATCATCTTCCGCTTCGACAACCTGGAACAGGCCATCGACTTGCTCCAGAAGGAAGGCATCCATATTTATCAGGGCGAGGAAGTATATCGGCTATAACTTCAATGCAGAGGGAGAGATTATGAAAACCAAGGCTTTATTCATGGGGGCCGTCATTGCCCTGGCAGGTCTGGGCCTCATCCTCTGGGGCTGCGGCGGCGCCAAGAAGACCGAACCCTACGTGGTGGGGGGCATCTTTTCTATCAGCGGCCCGGCTTCGTATCTCGGGGAACCCGAGCGGAATTCCCTGGAGATGGTGGCGGAAGCCGTCAACGCCCAGGGGGGGATCAACGGCCACCCCCTGAAATTGGTTATTTATGACGACGAGGGCGATGTGACCAAGGCCCGGCTCCATGCCACCAAGCTGGCCCAGGACAAGAATTGCCTGGCGGTCATCGGGCCCAGTGTCACCGACACCTCCATGGCCGTCCTGGAAATCACCCAGAAGGCCAAGCTGCCGTTGATTTCCTGCGCCGCCGGCGTCGGCATCACCGCCCCGGCCCAGGAGCGCGCCTGGGTCTTCAAAACCGCCCAAACCGACCAGATGGCAGTGGAACGGATTTACCAGTACCTGCAAAAGCATCAGGTCAACCGGGTGGCCATCCTCACCGTGTCCAACACCTTTGGGGTCTCGGGCCGGGATCAGCTCCTGGCTCAGGCTCCCAAATACGGCATCGAGGTGGTGGGTCAGGAGGTCTTCGGCCAGAAAGATACGGACATGACCCCCCAGCTTACCAAGCTCCGGGGCGCCCCGGCCCAGGCCTTCATCTGCTGGGCCATCGGCCCGCCCCCGGCCCTGGTGGCCAAGAATATGAAACAACTGGGCCTGACCATTCCCCTGATCCAGAGTCACGGCGCCGCCTCCAAGAAATTCATCGAACTGGCCGGAGACGCGGGTGACGGCATCATCATGCCGGCGGGCAAACTGACGGTCTGGCAGCAACTGCCCGACACCGACCCCCAGAAGGCCGTGTGCAAGGAATACGCCGAAAAGTATGCCGCCAAATTCAAGGCCCCGGAATCCAGCTTCGGGGGCTATGCCTATGACGCCCTCCGGATGCTGAATCAGGTTCTGGCCACCGCCGGCAGCGATCGGGAGAAAATTCGCTCCGGGGTGGAAGGCATCCAAGGCTTCGTGGGCATCAGCGGCATTTTCAACATGAGCCCGGAAGACCACAACGGGCTGTCCCCAGCCGCGTTTGTCATGGTCAAGATCCACGAGGGCGGGTTTAAGCTGATTGATTAGCAGTCAGCAATCAGCAATTAGGGGTTAGGGTCAGGGGCCGGTTCAGGGGCCGGCATCCCCACCCATGAAGCAAGAAAAGTCCGGGCGGACGGGCCTCGGGGCCCGCCGCCCCCTGCTGGCGCAAAGGTGCGCAGGGCGCACCCGACGATAAACTTTGAACTTTTCAGGGCAGGGGTCGGCAGACCACGTTTTTTGGGTGGCCCCCTTGGGTTTGCCGCCGGTCCCCAACCCCGGCCCCTGATTTCCGGCCCCGGCTTACGGAGGCTCCTCGCGCCCCTTGGAGAACTTCGCCGACCTCCTGCAGTATCTCATTTCCGGACTGACCAACGGTGCGATTTACGCCCTGATCGCCCTGGGGTTCGGCATCATTTACAATGCCACCACCATCATTAATTTCGCCCAGGGGGAGATGGTGATGCTGGGGGCGATGTGCGCCGTCACCCTCTATCAACTGAGCCCCTCCCTTCCCCTGGCCTTCCTGGGAGCCATGGTCCTGGTGACTTTGGTGGGTCTGGTGTTCGAGCGCCTGGCCCTGCGCCCGGTGAAGGACCCCAGCCCCATCACCCTGATCATCATCACCGTGGGGGGCGCGGTGCTCATCAAGGGCGTGGCCATGCTCCTGTGGGGCAAAGACGCCTACACCTTGCCGCCGTTTTCCGGCAACTCCCCCCTCCCTGTGGGCCCCGCCACCATCCTGCCCCAGAATCTTTGGGTCCTGGGTATCACCGCGATTTCGGTGACGGGCCTGGAGATCTTTTTCCGGTTCACCCTGGTGGGCAAGGCCATGCGGGCCTGCTCCTACAACCCCCGGGCCGCCCGCCTGGTGGGCATCGCCGCCGGCCGGATGGTGCAGCTCTCCTTCGGGGTCAGCGCCGCCCTGGGAGCCGGGGCCGGCATCCTCATCGCCCCCCTTACCCTGGGGGTCTATGACATGGGCACCATGCTGGGTCTCAAGGGGTTTTCCGCCGCCATTATCGGGGGCCTGGGCAGCCTCCTGGGCGGGGTCCTGGGGGGGCTGGTCCTGGGGGTGGCCGAGGCCCTGGCCACCGGCTTCATCTCCTCCGGCTACCGGGACGCGGTGGCCTTTCTCCTGCTCCTCCTGGTCCTCTTCCTCCGCCCCCAGGGGCTGGCGGGCGGTCGGAAATGAGGCGGGCCCCCTTCCTGAACCGCTGGCTCTTTTTTGCCCTGGTGGTGGCGGCCATCGCCATTTTTATGGACCATGATTACTATTACACCCTCCTTAACTTCATCGGTATCTACACTTTGTTAGTAGTGGGCCTCAATCTGCTGCTGGGCTACGCCGGCCAGATCTCCCTGGGCCACGCCGCCTTCTTCGGCCTGGGGGCCTATACTTCCGGCATCCTCACCGCCACCTGCGGCGTCAACCCCTGGCTGGCCCTGGTGGCGGGACTGGCGGTCTCCGGCGGCGCCGCCTTCCTCATCGGCATCCCGGCCCTGAAGCTCCGGGGTTACTATCTGGCCATGGCCACCCTCGGGTTCGGCATCATCGTGTATATCATCCTCAACGAAGCCCAGGGCCTCACCGGCGGACCCTCGGGGCTCACCGGCATTCCCTCCCTGGCCCTGGGGAGCTTTGCCCTGAACACCCCCCGCCGCCTCTATCTGCTTATCTGGATTACCTTGGGCCTGATCCTGTATCTCAGCGCCAACCTGGTGGACTCCCGCACCGGCCGGGCCATCCGAGCCCTGCACGACAGCGAGGCCGCGGCCGAGTCTTTAGGGGTGGACACCTTTCGCCTCAAGCTCAAAATCTTTGTCTGGAGCGCCCTCTACGCCTCCCTGGCCGGCAGCCTCTACGCCCACGCCCTCAACTTCATCGCGCCGGCCTCCTTCGGCTTCATGTTTTCCATCAAACTGGTGACCATGGTGGTTTTGGGCGGCATGGCCAGCATCTGGGGCTCTCTGCTGGGGGCCGGGGTGCTCACCGTGCTCCCCGAGGCTCTGGTGGTTTTTCATGATTTTGAAGTGGTCATCTTCGGGGCCATCCTCATGGTGGTGATGATCTTCATGCCCCGGGGTCTGGTCCGGGGCATCCTGGACCTGTATGAATTCCGGCGCTACAAGCGGGAAGGAGGGGTGGTTAGCAGTTAGCTAACTGCTGACTGCGAACTGCTAAATGCTGACTGCTGACAATATCTTACTGTCGCTGCACCAGGTCAGCCTGGCCTTCGGCGGCCTCCAGGCCGTGGAACAGGTGAGCTTTGAGGTGCCGGCGGGGGCCATCAAGGCGGTCATCGGCCCCAACGGCGCCGGCAAGACCACCCTGTTCAACCTGGTGACGGGGTTTCTCGCCCCCCAGCAGGGCCGCATCGTGTTTCAAGGCCGGGAGATCCAGGGCCGTCCGGCCCACCGCCTGGCCCGGCAGGGGATCGCCCGCACCTTTCAACTGGTGCAGCTCTTTGACCACATGACCGTCTTGGAAAACGTCATGGTGGGACGCCACCGCCTGAGCCGGGGCGGCCTCCTGGCCGGGGCGGTGCAATTCCCCTGGACCCGCGCCGAAGAAAAGGAAATTCAAACCAAGGCCATGGAGGCCCTGGAATTCGTGGGGCTGGCGGACCGGGCCCGGCAGCCCGCCGCCATCCTGCCCCTGGGACTCAAACGCATGCTGGAGATCGCCCGGGCCCTGGCCTCCGCCCCCACCCTCCTGCTCCTGGATGAACCGGCCTCGGGGCTGGACGCGGTGGAGACCGACCGCCTCCAGAAGCTGGTCCTAAACTTGCGCGGCCGGGGCATTACCATCCTCCTGGTGGAGCACGACATGGGCCTCACCATGGAGGTGGCCGATACTATTGCGGTGCTCAATTACGGCCGGCTCATCGCCGACGGCCCCCCCCGGGCCATCCAGCAGAACCCGGAGGTCATCGAGGCCTATCTGGGGACGGACTGGCAGACATGACCTGAAGGGAAGACCGCTTTTATTAAAAAAACAATTGGACCTCCCTTTCTTAAATGGGAATGATAGCCATGTTGAAGGCAAAATGTTCCCCCCTTTTGTAAAGGGGGGTTAGGGGGGATTTAAGATGCTCCCATATAACCAAAACCTTAATAGATATGCAAGAGATCTTAGAAATAATATGACAGATGCTGAGTGGAGATTATGGCATAGAATCAGAAGGAAACAATTAAAAAATCAGTATTTTTTACGACAAAAGATTATCGGGCATTATATTGTTGATTTTTACTGTCATAAAGCCAAACTCATTATTGAACTCGATGGTGGTCAGCATTACTCGGAAACTGGAATCAAAAAAGATGAGGTCAGAGATAAATTTTTAAATAACCTGGGGATTACAGTTCTAAGGTTTTCAGATAGAGACGTTTTTAAGAACATAGATGGAGTTCTGCAAAGGATTTATGACTATTTATAAAATCCCCCCTGCCCCCAATGTCATTGACTTAACGCAATGGTTTATAGGCAAAGGCAAACACCTTGGGATTGGGTCGCAACTTTCTTGGATATTTTCGTTTCGGTCGAAAAGGTTCCAAGGT
>Ga0172371_10009246_pt1 | contig 13584 bp, 9 predicted proteins | sample Lak12m_FD_114543 | JGI IMG/M metagenome (GOLD analysis project Ga0172371, IMG submission 114543) | Freshwater microbial communities from Kabuno Bay, South-Kivu, Congo - kab_022012_12m | ecosystem: Environmental > Aquatic > Freshwater > Lake | place: Democratic Republic of the Congo: South-Kivu... | reverse complement strand
TTCGCACGATCACAGAGGAGATCCTCGATTATGTGCTGCGCGAGATGACTGATCCATCAGGCGGTTTCTACAGCACGCAGGATGCAGACAGCGAAGGCGAGGAAGGCAAGTTCTTCGTATGGACACCTGACGAGATCGAAGCAGCGCTCGATGAGGATGCGCAGGCTTTTATGGCTGCCTATGGCGTTACGCAAGCCGGTAATTTTGAGGGCAAGAATATCCTTGAGTTGGTTGGCAATGAACAACAGCGCGCCGCATTTAGCAAAGCGCGCCGTAAACTCTTCGATGTGCGTGAGCAGCGCGTCCACCCGCACCGTGATGAGAAGATCCTCACATCCTGGAATGGCTTGATGCTGGCAGCTTTTGCTGAAGCCAGCCATGCGCTGGGACGCGAGGATTATCGACAAGCTGCCATTCGAAATGCAGTCTTTCTGTGGGAGAATATGCGGCAGCCAGACGGAAAACTTTTCCACTCCTTTTCAGATGGAGGCGCGCGATTCAATGGATATCTGGAAGATTACAGCTATCTGATGGAGGGTTTCTTAGAACTGTATCAGACAGTATTTGACCCACGCTGGGTTCAGGCTGCGCAATCACTGGCTCAAACGATGATCCAGCGCTTCAGCGCGGATGAGGGTGGCTTCTACGACACCAGTGATGATCATGAGACGCTGATCACCCGTCCGCTCGATCTGCAAGACAACGCCACACCCTCAGGAAACGCCATGGCTGCCGCTGCGCTGCAGAAATTGGCTGGCTTATCTAGCGATAGACGCTATATCGATCTCGCTCAACAGGCGCTAACACAAGTGCAGCCGCTGCTGGCGCAGTACCCGCTTGGCTTTGGACAATGGCTGAGCGCGCTCAGCTATGCGCTTTCCAGCCCACGTGAGATCGCTATCATCGGAAATCTCAACGCGCCCGATACAAGCGCTCTTTTAAAGGAAGCAAGGCATGGTTATCAGCCGTACCAAGTCATCGCCGTGGGAGAAGCCGAGCCGCTGCAGTCAGCGCCTCTCCTGCAAGACCGCCGTATGCTTGACGAGCGAGCCACTGCCTATGTTTGCGTTGATTTTGCCTGCCAGATGCCGGTCAGCGCACCCGAAGATCTGCGCAAACAGTTGGGGAGAGATTGATTAAAAAAACGTGATATTTGATATCAATACTCGCCGAGACCGTATCCCAAGCGCAAGAAATGTGTTTCTATAAACAGCTAGGGGTTCATTACCCTTGGTAATAAAATCAAAAATTATCAATTGGAGGTAAAAAATGGGTTTATTAACATGGATCGTTGTTGGCGCAATTGCCGGTTGGTTGGCGGGACAGGTCATGAAAGGATCCGGGTTCGGTCTGATTGGCGACATCATCATCGGCGTGGTTGGCGCGCTGGTGGGTGGCTGGCTTGCTGGCGCTTTATTCAATGTGCCGAATGCCATCAATGGATTTAATCTCACCACAATCCTTGTTGCGTTTCTTGGCGCGGTTGTCGTATTGTTCATCCTTCGTTTGATTAAGCGTTAAATTGTGTAAGATTGGGTTGTTAGTAGAATAACCATACCACTATTTATATCGCCCTTTTCAGGGTTAGCCAATCATTGAAAAAAAACTGATCGGAGCATTCTATTTTGTTGCTCCGATCAGTTTATTCGCGCCTTCTTCTCCCCCTGCTCGAGCCTGCGTCTTCGCTGGCGTCATTCTTACACAGAGACCACAGAGTATTTTCACTGAGACTCACAGAGCTTTTTTTTTATTCCTTCACTGAGCGCACGGAGTCCTTTTTCCCCTTGCTCAAGCCTGCGTCCTCGCTAGCGTCGTTCGCACACAGAGTGCACAGAGTTTTTTTCTTATTCCTTCACTGAGCGCATGGAGTCCTTTTTCCCCCTGCTCAAGCCAGCGTCCCCGCTGGCGTCGTTCGTACACAGAGACTTTAGAGTAGTTAAATAAAAACGAAGCAATCTCATTATCTCCCCGAGTCTGCTTCGTCGCTTGCTAACATTCATTCCTTCGCAAGAGTGTTATAATTAAAATCGAGGTGTTATGATGCCAACAACAATTGAAGCAAAAATCGACGAAAATGGTAATGTGATCCTTCAATCTCCGATCCATCTACCAGAAAAAAGGCGTGCACTTGTGATCATCCTTGACGAAAAACCTTCATTCAATATCTCCGAGACCACATTATTAAGTGAATCAGTATTGTCACAAGATTGGGATCGTCCAGAAGAAGATCAGGCATGGAAACATTTACAGCAAAGTCGGTAGTCTTAGTATCTTTTCCATTCTCTGATCTATCCGACACGAAACTACGACCCGCAATCATTCTAGCCTACGCTGGTAAAGAAGATTGGATATTATGCCAGGTTACTAGCAAACCTTATGGTGATCAGCAAGTAATAAAAATCACTGATGACGACTTTGAAGTTGGCTCTTTGCAACTCATAAGCTATGCAAGAATCAACAAACTCTTTACTGCAAATCGCTCTATCATTTTTTCTCAAGTAGGATCACTGAAAAGAGATCCGTTCAATACCATTATCGATGATGTTATTAAAATATTTCAGTCTAATAAGCAGAGATAGAATTAATCAGATGTAGCAAACCGCATAATGACTTCTCGAGCTTGCGTCCCAACCACCACACCCATCCAGTTTTCCTCCTGCTCAAGCCAGCGTCCCCGCTGGCGTTCCAATATCTACGCATCGATGCAGATTGCTATTTAACGCAAAGTCGCCAAGACGCAATGGCGCGAGGGAATAAAACGAAGAAGTACAGCGAATAAAGAGAAACCATCGAATTACATTCGTGGGTATTTGTGACCATTCGTGGTTCAAATTCCTACCACTCTTGACAGCCGTACAATATTTATGTATTATATACGGCAGGAGGTTGCGATGCAAAAAACAAAATTAACGGTTCGTGTCCCCCGTAAGCTCATCGAAAATGCCAAAGAATACGCCAGCCAAAATCAGACTACATTAACTGCTTTGATCGAAGCTTACCTGCGCCGAATATCATCCAATCAGCCTATAAAAGAGACTCCGATTGTCGCAAGCCTGATTGGGATACTATCTTCAGACATCTCCATTGAGGATTACAAAGAACATCTTGAGCGTAAATATGGATGACAAACCGCGCATATTGATAGATTTGAATATTCTCATGGATATATTACAAGCGCGCAAACCGTTTTTCGAACAATCTTTAAACCTCTTGACAGTGGTAGAAAACGGTCAAGTTGATGCATTTATAGCTGCTCATAATATCACCACTCTTTTTTACCTGATCAAGAAAGACCGTTCCGCTTCCGAAGCGCGTGCGGTTATTACAAAGATTTTTCAAATGATCAAGATTCTAACGCTTGATCAGGAGATACTTGAAAAAGCGCTCCAACTTGATTATCGCGACTTTGAAGATGCTGTCCAAATGGTTTCCGCTGCGCACAACAATATCGACTGCTTGATTACACGAAATATTAAAGACTTTCAACCTGCTCTGATACCAGTCATGCAGCCTGTAGAATTCTTGAGCGCCCTGCCATAACCATTCGAAGGGTTGTCCTCCTGCTTTAGCCAGCCTCCCCGCTGGCGTCGTTCGTACACAGAGCGCACAGAGCTACTTTCACTGAGACTCACAGAGCTTTTTTCTTATTCCTTAACTGAGCGCACGGAGTCCTTTTCCCCTTGCTCAAGCCTGCGTCCTCGCGGGCGTGCACAATCTTTACACAGAGTCAATTCAAAGAGATTCACAGAGATTTTTTCGCTTTCTTTCTTTTCTTCTCCGTAGTTCTCTGTGCCTACTCCGTGCATCTCTGTGACCATCCCAGCATCTCACACACTCCCCAGCCTCCGCTCAAGCCTGCGCCCCCCGCTGACGTCGTTCGTACACAGAGCGCACCGAGCTACTTTCACTGAGACTCACAGAGCTTTTTTCTTATTCCTTCACTGAGCGCACGGATTCCTTTTTCCCCTTGCTCAAGCCAGCGTCCTCGCTGGCATGCACAATCTTTACACAGAGTCAATTCAAAGAGATTCACAGAGATTTTTTTGCTTTCTTTCTTTTCTTCTCCGTAGTTCTCTGTGCCTACTCCGTGCATCTCTGTGACCATCCCAGCATCTCACACACTCCCCAGCCTCCGCTCAAGCCAGCGTCCCCCGCTGACGTCATTCTCTTTCACATAGACCCATAGAGTTTTGTTTTTATTCTTTCACAGAGCGCGCAGAGTACTTTCACTGAGACCCACAGAGTTTTGTTTTTATTCTTTCACTGAGCGCGCAGTGTACTTTCACAGAGACCCATAGAGTTTTGTTTTTATTCTTTCACTGAGCGCGCAGAGCTTTAAATGAAAAGAAGCCAGGTACCAAGCGGGTGAGGGATAACGAGTACAATGAATAAAGTTTTTGACACACCCCCTATTCCAAATCCTGGATCATCTTCTCAACATCCTGGGCAAAGCGTTCGATATAATCTTTGACATAACTGATCATATCCATTTCAGGTTCCCTGATTAAAGGCGTCAAATCCATGGCGTAGCTCAAATCGCTGGATTGATCAACACCATGCGATTCGAAAAAGGTCGCATTTGCCATTCGTCTGCCCATCGCTGCCAGGTCATAGCGTTTCCCACCGCCGATCTGTGAATCAAAGACACCCAATAACGCTGCTTGTAAATTCTTACGTGCAGAGACATCCATAAGCGCTTTATCATCATCGCGCATCCAATCCAAACTGCGCCACACTTCACAACCATATATCTTCTGAGGCTGATCTCCTCGTTCCAAAGCGCGCAATGCCTGCACTACACGCAGCGCTACCGCAACATGTGTAGCATGTTTATCAGCTAAATTATGAGTGTAAACATATTCAGGTTTCGTTGCCTTCAAGATCGCAGCCAGATCAACCAAGGCAGCATTTTCATCACCATCCTTGATAACGCGGCTAGGGTAATCCAGCATGATCAAGGCTGCATATTCGCCGATCATTGCCGCTTTGCGCTGTTCTTTGAATCGCACAGCGCGCATCTCATCGTCTGAATAATCATGATAAACGCCATCACGCGGAGAGCCGCGCCCATCCGTCATGATCACAGCCGTAAACCAGCGATCATCTCTCTGGAAGGCTTCGATGATCGGGGCGGCTGCCATGATCTCGACATCATCTTGATGAGCTGCGATGCATAAATCAGTCGTGCGCTCAAGCGCCTCTTCAATCGAAGCGCCATCAGGGATAAATATCTCTGCTGTATTTTTCTGGAATTTCATTAAAATACTCCACTCTCTGTCAAAACCATATCCCAACGCCAAGAAAGCGTGTTGATCTATTGACGCCAATTATAAACGAAAACCAACTTATATCGTAATAACACACACTCCTCACCCACCCTTCTGTCATTGCGAATGCCTGGGCGCTCTCGACAAATGCCGGATGCTCTTCCCCGCAACACGAAACATTCTCATCCTCCCCCCGAGTCTGCTTCGTCGCTGTTCTATTGATTGTTGGTATCCTTTCATCAAGAGACTCCTATTGTCGAAAGCCTGATTGGGATACCATCTTCAGACATCTCTACTGATGTTTACAAAGACTTTCAACCTGCTCTGATACCAGTCATGCAGCCTGTAGAATTCCTGAGCGCCCTGCCATAACCTTGCGAAGGGTTGTCCTCCTGCTCAAGCCAGCCTCCCCGCTGGCGTCATTCTTACACAGAGACCACAGAGTATTTTCACTGAGCCTCACAGAGTTTAATCTTAGCCTCTCCGCTAGCGTTATTCTCCCCTGCTCCAGCCAGCGTCCCCGCTGGCGTCTCAATATCTAAGCATCGATGCAGATTGCTATTTAACACAAAGTCGACAAGGCGCAAGGGTTTGAAAGAAGAAGTACAGCGAATAAAGAGAAGCCAACGAATGAGTACAACGAATTATTGGGATTTACCGAATTTGATTGTTTGTTTGAGGATATGGAAGACGCTGGTCAGGATGGCATCCTAACCTACGGGTATGTAGGTTGGGTTGTCAACACCCGACAGCATGGTCAGGATGGCATCCTAACCTACATTTCCGTGATATCACCCATTCTCCTCAGCTAGGCGCGCGATTTGAAGCAGGCAGTAGCGCACAACTTCCTGTTCGGAGGGGTTGAGGGCGCTCTCTTCAATTTGAGCGATGCGTTCGACATCGTTCATGGCGCGAATGATGCTGATGGGGACTTCGATCTTGCCCTCAGAAAATGATTCAAGATATTCCAAGGCGCTGATCAAGAAATGACGCATTTCATCATCGGGACGCGATGAACGAAAAAAGCCTTCCAGCGCTGGCGACAACTTTGCGTTGCGCAAAGAGGCCGGCGAGCTTTCAAACGAACGTGTCAAGGAGAAGGAATACAAAGCGACTGCCAGCTCAGCAAAACTCTGCACACGTTGATAGAAGGATTCCCCCAATTTTTCCCAGATAATGGCGCGCCAATCATGGATCTTGCGGCGCGTTTGCAGTAAATTGGTGACCGAGCGGCGCCAATCCTCGGGGATTTTGCCAGAGATATCCTGCAAAATATTATTTATATCCGTGTTGAAGAGATCCTTTTGCAGGAGCGCCGCTAGGTCAGGGCGTAAGGCAGGCAGAAGGTCTTGGATAAAGGCGCCATTGCTGAAGAAATCACCCACATTTAATCCATGCCGACGCAGCAAATCCTGTTGAAATAAGGGTAAATAGTTAAACATTGCATCCATATCCTCCCGCAAAGCGACAAAAGCAGAATTGCCAGCGGGAAAGGCGCTTTCGATTTGACGTAGGAATTCACCCTGCACATCTTGGTAAATTCGCAAGTTGTGCAAAATTTCATACACTGGCAGATGTGGTAAGAGACGTTCGGCAATCTTTTGTTCTCGTTCTGCTTCGGAAAAATTATTTTGAGCGTAACGTTCCAGAGCACGGAACAAACCAGTCGAGAGCTGCGTGATCCCCAACACAACCGTCTGTGATTGATTATGGGAGATCGCACGCAGCAAGCTACCTTGCTTGGAGAAAGGGATGATCTCAGCTATATTCGCCAGAACCTGTTGCCCGCGCTCAGTACCAGTGGCGGATTTACGGCGCGAGGTGGGACGGTCACGCAACTGTGGCAGAGATCTGCCGATAAAGTAGGATATGGCGTGAATGCCGATCACATCTTCGTCTTTGCCATATAAAATATGACGGAAATTCTCCGATAACTCACTGAGGAAATCCTCATAAAGTTCTTCTTTCAAACCAACCGTCAATCGTTCTAGTTCCTGCACGCTCCAAGACTGAGCGCCCATACGGCTCTCGGTCAATGTCTCTGAGGCACGGATCAAATCATCGCGATGAATACGCTGCGCTTCTCGGACATGATATTGCAAATCAACAAGATCGCGCACGGACAAAAAACGTAGGCGTTCGGATATATTGCTCTGGAAGGTGCGTAAATCGCCGCCAACAAAAACCCCTTGCAGCGGTGTGACAGCATAGGTGATGCTGCGTCTTGCGGCTGGCGGCAGATGATTAGCAAAACGGCGTTGATTATCCTCGCTGAGATGAATAGCCGGTTGACCAGCGATCGATGAATAATGCGCACCTTGACGCTGCATAGGTTCGCCGCTACCTAGTTTGACCCGCACAACCTCCGCCAACCCGCGTTCCGCCAACCAGGTTTGGATCTCATACTTCGCTTTGCGATAGAGATATATTCCGGCTGCCTGACCAACCTGTTGACTTAAATCAGAACCAGCGATAAAAACTTCTGAGATGATTTCCGCAAAGCGTTCTTGGGATGATTGGGCAGACTGACGGCTTTGTGTGGCATATTCAAAAATACGTTCAAGATAGGAGGGAATAGTGGCAACGGCTTCTGCATCCTCGAAAAGCGGGATCAGCCAAATGGGCGGTAGAGCGACAGCGCCATTCTCCCTATGCATCTGCTCTTCCTGCATACGCATCTTTCGATCCAGCGATATCAGCGCCTCCGGTTTCGTGGAGTAACTGACTTGTAAGGCTAAAGCCATGCCTGGATTGCCAAATTTTCCGGCGATGACATTGATCTCATTCATATTAAAGATGGTTGTCTCAATCGCGAACTGGTCGAGCGCGGTGATCATACTTTGATGAATGCGCGGTGTGATCACGATGCGCTGCAAAATGTCCCGGAAATCAACAACCTCGCGCATGAGAAGCTCCGATGAACAATTCTCCCGGATCGATGGGATGAGTGCATAAAGTTGTTTGCGTAGTTTCTTGTTCAAGTCAAAATAATCTGTCAACATGGCGCGCCGCTGTGCGCGTAATTCCAACATTCGACGTTCATAACGATCGTTGTGCTGCCAAAGGACGCGCGCCGGGTTGCGACGCAATTTCCAGCGAGTGGCTAAATTTTGAAGGGAGCTTGACTCAATAGAGAAGGGTAATATTCCTCGATAACGTTGTTCTAATTGATGCGTAAGCAAGGTAATCGTATTCAAAAGATCGGTGAAGTTCTGATTACGGCGCGGCAAATATGCGATTTCTGATAATAGATCGGCATCGATCGGAACATGCGAATCAACCTGACGCAAGATCTCCAGGATATGCGTCATTCGCCTTACATTCTCCATAACCAAAAAAGCGACTAGTCGATGCCCTTGACCTGAGGGGCGATTGCTGCCATCCCAATCGCTCCAAAATGACAGGAAGGAAGACAAGGATTGATCAGAATGCAGATCGGTATACTTCTCTGCTTCTATCAAGGTTGCGATATCTAAAAGGATCTCATCAGATTCATCTTGCGATTTGATGCTCACATTTTGTCCACGAAATTCTTGAACAAACTGATGGGCAGCATTTTCGATGAGGGAAGCGGGAACACCTTGCTGACGGATCAATCTTGACAGGATGGCATCCATGGCGATTTCAGCTTGCAAGGAATACATCTGAGTCGGATGCACAGTGCGGTCATAGGAACGGAAGCGGAACTTTTCTTGACGTCGTGGGAGAGAGTCTTTCATGAATTCACGACTCGATATCTCTGCAAGCCAATCCCCACTATCACAAGAAGCTTTTTGAATCAGATCATCGCTGATCATGGCGCGTTCGATCAAACGATTACGAAATATATCCAAACGCTCAGGAAGAAAGCGCTGGAGAAAATCTTTCTGTAGACTCTTATGATCAATATCAGGAAGCTCGATCCAATGTCGCAGGGCATCCTTTTTCTGATAGCAGTGTTCGATCTGCTTAGAGATCAAATTCCATTGATGGGATAAGGATGCGGAACGATATCTTTTATTTACGCTCGACATCTTCAAGGGTATTTGTTTGCGGTTATAACGAGATTCTTCCTCAGCAATTAAACGATTAAGATCGATCAGCAAACGCCTTGTTTTAAGTAACAGAACTTCAGCATTGTCCTCCCCCCCCAACGTCAATCTAAAAGTCGTTCTACCGGTCTCAAAACCTTTTTCCGTATGCGCGAAGGTCGCCAGAGGCAGTAAGCCAACGCCGCGTCGAGCCAAGGTCGAGGCTAACCAATCCAAAGAGAGACCGGCTGGTAGGCGCTTTACACGTAATAAAGGATATAAGCTGCCTATCGGCGCGAGGATATCGAGATTGTAGGGATTACGATCGATGGGTAAATTTTGGACAGCCTTTTGCAGCGCGTTCGATCGTTCAAAAAGGATCTGATTGCGTAGCTGCCAACAAGTGCGAACCGCTTCAGTCGAATTGCGGTAGAACAAATAGGAAATAAAGATCGCGGCAAGGTTTGGTTGAATAAGATCATTTAATCGTTCAAAACGCTGGCGGATTTGCCGATCACGGATCTCAATGACCGCTAGTCTCGCCCCTGCCAAGCTATCTGTTTTAGAGATAGAATGCACCGTGATCAACCGATCAGCTTGCGACTGACTGACCACACCGAGCCGAACTAATTCTTCCGTAATCTGACGCGCGGTTTTGATCTCCGGTAGCTCGTTGACCGGCGCCAGGTTCTGATAGGCAAGATCGTCAATGATGTAGATTTGGCGCTGAAGGCAATACGTGATCAATCTACGCAGATCATCTTCTTTAAAAACTCTGCCGGTCGCATTATGCGGATTGCTGATCATGACCGCGCCTCGCTGCCTCCAGGAGGTATCTTGTTGAATGAGCTCTTCAACCTTGCCAATCATGGCATCGACATCTAATTCCAAAAATGAGGAGAGGGGAATGGAATATGACTTGGGAAAACATTGCTCATAAGACCAACTCAGATCCGGGATAACGACTTCGGATAAACCACAATGAAATCCGAGAACTCCTAAGGCAGTGCGCGAAGAACCACTTGCAACCAGACAGTCACCCTGATGATATTGCGGTTGATGTTTTAGGAAATTACTCAAAAAACTGCGTTGTAACTTTTGGATCCAATCGCGATCCTGCAAATTACGTACTAGCAAATCGAGCATGTCCTTAGCTTCGATCTCGGAAAACTCATCATAAAGATCAACGGGATATGCATTTTGAATATATCCCGCTAGTCTGTTGGCTTTGTCTTCGATATTTGCCAACGCATTTTTTAAGATCTGTGTTTCTCGCTCAATGAGATCTTCAAGATGGGTTTCGACTCGCTCAGCTAATTGAGGAAGTCTGCTTTCGCCCGGAAGACCAAACTTGAGACCATCGACTCTTGGTTTCGTTTGAGGGATTTGATAGGATTCTGTTGGATCAGTACCAATCAAATCCTGTTCTAAGAGATAGATCAGCAGCTCAACCTCCGAAGCGGAGGGAGTACCTTTAAGCTGAAAATGGACATTCTCAATGATATTTAGAAAGTCAGCATTACCAGCAATAAAAACAGTCGAAAGATCATGGTAACGCGGTGCGAAAATGGCAGGGGTGAGCAATCGGATGACACGCTGAACTAGTTTTGCTTCACGCGCTAACGAGTGATGGTTATCAGCATCATTTGCTTCGATAAAAAAGAGCGGATGATCGACACTGGCTCGACGTAAACGACGACGAACATCTTCAGAAAGCAAGTCGCCTAAGATCAAGAAAGTCGGCAAAGCAGGTGGATTGCGGATAAAAGCGCCAATCTGATCGCAAGCTGTTTGCTCATCCGTAGAAAGATCTTCAAAAAGCAGGTTAGGTATCTCCTTTAATGGTTCCAGCAGTTCATATCGATAACTCAATATGCGGATAGGGGTCTTTTCGAGGTGAGAGGATAAAACAAAAAGCAAAACCCGCAAGACCTCATCAACCCCACCAGAACCAAGAATAATCTCCCGCTTGCCAAACTTCTCTCCGGTTTCATAATTTAAAGGATCCTGTTGATTCGCTAACCATTCACTAAAAGCTTTGATCAAAAAATGGGGGTTTTGTCTGGAATAACCACCGCGCGGCATATAAGGCGAGCTTCTCTGAATGAGGCGCATGAGAAACTCGAGTTTTGATTGATCAGCCCGCTCCCATCCTAACGCTTCTAAGATGCGATCGGGATTGGAAACACGTAAGCTTTCTTGATGAACATCCAACCCTAAGGCAACACGTAAAAAGGCAGAATCATATCTTGGGTCCTGGAGTGGATTGCCAATATGAAAATTGATGCGCTCATTTTTAGAGATCGAGGCGGCGGCGGTGGATTCACTGATCTCAGAGACACGCGCAGCTCGGATCGATTTTAACTGAAAGAAAGCAAGGGGATCGATTGGCGACATTCTATGATCTCATTCCTATAAGCGGCTCTCTGAAGGACATCATCAAATTGATCAATACCTGATCTAGCTAAGCTTTATTTTTCGATTCGATCGCTTTATTTAATATCTTCTGGAACAAGCTAAGCAGATCTGAACCTTGGGCTAGGTCTTGAGGTGTTAAGGAAATTACCGTACGAGCGCTTTTCAAGTTTTGCGAGGCTTCCGCAAGTCGAGCTGCTTGGGGTGTTAACATGAGCAGTTCAGGACTACCCTTAAGGATATCGACTTCTTCCTTCTCATAAGCCAAATGCATGCGTTTGCGCGCCAACTCATCTTCGAGACGTTGATGAGCGAGCAACACTTCTTTCTCTTGGAGTTCCTTATCCAGTTCGATCTTTTTCAATTCCAGGCTGTGCTCCAGTTTAGCGATTTCCTGATCGGTTTGATTTTTAGCCTTCGCAGCCAGAAGACGCGCGTTTTGATTTAATTGCTCGGTCTCTTCAAGCAAGCGCGCCTTTTCACGCTGGCGAAGAGCATCCGCGACTTCCGGATCGGTTGGTTCCAACGCCTGTACGACAAAGGTGATTAACTCAACGCCCAATCTCTCCTGAAGAAGATAGGCTCTTTCATTTAGATACTTCAAGATACTGGCTGATGAAAGCAAATGGATCTCAGATTGCTCGGTGTATTCTTTAACCATTCCCTCAAGCAAGACCTGCGCTTCATCAGCCGCATGCGCCAGGGCATCACTGCTCCAGCCACCGACCCGGATCAACGCTTGAATATGGTCCAGGGAAGGCGCTACAGATCCAACCAATTTAACTTGGACGCCTAAATTTCCAGCGGCGGTAACATCGATATCCAACTGAATGGGGGAAGTTGTGCGCTTAAACTGTAGACTGAAATGACGTGGGTAAAGCAAGCCTTTACGAAATTCAATACGACCTTTGGATTCATACAACACCAAAGTGTCTGGTTGTCGAATGCGATATTCAAAAGCGATTAGCAAACCAATCACAATGACAACAGCGGCGATTATTAAGATGATTTCCATCGACTATACCTCCTCGGCAAATTTGGCATACGATATAAAATAGTCAAAAATTAAAACTCGCCTGGCGAATAAGCCAGTTGATTTTCTGCAGTACCACACGACAGGGAAGGAAACAGCGGGGAAGAGCTATTTCAACCGATGCTTGCATCACGAAGCAGTCATTCTAAGTACTTGCGTTATCTCTTGCGATGATGCAGTCGATAAATTTCGGATAATTATATCAGGATATTGTAGGAGATGTGGAAAATATACATCCAAAAAAACAGATTTTCCAAGTACAATTATTCTAGATTTCAAAAAAAAGAAAAAAGCACGAACCCCATTTAGAAAAGGATCGCAATATACCTGTATTAAGATAAGAAAGGATTATTCGAGAAATGGCAGAGTTGTTATTGGGTATCGATGTCGGAACATATAGCAGCAAGGGTGTCCTGGTTAAACCAGACGGGAAAGTGTTGAAAACGCATGTCGTCGAACATGAGATGGATATCCCGCGTCCGGGATGGGCTGAGCAGGATGCCGATAAGGTCTGGTGGGCGGATGTCGTCGAGATATGTCAGCGCCTTTTGGATGGCTCTCCTTACAGCGGCGCTGATGTCGGTGGGGTGGCGATGAGCGCGATCGGTCCTTGCGTCTTACCCATGGACGCTGCAGGTAATCCGCTGCGACCTGGCATCTTATACGGCGTCGATACACGCGCCAGCGCAGAAATCGAAACCCTTAATCAGAAAATCGGTGCAGATGCGATCTATGAGCTTTCCGGAATGGCGCTCAGCAGTCAGGCAGCCGGTCCCAAAATCCTTTGGATCAAGAATAATGAGCCAGAAGTCTGGAAGAAAACCGATCACCTAACGACCGCCAGCAGCTATCTGATCTA
>Ga0172371_10009245_pt1 | contig 13585 bp, 9 predicted proteins | sample Lak12m_FD_114543 | JGI IMG/M metagenome (GOLD analysis project Ga0172371, IMG submission 114543) | Freshwater microbial communities from Kabuno Bay, South-Kivu, Congo - kab_022012_12m | ecosystem: Environmental > Aquatic > Freshwater > Lake | place: Democratic Republic of the Congo: South-Kivu... | reverse complement strand
GCGAGTGGAAGTCATCGAGCGAGCCCAGAGAGGCGTGTATCGACTTATGGCCGCCTTCGCTGGAACCTATCGCCCACGGTGTCCCCGGGTCGCCCTCCAGGCATGTCTCCGAGTTGTTTCGCCCTTTGCGCGCGGTCATGCCGATGGGGTGGATGGGGGGCAGGTAGAGCACGTCGAATCCCAACCTGGCGACATACGGAAGACGTGCTTCGCAGTCCGCGAAGGTGCCGTGGCGGCCGGGCACGGGGGAACAGGAGCGCGGAAACATCTCGTACCATGCGCCTGCGAGCGCCCTCTCGCGGTCGACACTGACCTTGAACGGAGGTGCATGCGTGGTTGTCCCGCCGGTGTCACCGTACCTGCTTGCGAGCATCACCACGGTGGCATCCAGAGTCGCCTCTTCGATATCAGTGGCAGTGTTCGCCCCGCGGACTCGTTGCGCCTGCTCCAGCAGCGCGTCCCGATCCGGGCCACGGGCCCTGCCTGCGGCTTCCTCGAGCAGTTGCGTTCCCGCGAGAAGGTCGCCGCTGACATCGAGCTTCGCCTGCAGGCGCCTCCTGAGCCTCCTCTGCCACGTCTTGAATACGTCCACCCGGGCGCTCACGGTGTACTCGTACTCCCCTGTCTCCTCCACGGTGAAGGAGCCTCGCCAGACGTCGTTCCCCAGCGACAGCATCGGAGAAGAGCGCCATGAGTTCTCGCCCGCGCGACGAAACAGCACGGCGCAGGTCAGCTCGTCGTGCCCATCGGCGAAGATGTCTGCTTCGACGGTGACCTGCTGGCCCACGATGCGCTTCACTGCGAAGCGCCCGCAGTCAATCGAGGGGCGAATGCGTTCGATAGCCACCCGTTCGCGCTGATGCCTGTCCATGCTTGACCGCCGGCGACGTGTTCGGGGCCGGGCTTCGCTAAATGAGACTACAACAGACGCTGCGGCTTCTGTCAAGCTGAGGGAGGAGAGGGTCAGCGCGGTGCCTGGGGCCCGTGCCCTTGTTCAAGCACGGGGATGTACATGGTGCCGACGTAGTCCTTGACCATACGCCGGGAGGAGAAGCGGGGCGTGATGGACTTGATGGAGCTTCTCACCTTCTTGAGCCAGGCATGCGGGATGCCGTTGCGGTCCCGGTCGTAGAACAGCGGGATGACCTCGTTTTCGAGGATGGAGTACAGCGCGTCCGCGTCCCGCGAGTCCTCTTCCTCGTGACTGGCCGAAAGCGTCTCATCGCCGATGACCCAGCCGTTCGTTCCGTCGTATCCTTCCGGCCACCAGCCGTCGGGGACGCTCAAGTGGATGACTCCGTTCATGCAGGCTTTCATGCCGCTTGTTCCGGATGCCTCGCGCGGGCGGCGCGGCGTGTTGAGCCACACATCGACGCCTCGCGTGAGCAGGCGCGACATGTGCATGTCGTAGTCCTCGACAAATGCGACCCGGCCGCGGAAATCGCGGTCCAGGCACATGCGGTATACCTGCTGCAGCAGTTGCTTGGACGCCTCGTCAGCAGGGTGGGACTTCCCGGCAAAGACTATCTGCACGGGGCACCACGGGTCTCTCACGATGCGTTTCAGCCGCTCGATGTCGTGGAACAGCAGCGCCGGACGCTTGTACTCGGTGAATCGACGCACGAATCCGATGGTGAGTGCGCCGGGCTCGAATAGGGCGCCCATGGCAAGAGCCTGCTGAGGGCTGCACCGGCCGCTGGCCCAGCATTCCTGCCCGCGAAGCGCCATGGCGGTGATGAGCCGCTGCTTCTGCTTGCGGCGCGCCTGCCACAGTGCGTCGTCCGATATCTTGTCGATGCCGTCCCACAGCGCAATGTCGTCATGTCGCTCAGCCCAGTCGTGGCCGAGGTGGCTGCAGTAGAGTTCCGAAAGCTCGGCCGACAGCCACGTGGGCGGATGTACTCCGTTCGTCACGTGTGAGATCGGCACCATGTCTTCCGGCGTGTCCGGCCAGAGGCCCTGCCACATCTTCTGCGTGACCTGCATGTGCTTCCGGCTCACCGCGTTGCTCCGCGCCGCTGTCCGCAACGCAAACGTGGTCATGTTGAACTGGGGGCTGTCGTCCGTCCGGCCCAGCCCGAGCATCCGGCTCCGGTCTGCCCCGGGCAGGTTCCAGTAGCCGCTGAAGTACTGGTCCATCAGGTCGAATGAGAACACATCGTGCCCGGCGGGGACTGGCGTGTGTGTGGTGAACACCGTACGCGCGCGAACCGCGTCCAGGGCATCCTCGAGGCTGCGGCCGCGTTCCCGCTCACTGCGGATGCGTTCCATCATCATGAAGGCGGTGTGTCCTTCGTTGGCGTGCCAGACGGTGGGCTCGATGCCGATGGCTTTCAGTATCCGGGCGCCGCCAATGCCGAGGATTATCTCCTGCTGGATGCGGCGCGACTGTTCCGCCGTGTACAGCCGTGACGTGAGCTGCCGGTCCTCAGGCGTGTTCCCGTCCACGTCGGTACACACGAGGTAGAGTTCGACCCTGCCGACCCTGACCAGATAGGCGCCCAGATTCACAGTCCTGGACTCGAGCTTCACGGAGGTCAAGGGCGCGCACGCTGCGTCCGGGGACATGCGCACCGGCGAGATGGGAGCCGACCTGAAGTCGAGTTCCCTGTAGACTTCCTGCTGCCATCCGTCGGGTCCAATGTGTTGCTGGAAGTAGCCCTGCGGGTACATGAGGCCGACGCCAACCATCGGCAGGCCCAGGTCAGAGGCTTCTTTGAGTAGGTCTCCCGCGAGTATGCCGAGACCGCCGGCGTAGATGGGCAGGGAGTTGTGTATCGCGAACTCGGCCGAGAAATACGCAATGACGTCCTTGCGGTGCTCGGGGTGGCTCTGCTGGAACCAGTGGCCGTTGCCCAGCAGGTCTCTGTCAAGCTCGGCGATGGCGGTGTCGTAGACTTCCAGGAGCTCCGGGTCTCTGGCAGCGACGCGCAGCCTGATTGGGTCGATCTGGTGGAGCATCTTGGCGGGGTTGTGGCCCGTGAGCGACCAGAGGGGGTAGTCGAGCGACCTGAAGACCGTGCGAGATGCGTGGTGCCAACTCCACCACATGTTGTGAGCAAGCTCACTCAGCCTCTCGATGCGGGCGGGTAGGGCGGTTTCTGAAACCATAGGTGATGCGGGACCCCGGTATGAAGACATGATAATACAGCGTGGGAAGCTGCGCCGCAAACGACAAGCGGCCCGGCGCTCGGTTCCCGCAGTCGCCGGCCGGTGTTCTCTCCATGGTAACATGCCCTGACCACGCGGCCGCGCGCGACCGCAGGCTCCGCGGCGGAGGGAGGATTCGCACATGAAGAGGTCGGTCCAGATCGGTGAAAAGGTGGCGCTGAGGCTCCGCGTAAGCGAGAAGGATGTGCACTACGCCGGCGGTCTCGTGAACGGCGCATATGTCCTTGGTCTGTTCGGAGATGTGGGCACCGAACTCATGATTCGGTTCGATGGCGATGAGGGCCTCCTGGCGGCCTACAATTCCATCGCACTCAAGAGCCCCGTACGCGCAGGGGATTTCCTCGAGGTCTCCGGGTGGATAGCGAGGGCCGGGGACACGTCTCGCACCATCGCGCTGGAAGCCCACCGGTACATCACGGTCACCGGCAACCCGTGCGAATCATCCGCGGACTGCCTGCCGGTGCCTGAGCTGGTCGCGCAGGCCGAGATGGTGGCGGTTGTTCGGAAGGGACAGCAGCGCTGCGGTGACTCGCACGGCTGATACGGCGGTGGTGTGCGGGCAACAGCGCGGGTCGACTAAAGGGGCAGTTGCGTCACGATTGCCGTACCAGTCTCATCGCTGGTTATGGTGACGCCACCGCCGAGCACCTCGGCGCGCTCTTTGATGAGTCCCAGCGCGATTGCCCGCCCGGACTGAGGGTCGTCGACCGAGAGAGGCTTGCCGTTGTCGACGATTGACAGCAGCGCGTACACGCTCTCGATGGTCAGCGTCACGGCCACATCGGTTGCGGCCGAGTGGCCGGCCATCTCCGCCAGAGACTCCTGGAGGATGCGGAAAAGGACCAGTGCCCGGTTGGAGTCCACTGTCGTGGCGTCTCCTCTCACCGAAAGCGAGGTGTGAATGCCCTTCTGTCTGCCGAATTCGGCAAGCTGCCACTCCATGGCCTCGCCCAGGCCGAGGTCTCCCAGGATGCTTGGATAGAGGCCGACGGTCATCCGCTTGACCGTCTCCATGAGCGAGTCGACCACCTTCGACATCTCCTCAAGCATGCTGCCGGACGGGATGGCTCCTCGCGCCGACGTCTTGGTGAGCGTGGCCAGGTCCATTCTGAGCGTTGTCAGGGCCTGTCCGATGCGGTCGTGCATCTCGCTCGCGACAAGCGCTCGTTCTTCTTCCCTCACGGACTGCAGATGCCGGGTGAGCCTGCGCAACTGGTTGGCCGTCGTCCGCAGGTCCTGCTCGGTGCGCTTGAGTTCCATGGTGGTTTGCTCCAGGTCGTTGTGGGAGTTCTGGAGCTTCGCATGTGTCTGGGCGAGAGCATCGAGCGTGTCGTTGATGGAGCGTGCCAGAGTGCCTATCTCGTCGCTGCCTGTTGAGGACACCCGGCCTGAGAAGTCCTGGGTCTCGCCGCAGGCCTGTACCTCCGACGCGAGGCGCGCGATGCGCCGGAAGACTGCCTGGTCGACGAGTATCAGGAAGGTCAGTGCGAGTGCGGTGCCCAGGATGGCGACGAGTCCGAACAGGTATCCAAACGTATGGAGTCCTTCAGCGCGGATGCTCCTGTCCTGCGTGATGGTCAATTCCGCCACCGGCTGTCCGTAGATGTCGAGCAGCACGGTGCGACCCTCAACGGCTTCGTCCGTCACGGGAACGACCTCGATGCCGGCGGCCAGTGCGCCCTGCTTCTCACCGGCCGGAAGCGGCGCCGGTTGTGAGGACGCAGTGGGAGCGAGGGAGAGGGAGAGCCGGGTCGTGGCCGCTACCTCCTGCACGAACGCACCATCCATGTACACCCCCATGACCAGAGTGCCCTGGATGGGGCCTTCTTCGGCGCTGGTGACCACTGGACGGGAGCTGACCAACATCGGCCCCTGTGCAAGAGAAAGGATGCCGGAGACAACACTCTGTGCGCCGTCGTGCTTGAGCAGGAGGCTTCCCGCCGCAAGGTGCGTCTTGAGATCGTCCGGCGCGTCGACCTGGTTCTCCATGGCGGCGTCCAGCGCCTTCGCGTAGAGAAGCTGCCCTTCGCTGTCCGCGATGGCTACGAGGTGCACGCCGATGTTGGACAGGGATGCGGCATTCAGGTTCGATTCGATGTAGTCGCCGGAATGCGTCTGCACGAACTCGTACGTGTCATCCCAGGCTGCCCAGTCGTGGTTCGTTGCGGAAAGCGCGTCGAGGTCCGTTTCCAGTGCTCCAATCGCCCGCTCCACGTTGGTGCGAACGAAGCGTTCCTCGAGACGGGCGTAGCTTGGCATGAGCGCCTGGCGGGACACGAAATACATGGCGACGAGTGCCACCACGAGCGCCACCGCGAACAGGATGACTGCCTTCAGTCGCACGGACACGCTACGTTCTCCTTGAGCGGCCTGGCAGCCGGAATCGCGCTGAGAGCGACAGGACGAACATCGCCACTGCTGCCGGCAGAGCCGGACAGTGTTGGGGGACGGGCAACCAGAATGCACACTGCAACTCATTGTATCGCCTGTGTTGACAGTAGTCAACGGCCGGAAGGACGCCTGCGGACAGATCTGCGCTGATGACGTCGTGCCGCGTCCTGTTTGGCCGGGCCGTTGTTACGTGCTCCCGCGCCACAGAAGGTGAGGGAGTGGTGCACCTCAGGCCGGCGCCTGCTGTCCTGCCGCAAACTCGCCCTCGGAAGCGGGTCGCAGCAGGTCGCGGGCGAGAACGTACTCGGGACTCCTGTGCGTTGCAGCCTTCACACACAGGAGACTGCGGAAGAGCCCGAAGTACAGTGCGCGGTGCTCCACGATGGCCAGTCCGTCCCGCAGCATCTCCTCGCTGAGAGCGTCGAGCGAGAATCGCGCCTCCAGGGCCGGACTGTGTCCGATGAGGGCGCGTTCGACTCTGAGGTGGAAGCTGTCCGGTTCCTCCAGCAACAGGATGCCGCCGTCCTTCAGGACCCGCGCGACCTCGGCCACGCCGGCGCGCCACTCGCGGCAGTGGTGAAGCACGCCGCAGACGAACACGGCGTCGAAAGCCCTGCTCGGAAGCTGCATGGCGGTGATGTCGCCCACGGATACCGTGGCCGGCACATTCCGGGCTTGCGCCAGCTGTACCTGGGCGGGAAGGATGTCGAAGGCGGTGAGTCGGCCGGGGTGAAACCACTCCCAGATGAGTGTCAGGGTGTAGCCGGACCCGCACCCGGCGTCAAGCACCTCGGCGCCGGCGAGTGAGATGCCGTGGCGGCGCAGCGAGTCGGCAAACAGCGGGAAGTCCCAATGCCGAAGGAGCAACTCCCTGCCACGGCTGTTCATCAGCCGCCTTTCGCCTTCTCCGATGGGTGCGTTTCCGCCCGGGGCCTGGCCGCCCGTGCTGTGTGTGCCCATCTCCGAACTCCGCTGCGAATCGCGTTGTCGTTTCATTATACATCCCGTATTCTCTGTCTCCGCCGGCGCGGAGTTCGCGCGGCTGCCGCGCGAGCCACTCACGCGGGCGGCCGGTTTCTGATACAGTCATCGTCGCAAAGGAGTTGCCGCCATGCCGCATGTGCTCGTGACGTATCGCAGGGTCCCCGGGGCGGGGCTGCTTGAGCGACTGCGAGAGAAATTCCTCGTCAGTGTCAATCCGGCCGAAGGCCAGATGCCGCGGGAGGGATTGCTCAGTGCCGTGGCCGACGCCGACGCCATGGTCAGCATGTTGACCGACCGCGTTGATGCGGAGCTGCTGGATGCCGCGCCCCGGCTCAAGGTTGTTGCGAACTACGCGGTGGGGTTCAACAACGTCGACGTGCGAGCGGCGACCGAGCGGGGCGTCATGATAACGAACACCCCTGACGTGGTGACCGATGCCACCGCCGACCTCGCATGGGCTATCCTGATGGGGATCGCCCGCAACGTAGTCGTGGTGGACCGCTTCACGCGGTCGGGTCTCTGGAAGGAGTGGCGACCCGAGGCGTTCATCGCGGCGGACATCACCGGCGCCACGCTCGGCATACTCGGCATGGGCCGGATAGGCCAGGCGATGGCGAGGAGAGCCGCCGGCTTCGACATGCGCATCCTCTACCACGACGTGCGGCAGGCGCCGCCTGAAGTCGAGCAACGCTGGGGCGCCCGTTTCGTGCCCCTGGACACGCTCCTCAAGGAGTCCGATTTCGTCACCATTCATGTGCCGCTGTTCGAGGCGACGAGGCACCTCATCGATGCGAGAGCACTCTCACTCATGAAGCCGACCGCGTACCTTGTCAATGCCGCCCGCGGACCGATCGTGGACGAGCAGGCGCTGGTACGTGCGTTGCAGGCGGGCACGATAGCGGGAGCGGCGCTGGATGTCTACGAGAACGAGCCGCTCCTCGCCGACGGCCTCGCGGCGCTCGAGAACGTCATCCTCATTCCCCACCTCGGCGCGAACTCCAGGCGCACGCGCGACCGGATGGCTGCGATGACGGTGGACAACATCGTGGCTGCGCTCAGCGGCAACACGCCTCCCAACCTGGTGAACGCCGAGGTTCTTCCGCGCAGGCGGCCGCTGGCAGAGGACTAGACGCTTCCGGACCGGGCTCGCTGCTCGTTCCCAATCTGGTACGGCGTGCGGCCGAGAGACGAGATGAGCGCGAGCGCCACGACCGCCATGCCGACCACGATGAGGAACGGCAGCCGGTAGCTGCCCAGGATGTCGAAGGCTCGACCCGCAAGCAATGGCGCGAGCGCGCCGCTTACGCCGCCCCCCGCCATGATGATGCCGAAGATCGCGCCGTGGGCCACGGTGCCGAACAGTTGCGCCACCACCGGGGCCAGCAGCGTGAAGAATCCGCCGTGGCTCAGTCCGTACAATACCGCGAAGACGTAGAGCATCCAGACCGAGTCGGCGAACTGCAGCCAGATGAGCGCGGAGATGGATGGAACGAAGCAGAGCAGCAGCGCGCGCCTCGACCCGAAACGGTCGAGCGTCACTCCGACGACTACGCGGGCGCCGATGCTTGCGCCTCCGAGGAACGAGAGGATGCCGGCGGCGCCCGCAGAGGAGATGCCGAGGTCTTCCGCATGCGGAACGGTGTGCACCATGACGGTTTCCGAGCAGGCGATGAGGAGGAAGTACGCCACGCAGACGGTCCAGAACTGCCGCATGCGCAGCGCCTCCCGGAGTGGCGTTCCCTCTTCCTTCCGCAGGGCGGTCGCCGGTTGTGCGCCCGCCCCGTAGGCCGTTAGACCCATGGTCGAGGGGTCTCGACGGATGAACCGGGCGATGATGAGCAGCACCACAAGGGCGGTGGCTCCGAGCGCAAGGTATGCCGTCCTCCACCCGTGCGTCTCTATGAAGTAGCCTGCAACGAGGGGCGTGGCCATCATGCCGACTCCGGCGCCTATCTTGGACAGGCCGGTGATGGTCCCTCTGGCCTTGATGAACCACCGGGCAACGGTTGAGAGAGGCACGACGTCGGCGGCACTCATGCCCACCGCAAGGACGACGTAGAAGAGGTACACCTGCCAGAGTCCGCTCACAACGGACATCAGGATGTAGCCGGCGCCAAAGAGGACGCCGCCGATCGCGAGTGTGCGCCTCGGGCCGAAGCGGTCGACCATCGCGCCTGCAGGGAGGTTCATGAGGCCGACGATGAGCCAGCCCATGGAGGCCGCTCCCGCCACCTGCTCGCGCGACCAGCCGAACTCGTCGCCAAGGGGGTTGAAGAAGAGCCCGAAGCTCCGGTACGTGCCCCAGAAGACGACCTGGATCAGGAATGCCAGAGCCGCAATCACGTAGCCGTAGTAGAAACGGGGCCGCCTTGCGACATCAGCCAAAGTGTTCCTTCGTGCCGGGCGTCCCTCGTCTCATTTGCGTCTCTCTCCTCGCCCTCTAACTCTGTACCGGGTTGCTCTTCTGCCATTCTTCCTTGAGCCGCCGGTAGGTGGCGACGTTCTCAGCCAGCATCTCCCGAATCGGAAGATGGTAGGGGCAGCGCTCTTCACAGAGGCCGCACTCGCTGCAGCCGGCCGCCTTCTCCACAGCGTCCGCTATCCAACCCGTGACCACGTTCTTGGGCGGCATGCGGCGGACCATCGTGGGGTACGACATCACGTTGGAGATGGCGATGCCGGTGGTGCACGGCTGGCAGTAGTCACAGCGGCGACAGAACCGGTTCCCCGTTTCGCGCCGTATCCGTTCCATTTCAACCTCTTCCGACTTCGTGAGGTCCCGTGTGCCCTCGGCAAGGCGGACCACCTGGTCGACCTCGGCCAGTCGCTCGATGCCAACGATCGGAACCACGTTGTCGAAGTGCAGCAGGTACTTGATGGCCAGCGCGGCGTTGTCAATCATGCCGCCGGCGAACGGTTTCATGGCGATGAACCCGACGTCATGCTTCGCCGCCAGGGCGGAGAGCTCCTCTCCCGGTTCGTGAGCGATGAAGTTGAAGGGGTACATGATGGTCTCGAACTGCCCCGACTTCACCGTCTCCTTCGCCACGTCTATCTGGTGCGAGGTGATGCCCATGTGCTTCACTTTCCCCGTCCGCATGGCCTCCCGTATCACCGGGATCGGTCCCTTCGGGTCCAGTATCTTCTCGAGTTCCGGGAAGCTGCTCACGTTGTGGAACTGGTACAGGTCGATCGACTCGACCTGCAGCATCTTCAGGCTCTGCGCAAGGTGAGCGGCGACGCCCTCGGCGGTCCGGCTCTGCGTCTTCGTCGATACGACGACCGGCTTGCGCCATTCCTTCAGGGCTCTGCCGATGCGCCCTTCACTCGTTGAGTAGGCGTTGGCGGTGTCGATGTAGGTCATCCCCTGTTCGAGACACCCGCGGATGACGGCGATGGCATCGTCGTCGCTCAACCGCTGTATCGGGATGGAGCCGAATCCCACGCGCGAAACATCGAGTCCCGTTCTGCCGAGCCGGATGGTTTTCATGGTTCCTCCTGATGCGTGCTGCTGACCGTCTAGTCTACCCGATGACGGTTGCTTCTGTCTCCCGATACGCCGGCGCCTCGCCGCACGCAGCAGGCGCGCGACCCCGGAATGGAACGGGCGAGCGGCTCGTTGCCATGCCGGTGCGCCGACGTCGTCCGATTTGGCCGTACTGCCGTCGGGGGATAGAATGGTCTTCGCGGCGCCCGGCGCGGCGCTGCTGCTTGAGGAGAGCGGTGTCCCCACAGAGCTTCGTGACTTATGCGGCGCATCCGTCACTGCGGCAGCCCTGCATGGTGCTGGCGCTGGACGGCTGGGTGGATGGCGGCGAGGCGGCGACCGGGAGCGTCCGGTTCCTTCGCCGCAAGCTGAGGTGCCGCAAGCTCGCCGAGATTCCGCTCGGCCGCTTCCATGTCTACCAGCTGCCCGGCCAGCTCGCGCTGCGCCCCTTCACGAGGGTGGAAGAAGGCTTGCTGACCGAGTACCGCCCGCAGAGGAACGTCTTCCACTACTGGGAGAACCCTGATGCGGAACGTGATGTCATCCTCTTCCAGGGTACCGAGCCGAATCTGAACTGGGACGACTACGTCGCTGCTGTCCTTGATGTTGCCCGGACATTCGGTGTGACCCGCATCTACATGCTGGGCGGGGTGCTCGACAAGACGCCCCACACGCGTGAGCCCGGCGTGTCCTGCGTCTGCACGGGCGCGGCTCTGCGGGACGAGCTGCTGGGTCTCGGCATCGAACCCGTCAATTACGAAGGACCGGCCGGAGTCCGCACTGCGCTGGCTGCCGCGTGCCAGAGAGCGGGCATTGATATGGCTATCCTGCACGCTCGTGCGACGTACTATCCGGAGTTCAACATGGTCATCGGTCACAACCCGAAGGCCATTCGAGCCCTGGTCAGACGGCTCGTCAGGCTCCTCGGCCTGCAACTGGACCTCGGCGACCTGGACACGGAATCGCGGGACTACGAGGTGCGCATCGACCATATGGCGCTGCGGAACCGGGAGTTTCAGGCTTACCTCGAGGCACTGGAGAGAGACTACGTCGAACCCGGTCCCCGCGATGTCCCCGAGTTCTCGGCCGGAGAGGCGGTGCAGGCAGTTGAGGAGCTTCTGCGCGGTTTCTCCGATGATGCGGCCTGAGCAGCCTGTCCTGTCACCGGCCTCGCCACGTTCCCCGCAGCTCGCGTCCTGTACCGTCGAAAGGCTGTTCTCCGGTCTTGCGTCCTGATAGACTTGCCTGCATCGCCATGGCATCTCCCTCAACCGGCAGCCGCCGCTTCTACGGATACACCGTCGTTGCCGCCAGCTTTCTGATGCAGGGCGCCTGCGTCGGCGCGATGATCAGCTATGGCGTCTTCTTCAAGCACCTGCAGGGCGATTTCGGCTGGTCGCGCGCCTTCATCTCCGGGGCGTCTTCGATGGTCTTGTTGGTGATGGGGGCGCTCGGCATCCTCTTCGGGCGACTCAACGATCACCTCGGACCGCGCCAGATACTGCTGGTCTCGGGTTTCTTCCTCTGTGCCGGCTACCTGCTCATGTCGAGATTGGCGGCGCCGTGGCAGCTGTACGTCTTCTACGGGTTGCTCGTCGGCGTCGGCATGAGCACGCATGATGTCGTGACGCTGTCGACAGTGGCGAGGTGGTTCAAGCAGCGGCGCGGCCTGATGACCGGAATTGTGAAGGCGGGGACGGGCACCGGCCAATTCATCATCCCTCTGGTGGCTAGTGCGCTCATCGCGGCCGTTGGCTGGCGCGACACCTATGTGGCGATCGGCCTGGCTGTTCTCGCGGTGTATGTGTTGGCTTCTCGCCTCATGCGGCGCTCACCTGAGGAGATGGGACTCAGGCCCTACGGCGATACGACGGCGACCTCCTCGGATGGGCCGTCCGGATTGCTGCTGTCGGAGGCTCTCAGGACGCCGCAGTTCTGGTGGGCGTGTCTGTCGTACTTCTGCGTCATCTTCTGCGCGATGACGGTCCTTGTCCACATCGTGCCCCACGCGTCGGACATCGGCATGGCCGAGCCCAGCGCGGCCGCCGTGGTCTCCACCATCGGCGCGGTGAGCGTCGTTGGAAGGGTGACGATGGGCACCGCCAGCGACCGCATCGGCAGCCGCAGAGCCTTCTTGCTTTGTTTCGCCGTCCTCATCTTTGCCCTGCTGTGGCTCCAGGTGGCCTCGAGCGCCTGGATGCTGTTTGTCTTCGCTGTCGTCTACGGCTTTGCCCACGGAGGCTTCTACACAGTGCTGTCCCCCACCGTTGCCGAGCTGTTCGGGCTGCGAGCCCACGGCGCCATCTTCGGCATCGTCTACTTCTGGGGTACCCTTGGCGGCGCCCTTGGGCCCGTCGTCGCGGGCAGGGTCTTCGACGTACGGCAGTCCTACGATGCAGCCTTCTGGCTGCTGGTGGGGCTGGCGTTCCTCGGGCTGCTCCTGATGCTCAGGGTACGGTCCCTGGTCAGTCACCGTTAGGGGGCGTCACGGCGTCGGACGAGGAACCCGCGGCCGCACAGGGAGCTTGCTCCTGCGTCCCGTGCAGCGCGGCGTGTCGCGAGCAACACGCACCACTGGGCGGAAGGTCTGGCTTCTCCGCCTGGATGGCGGGGTAGTGGAGACACCTACGGCAGCGGCGTCACGATGTGCTCTGACGTGGACGCGTGTCCGTCCTCGCTGTTGACCGCAGTGAGGACGAAGTTGAGTGGCTGTCCGCAGTCCGCTTCCATCTGCAGCGTCTTGCTGTAGAAGGGGGTGGATACCGGCCCCGAGTCGTACCAGGGGAGGCCGTTCACCTCGAAGCCTACTCTTGTGACCGGGTACTCCCCGCCGGTGAGGTCCTGAGCGGATAGCTGTATGTGGACGACGCTGGAGCAGCCGCCGGGTCCGATGGTGCTCTCGGCCTCCACTTCCAGCAGCACTTCGAGCACATCCTCGGGAGGCGGCGCTGGCTCCCCGTCATACACCATCACGACCGCGAGGTCGGCTGATGACACGACTACGCTGTAGTCGACCGAGCAGTGCCCGCCCGCGGTTGCCTTGTTGGGATTCGGTCCCGTCTCGGTTACCTCGGCATCGTACTCGATGCCGATTACCTCGCCCGGCGATAGCGGCGGCAGGTCGGAGAGGTCCCAGAACAGCAGAGAGCCGCTGCCTGACTGCCAGATGCGGTCCGGCTCCCATCTGCCCTCATCTCCATCGAAATCGAGCCTGGCATCGCCGGCATACTCCAGGCATCCTGCCATGTTGTCGATCATCTCGAGGTCGACGAGGTCTCGGCACTCGCCCGTGTTCTCGATCTCGACGCGGAAGCGAACCACGTCGCCGGGCTCCGCCTTCACCTGGTCGACCCAGCGGTTCGTGGCGTCGTTCCAGACCCACTTGTCGACATCGATATCCGGCTCGCACGGGCACCTGCACTCGCATTCGCGGCCCTTCTCCCACGGCTCCTGCGGCTTCCCTCCCCGCTCCTTGTTCCCGTCCGAAACAGCCTCCTCGCCGCTCTCGTGTGCCTCGGTCGGGTCAACGCCGTTCGGTGGGTCATCGGTGTC
>Ga0172371_10009244_pt1 | contig 13587 bp, 12 predicted proteins | sample Lak12m_FD_114543 | JGI IMG/M metagenome (GOLD analysis project Ga0172371, IMG submission 114543) | Freshwater microbial communities from Kabuno Bay, South-Kivu, Congo - kab_022012_12m | ecosystem: Environmental > Aquatic > Freshwater > Lake | place: Democratic Republic of the Congo: South-Kivu... | reverse complement strand
TGTGGTGTCATGATTATATCGTTTGCAGGGTCAACTCGCGTACCGATCGCCCAAATCACCTCGTCAAGGTTGCTCGGATCAATATCATCATCCACGATGATTACACAGTTTGATGACGATGCTATGAAAGGAAGCGAAAATGCCTGATAGATGGCTGTTTTCCCCCAGCCTGGATACCTTTTTCTTATGGCTATAACCGTTACCAGATTTCTCCCGCTCTGTGGTATCCATGCATCAACGCATCCCGTGATCGATTTGATGGCACTTTCAGTAAAAGTGACAATCTGTGAAATCATCCTCATTATGCCATCATCATTCGCATAATGTCCTTCAGTTGTCATTAAATACAGGGGATCCTTCCGGTGGGTAATACACTCGACCCTGAAAACAGGCTCCATCATTTGTTCTTCATAATAGCCCGACCACTCTCCATAAGGACCTTCCTTCATTCTTTCATTGACCGCGATTTTCCCCTCAATTACGATTTCAGAATCTGCGGGGACCTCAAGATCAACAGTTTCGCACTTGACTACTTCAATTGGTTGCCCACCACGAAAAGCGGCGGCAAATGCCAATTCGTTATCATAGACAGAGATTTTCGAGGATGCAGCAAGATAAATTGCAGGATTTGCTCCTATTGCTACAGCACAATCCATATATTCTTTCCTCGCACTCATAGCGCGGCCGAGGTGTTTGCCTATGTCTTGAAATATAATACACACAATGCCGGTAGTTCTTTGGTCATGGAGCATCATCCTGTATATCCCGGCATTAACACCAAATTTGGCATCCTTTGTTATTACAACAGGCATTGTAATATAACGGCCACCATCTTTAGGGTGGGTTTTTAATATTGGAAACTTGTACAGATCAACCTTTTCACCCTTAAGAATAACATCCTTACATGGAGCGCTGTCAGTAAGGCTAGGTTTTGTCCATTTGTTTTTATCATTTAGCACTTTTCTGTACATGTCTCGGTACTTTTTTGGATCAAGGCCCTGTGGAAACCCACATGCCAAAGCGAATCGGTCAAGTGTGCCGAAAATATTCGCGACAACCGGAATAGAATAACCCTTAACATTTTCAAACAGTACCGCTGGACCCTGCCTATTGTTTAATTCCCAAATAATGCAAAATATTTCATGCGGATCCTCAATTTGCTTCTTCACATGAACAAGGTCTCCCTTTTGATCAAGAACTTCTATAAATTCTCTCAAATCTGTAAACATTTATTTTCTTTCCCGTTATTCAATTTGTTTGACAACATGCGGTATTAGAATCGGACCTAAGTATTATAGGCAAACCCAAATTGTGACACGATCCTTTCTATCGGTGGCCACCCTCCAGAATCTTCATAAATCGCTTATCCTTGTAAGCGCTTTTATAGCGGCAAATTTATTGTTTACTGATGTTTGAAATTCATCCAAAAATTTCTCACTTACATGCGAAAACCTACCCTGTAATTTTACAAATTCCCTTATGGATTTGGGGTGTGCCGTCTCATAGGTCAAGCGGAATTGACCGTTTTCCATTTCCCACAGAGGAAAATAATTCGATCTGACCGCTAACCTGCTAAGTTCCAGCGTTTTGTCAGTTTCAAATCTCCATCCAACAGGGCATGGTGTCAGAAGATGTATATATGACATTCCTTCCTTTACACCTTTTGCCTTCTGAAGTTTGTTGGCAAAGTCCTTTAGAAAAGCGACCGTTGCAGTGGCAACATAGGATATTCTGTGCCATGCTAAAATAAGCGGTAGATCTTTAGCGCTGCTTCTCTTTCCTTGCTGAACCATTCCTGGGGGGGTGGTAGTTGTCCATGCACCTTTTGGTGTTGTACCGCTTCTTTGGTTGCCTGTATTCATATAGGCTTCATTGTCATAGCAAATATATATAATGTTTTCATTTCTTTCGGCTGCACCAGAAAGTGGCTGAAAACCAACGTCAGCACTACATCCATCTCCAACAAATGCAACACAATTTACGTCCTTTCCTTTTTTGTCAAAATATCTTTTAACGCCGGTCATAACTGAGGGGACGTTTGTCAGCAAGCATCCAAACGTCCTTGCCTTCACTGTTGGCTCAAGGCCTTTGGTGACAAGAGCAGAGGCAGCACATCCGGGGGTAGTAAATAAAATGACGTCCTTGCCAAGGATCTTCAGGCTGAAACGCAAAGCTAATTCCACAGAACATCCAGCACATAGAGGCACACCTGGCACTAAAACATCATCTTGATCAAAGCAAGATATTATTGATTTTATCTTCTCATTTTTGATGATGTCTAATAACTCACTTGAATCAAAAGCTGTCATCATAAGGCATTCAAAAGAAAAATTAGTTGTCGTTAAACCCTCCACCTCTGGTGGAGGGACCGGATAGGTTCTACCGATCCGGGGAGAAATAGCATAGGCTCTTCCCTGGGAAAGTCCCGTGAAAGGACAAGAAGGAAGAACCTATACATGAATGGCAAAGTTTATCCCATGTGCGATAGGATTGTAAATACCACGTGGTGATCATACCGAAGTATCGGAAGATGAAGCTGTACGGAGAACGGCGCAAGCACGTGGGAGAAGTGATCCGTGAACTATGCCGGCAGCGAGGCATAGAGATGATGGAAGGGCACCTGATGTCGGACCACATCCAGATGTGTCTAAGCATCCTGCCGAAGTATAGCGTGGCATTTGCGATAGGGTTCATCAAAGGAAAAAGTGTCGTCCGAATCCACCGGCAGCTTCTGGGAAATAGGGGTGTCACGGGGCTGCATTTCTGGAGCCGGGGATACTGTGTAAGCACGGTGGGATTGGATGAAGGAACCATAAAAAAATACATCCGCGAACAAAAGGCCCTTGAGAAGCGGCAAGGGGAATTCAACTTCGAAGACTAAGGAAAACTCATTTGGGACTTTCCCACATTTGAGCCCCCTCGGGGGGCTTCCTGAGGCCACCCGCTCTGCGGGTGGAGCCTCACTGCTTTATATATGCATTTCTATTTATCTTCCAAATCCAGCCAGAAGACCTCCTGCTTGCTATCCTTGCGACCAGATGATGACATAACATCAATTGCAGCTTCTATGTGCGCCGGTGTTATATCTAGACTGCCCAGTCCCATTATGAAATCCAAAACACAGGTATTTTTTTCGAATGGCATGGATTTTACCAACGGCAATAGATGTCCTCCGTATTGCTGAAAGGAAACGCTTCTTTCTATTATTCCGATACAACATTTTCCATCGAGGTATTTAATCAATGCTTCATAAGGAAATGGTTGGAACACCTTGATTCTTACAAGGCCAACCTTAATCCCATCATTTCTCTTATTGTTCACAGCTACTTTCGCGGCTCCAGAAGAGCTGCCCATGGTGATAAGCACAAAATCAGCGTCTTCGATTTTATAGGGAATGACCATGTCTTCATATTCCCTGTCAAAACAATTCATAAACTCTTTTCTTATTTCAGGGAATAGTGATTTTACTCTCTCTAATGCTTTAGCATGTTGATAACGATATTCGGTCAATAGACCACCAAAGGTAGTGCATGACGTAAAAAAGCTCATAACACTACCGCAATCCATTTGTGTTCTCTCTTGAGCAACAAGAGGCTTTAAAAATTGCCGAACGTCCGATTTTGATGGTACTTCTACCTTCTCGGAGAGATGTGATAGATAGAACCCGTCATAGCTGATTACAGTAGGAAGGGATATTTCTAAGTCTTCAGAAAGGCGGTAAGCGAATAGCACGGAATCAAGGATTTCCTGACAATTATCAGCTTCTATGTGAATCCAGCCAGCATCTCTAACACTCATAATATCCTGTCTGCTGACGCTGACTGACATGTAATGAGGGGTTTCTCTATTTACATTTACCATGACTATTGGGAGTCTTTGTCCCGCAGCCATCATCATGGCATCATACATAAATATCAACCCCCAGGATGAAGTTGCGGTAAAGGTGCGTCCGCCTGAGGCTGAAGCCCCAATTAATGCACTCATTGCGGAATTCTCGCCCTCGACTTCCACGAGTTCTCCTGAGAATCCACCTTCAGCAAAATATCTACTTATTTCCTCTGATATCGAGGTTTGCGGGGTAATTGGATAAATTGCAATGATATCAGGTTGGACTAACATCGTCCCCAAGGCTGCCGCTGTATTACCGTCGCAGACGACGATCTTTCTTTTGTCAAAAGATAGTAATTTCATAATATGCTAATTTTTCATTTCATTGAAATGGCTTCTACCGGACATTCATAAGAACATAAGCCGCATCCTTTACAATACCTAAGATTAACTCTAAACTGGGCATTTGTGAGAGTTATACAGCCCGTCGGGCAAATGATATAGCAAATACCGCAATATTTGCACTTTTCCGGATTTATTGAAGGTTTTTGGAAACCCCAGTCCTCAGTCGGCATATCAAATAGATTGTCTTCAACCTTAACCCATCCCGTGCCAAATCTGTTTTTGAACTTTAAAGTTGTCATTTAATAATGTATGTTTTTAACCTCATTAAATCCAATAGTTGCACATGTTTTATTGGCAATAGCTCTCTCATCTGAAAAATATTCATCCAGACATAACAGAACTGTCTCGAGCTTTAGCCATCCCGTGGCCGCAGCAAAAGCGCCCAGAAGGCATGTGTTAGGAATTGACCTTCCTATTTCTTCTACTGCAATGTTATCCGCATCTATAAATCCCATAAGCCGAACATGGCTATTAGGCCTAGGCCTATCTTGAACAGGAAGTTTTGAGTTTGTAAGTATAACAGCATTAGACTTAAGCCCGCTAAAAATATTAGCTGATTTCATGAAAGCATGATCAAATATAATCAGACAATCCGGCTCATAGACATATGTTTTTTCTAAGATAGGTTTTTCATCAAAGCGGGCAAATGCAGTGACAGGCCCTCCCCTTCGTTCCGAACCAAACATTGGGAAGCTGGTACTGTGTTTTCCCTCAAGAACAAAAGACGTTGCAAGCATCTCAGCCATCACAACGATTCCTTGGCCCCCTCGACCGTGTATGCGAATTTCTTTCATTTGAGTTTTCTGTTTAAATATCTAAAGTTGAATTTATTGCAGCCTGAAAAAACAACTATGATACAATAGATTTTGTTGTTTACCCCATGATAGAGGTGTTGGGATCAATGCAGAAAGATATCAATGATTGATTTTTTAGCCAACATCAATAATCAATATAGTATACCGATGGTTCAGTACCGAACTCAGGATGAAGCTGGAATCCTTTCTTGTCTCGTATTAAACATGTTACCTCGCTTTCAGGATCATCTATGTCACCAAAATATCTCGCTTTTGCAGGACATGCTAATACGCATGCAGGGGTCGCTTCTCGATCGATGCCTGGCTTCATAGATCTTTCAAGCGCTTTATCAATTTTTTCTCGGCAAAAATCGCACTTGAATACGGTACCTTTCTGATAGTTTTTGAGTTCCTTCCCCAAGACATCATAAGGGGTTAAACCCTGTCCTGGAAAATATTCCGTTTGGTCATTATCTAAAAAACTGCGTTGTTGATATGGACATGCAATCAAGCAGGATCGACATCCGATGCATTCGTCAAAATTAACAAGAACAATTCCATCCTCTCTTTTGAAAGTGGCACCAGTGGGGCAGACGTCCACACAGGGTGCTTCTTTGCAATGATTGCATAAGACCGGATACATTAGCTTCCTGACATTTGGATATTTGCCTGACTCACCAATAAGGACCCTGTTCCAGAAATAGGAAGGCGGTAAAAAGTTTTCTTGTTTACAGCTTATCATACAGGAATAACAAGCCACACACCTTTTTAAATCAATTACCATACCCCATCTCATCTTGATTCCCTTTATATACTCTTACCCGCGTGCAGGTCTCCATATTCAAGCTCAGAGGGTCAATGTGTCTCCAGTCTAATTCCAGCAAAATATCGAAATTGGTTCCCTTACCTTTCGCTATAGGGAGTCCCTTTGCCCAGTGTCCAGAACACGCAGCAATGGCTACCGTTTGGGGGTGTTGCCCTTCCATTGTTTTCAGTACACCTGTAACCTTTCTTCCGACGTCCGATTCGATAGCAATCACATCTCCATCTTTAATCCCCTTCTTTTTAGCCGTATCTGAGTTCATTGTAATATTATAGGTATACGGATTCATGGTGCTTGCCTCATCAACCCATGGAATTTCACAGGTCATAGATCCTGTATGCATAATATCTCTGTATGAGAAGGCATATAGATCATAAGATTCATCGGCTGTTTTGTGTGGTAATGCAGAAAACCAACTGATCAAAGGAGTGAACTGTTGGAAATCTAACTCTAAGCCAACGTTCCTCACGATTTCTTCGGTCTTTTTGCCTATATCAAGCAGGAATTCTAAATAAACGGGCGCTCTTGCATTAACGAAGCTACGCCAATAGACTTCCTCGATTTTCTTCGGCCATTTTATAAACCCGTTTTCCTTGAAATAATGTATCCCGTGCTCAGGTCCAAACATCCATTTTAAGGCCCTGTCGCCAAGGTCGTCCCAAGATATTTTTTCGTCTGGTTTCAATTTATATTTGTCATCGAACCCAAAGAAATTGTTCCAGAAATCATTTAAACGATCTAATCTCCCAATTCTCTCTGCAAGTTCTATCATTACTTCGCAAATATATCGTCTCTCATATTGTGGTTCTATAACAGGCTGATATATATGAAAGCACCAAGGCTCTGTGCCGAATGGATAATTAAAGAAGAATCCGTATCCTTCGAGCCATGTAAATGTCTCTAAATAACTTGTATCGGGAAGAACAATATCTGCAAAGCCTTCAGTAAATTCATTATTAAACAATTCAAACACAACAGTAAAGGGGATATTTTTGAAGTTTTCCGCCATAATATCCCGGTTGGCTACGCTGGTTATTATGTTTGCGCCATGACCCATTACCATTTCAATTCTAAAGGGAATACCAAATTTATTCCACACTTCCTCTTGATCCGAAAAACCATAAACTGGAGTCAGAGAGTTCATTGTGAAAAGATCTCTTAAACTTAGGTCTTTCGGATGCTGGGGTTCAGTGACAGGCCAAGGCTTGTGCCCACCTGTTATGAGCCACTGCTTGGTCACAATGAAACCGTCTTTGCCTGCCTCAGGGGTAAATCTAGGCTTATTTGTGTCCTTATATCCATGACTACAAGGAGGCCAGCCAAGAGTCCCGCCTGGGACATCTGCGGAGCCCACTATCTGATTCAATAGGGAGACGGCGAAACATGTTTGTGTTGAATTAGTGTGTCCCTGGCCTCCCCGAAAAATTACCGCAGATGCTGGTCTGAAAGGCAACTTATGTCCATCGATTTCGATTGTGCTCCCAACCATGGCTGCATCAGCGAACTCTTTGGCAATCCTTGTGATGGTCTTCGATGGAACCCCGCTTACTTCAGACGCGAATTCAGAAGAATATTTCTTTAGATGTTCCCTGATCAAGGCAAAGGCGGGTTTACATTCTTCACCATTTACCTTATATGATCCTTCTAACACAGCATCATTTATACTTTCATCGTCATATACTTTAGGTTGTTTGTTTTGAGAATCCCAAATAAGAGGTTTATCGGTCTTACGATCTCGCATATAATGACCGTCTACTTTAACCAAATAGGAACCATTGGTTTTCCATTTTATGAACTCATAATCACATATTCCTAATTCATTTAAGATGATATTACACATAGCCAAAGCGATTGCCCCATCAGTTCCCGGAATGATTGGAACCCATTCCGATGCCTTTCCGCCACTGAAGTTGCATATGGGATCGAAGACAACCACTTTGGTCCCTTTTGACCGAGCTTCAGCAGCCAGTCTTATAGTTGCGGCTGCAGAATGGCCCGAGCCACTGCCCTTGCTCGCTCCAAAGTAGATAGCATACTTGCAATAATTGAAATCCGGCACAATTGACCAAGAGGCGTGAACCATCCCGGCCACCAGATGCGCACCGTTCCCACAGTGAAGAGCACCTCCACTGGACCAGTGTTGGGGAGCACCTTCTTCTGCCTTTGAAATTGCACTCATCGGCATCTTAAATCCATAAGCATTACTCATGGATCTAATAGTGGTACCTTGCAGCAAAAGCTTCCGTGGGTCATCGTCTAGCACTTTTTTGAGTTTTTCGGCTATTTCAGTTAAGGCTTCTTCCCAAGAAATCCTCTCCCATTGAGGGTCTTCATTCAGGCCCTTTTTTGGATTTGTTCTTCTTAATGGGTAATTAACTCGGTTTGGATCATACAAGAATTGAAGCCCCGCAACACCTTTTCCGCATAGGCCACCCCGTGCACCCATCCAGGTTTCTTCATTACCCTCAATTTTTGTAACAACGCCATTGATACGCCTGACTTTGATGCCGCACTCTGCATAGCACATTCCGCACTGCGTGGGGATCCAAACATCTTCTAGTACTTGTCTGTTTTTCCTCATTTTGGCTGTGACCAAATCATTCATAAGGGCACTCGACTATTATCATGATTTAAGAAATGATCTTTCAATCGTGATCTATATTTGGCTATGTCCGGATTTGTGAAAGGCTATAACGCATTAAAACACTACATATTATTGGTTTCAGCGCCAGTTACCCTGCGCAAATCATCAGTCCCAATTTGTGCATACTGAACTCATATTTTCCGATAACCAGGGGACGAGTTACCCGCAGGCGCACCCGTCCGCTATTTAAGTGCGGCGGGCGCGCCTGCGGGTAACTCTTCAGTGCAAATATATCATAAAATCAGCCCATTAGGCTTTTCACAAATTCGAATTGACCCCTATATTTCTTTCAAGTCTATAGTGTCTCGTATCACAATTTACTTGACTAATATTATCTTATATGGTGTTGACTGGTTGATTCAAAATCATCAGTTTTCACCAAGGAAGTACCGCCCTTCTCTCTCTATCAGGAGACACATATATGGCTTCTTCTGGACACTCTACCTCACAGAGAAAGCACGCCATGCAATCACTCAAGTACATTATGAATGGTTTGCCTGTCTCTTCATTCATTCTGATTACGTCTAATGGACAATACTCGACACATGTCCCGCATCCTGAACATAAATCGTAGGCTATCTTTCTTATCCCCATTTTACACCTCTCCTCGTGGCAATTTCGAATACAGGATATATATACTTCTCTCTCTTTGGTACAACCTTGTATCTCTCCAGTGGGAGGTCTTCTGCGTTTAGTTGCATCTTATCTTGCTCATTCATAAGTACAATCGTCTTAAGCCAATTCACGTTATCGGTGTATGGATAATCTTCCCTCAATGATGAATCACGGCTTTCTTTACGAAAAAGACGAGACTTTAAATACATTTCGGCAGAAAGGACCATATTCCTTGCCTCATTGGAAATCCTAAGGTAGTGAGGATCTGACGCAAAAAGCTGTGGAATTTCCTCATCTCTTATTCGCTCTACTTCAGTCAAAGCCTTTTGGAGCCTATCTTCACGCGCGATGATAGTCACCCCATAGGGAAGAAGTGCTTCGTGTACCCCAATAATAATGTGATCCGGATGAATACCGTAGGGCTTTTCAGAAGGTGCGGTGGCAAAATGCCTCCATTCTTTCACCTGCTGTTCATTCATGTCTACCAATCGCATCTCCTTTTTAGCATACTCGGCTGCAAACTTTCCTGCCCTCGCCCCAGTAACTGCTGCCATTGGCAATGCTGCAGTGGGCTTGGCCCTAGCCATAGCATCCCCACAAGCGTAAAGCCCTGGAAGAGACGTCTCACATTTTGTATTGGCCATTATCCCACCACTCATACCTATCGTTCCATAATAGGCAGGTGCCCATTCTATTTTGTTGACTATCTTATCGCCAATAAGAATTCCTGATCTCTCTAAAATTACGCTAACATGTGGTAGAACCGTTCTCATCTCTTTCACGTTGTTCGGGGTAAACTGAGTCATGTCCAGATATATGGGGCCTCTACCGGCTCTTACCTCCATGGCTGATGCCTCTGCAAGTGTAGTCATTCCGGCGAGGTCTTTGAGCTCAGGATCGTAATCGAACATGAATCTGTCCCCCTCAGCGTTAAGAAATTTTCCACCAAGGCCTACGAACATGTTGAGTCCATGAGTATCAAATTTAGCCGCTGTTGTGTGGATTTTTCCCTCATCAAATCGACCTAATTTTGCGCCAGCCCTATATGCCATCGCAACTCCATCACCAGTATCCATTTTGTGACAGGCGAATCGCGCCTTATATCCACAACCCCCTGCAGCTGCAACGGTCGCCTTGGCTCTAAATACTCTTTCTTTTCCCGTCCTAACGTCAAACCCCACCGCTCCAATCACTCTATTTCCTGATCTGCCACCCTCTGTCAAAAGATTGGTAATCATCGTGTGGCCGACAATTTTTACCTCACTATCTCCTACTTTCTTGGATACTGCTTCCATCAGTTGGGGACCATGAAACATCGCCTGCTTTAAAGCCCATCTGCATTCTTTTCGCCTGAACTTACCATCAGGAGTTTTTTCCCATTCAACACCCCACTGATCCAACTCTTTTAGCCTTTTGTAATTATCCTCCAGAAATACTGTGAGCCATTCGTCATCGTATAGACCACCTCCATGAACATCGCTTAGTGCAAAGTTCCTGTAAAGCGAGTCTTTGTCGTCCTCAGGGAAAAACGCTATCCAGACTCCCGCTGCAAATGTTGAAATACTGTCCTTGCCAAGCTTTCCTTTACTTACAAGAGCTACTCTTTCGACGCCAGCTTCCCTCGCTTTAATGGCTGCTAGAGAGCCGGAAATTCCTCCCCCGATTATAAGGACATCAGTCTCCAGTACTTCACCGTTTGAGTTTCCGAAATTAGCCATATTAACCTCCAAATCACATTTTCGTTCCACCCATCATTATAGGGTATCTATTGTTTCGTATTTAGATATTTGGATTAAGTTGTCTTGAAAATACATCTATTTGGCCAAGTTACCTTCTACTTTGACGTTTCCCGCCCATAGGTATAAATTGAGTTAAGCTTTTTAGATTAAATGAGTTCTCTTTAAGCATTTCATTGAATGAAATGCCTTCTAACCGGCTTGCATTCTTGAATTCACGTGTAAAAAATAAGATGTGTTCTTCAAGAATGTCATTGGCGGTCTCAATATTGCCCAGCTTCATTTCCTCAAGCATATGCTTGTGGCTTTCCAAAATCTTTTGGGAATGCTCCAATGAGGGCTTTAGATAATCGACAAAAATTGAAATAATGGACATGAGGGACTCAACATTCATGATTAGGATAGGGTTTTGGGATAATTCTGCAAGAACGGTGTGGAATCTGAAGTTTTCTTCTTTGTAACTCTCTCCTCTCTTAAGCTTATTGAGGGCCGAAGCAATAAGCTCATCAGCAGGCTTGTAGTCTGCTTTACTTTTGTTCTTATTCATCACAAGCTGCAAGACATCCTTTTCAATCATTATTCTTGCTTCTGTGAGCTGATCTATATCTATTTCCCCGAGCCGCATCAAATAGGAAAACGACCTAGTTAGAATTGCAGCACCTGGCTTTTCTATGAAGCTTCCACCATTGGGGCCTTTCTTTGTGTAAATAAGCCCAGAAAGTTCGAGTATTCTGAAAGCCTCCCTTATGACAGATCGTGCCACCTGCATCGCGAGAGCCAGTTCTCTTTCCGATGGTAGTTTTTCGTCTGGTTTAAGAGTACCAGACAGAATCATTTCTCTAATTTCCTGTTCTACAAGCTCAAATGCTCGTTTTATTTTGATTGGTCCGAACATATTTTAGCTATACCTTCTTGTGGTCTGACCTATATTAAAAAAGTCCAAATGCGTTGTCAACAAGATTTTATGCAATTTTTTAATAACGTTCAAAGACCGTATATTTGAACCCTTCTTCACCACGCACTTTATCGGTCGAGGGCTTGGGATGCCCGCGGCTTACGGCATTGTCAAGAACCACGATGGCGCAATCACAGTTGCCTCGGAGATAGGAAAAGGGACTGTGTGTGGTCCGTATCTATCTTCCTGCCATTGAGGCTAGTGTCCATCCATAAATGGGGTATTTTGGAGGGCCTTCGGGACGATCCTATATTGTTCCTGTCAAGAAGAAAAATGTATCAGGCAGAAAGAAATCAAAGAAAACAAGAGGTTAGAAACAGAAGGGGTTTTTGGACAGACATCTCCTGTGCCCGGAAACCAGGTTTTTGTTGGCGAGACACTCACTGGGAGCAAATTTTGCACCTAATCGTTACATATCCGGTGTACCACACGGTGGCAGTCACTAATAATCCCTTATCCAGGCTGCAAAATTAAGTGAGAGGCCCTGTATTGTCCCCCACGAGATCCTTGGTGGTCCCAACGTTGTTAACCGGGCTCTCTCGCCAAAGCTATTAATTTTTATTCATTTTTCTTCTTAACAGGAACACCGCCGACTTTCAAGTATTATATAACGTCCATATAATCTAAGAAATTCGTCGAGAAGATTATGTTTTTCTTTTGCTCAATCGGTTTCCGCGTTCAGCAGCATAGCCAACGGCCCGTTGGGTACGTCTGTCTTATGTGGACCCTTAATCAATCCCTCAGCCCGAGAGCTTTAGCAGCCTTTTGTATGCATCGTGAGAGCCGATCCATACCCAGATGAAATCAGGCCCGTCCTGGACTGCGAGTGCCCTGTGGTCGAGCCCGACCCTTGCTGACCAGAACTTGCCTACTCTTTTGAAATGAAGAGAGGGGTGCGAGGGCCTCTTTGATGAGAAAATCCAGCCTCCCTGCCTCCGAGTCCGCCTGCACCTCCCGATCCCAAATTTGCCAGTCCCCCTTGATTTCCTCGACTCTCATCTCTTCCCTCTATTCCATAAAGAATGCGGTATCCTCAAATCAGATGGCCCGGCCGAACTTCGACATTTGATTCAAAATCCCAACTATCCAAAATAGCAAGATATGTTTTGGTAACCTCAAAGATTTTGGACCATCAAAAACCTGAGATATGCCTTACTTATGTCCAGACACTGTGAATTCAGAGTCGCTTTCTCGGAAACACAATATACTGGGGATGGTCAGTTTCTTATGCATCCATTCGCCGGAAAGAGGTTCGCCCAACCTCGCATAGCAGACCGGCCAAAATTCGAGCCAATCCAACAAGTCGGCGGGACCTATGCTGCTCTAATTTACCTTTTAAAACCGATCAAAAAATATTCTGAATGGTTTCGCCGTGTTGCTTTATGGAAAGTAACGATAGAAATCACGCCGGTGTATTGCCCTGACGAATTCAACGTTATTGCCTGAGTGCTCTATCTCGACGCGCCAATCTCCAACTCGGATCCGGTATCGATTCGGATAGCCTCTCATGGCTTTGAGCCCATTCACATCTCTCAAAGTCTCGGATTCGGGCAAATCAGAAAATGCCAAGTGAAAAATTCGATCGTATTCAGGACGGTTTTTCAGCTTCTTGAGATCCTTCAAGAAGGTCTTCCGGTAGAGAACATCCACGGCGGTTATCCTTCAAGGAAGGCGAGAGCTTCTTTTCGGTTCAAAAGAGGGCTTCCCTCATCCTCATCCATGGCTTTGTTCAAACAGTAGTTTTCGACCTCCTCGGAGATTTCCTCGGCAGATGCGTCTTTCGCAGG
>Ga0172371_10009243_pt1 | contig 13587 bp, 11 predicted proteins | sample Lak12m_FD_114543 | JGI IMG/M metagenome (GOLD analysis project Ga0172371, IMG submission 114543) | Freshwater microbial communities from Kabuno Bay, South-Kivu, Congo - kab_022012_12m | ecosystem: Environmental > Aquatic > Freshwater > Lake | place: Democratic Republic of the Congo: South-Kivu... | reverse complement strand
CCCGCCGCACCAGCCCGCGCCCGCGCTCAGCAAGGCATTGACCAGCGCCACCAGCGAGACCATGGCAATCAGCATGGCGCAGATGTTCAAGGAGAGAAACAGGCCGTCGCGCGCCCCGATCATCAGTGCATCAAAGGTGTTGTGGGCGCGTTCTTGCAGCGCCAGGTCGCGCGGGATTTCTGACAAGACCGCGCCGGGCTCGGCCGGAATAATCATTTTCGCAATCACCAGCGCCCCCGGCGCCGACATGACACTGGCCGTCAGCAAGTGCCCGGCGCTGATGCCGAAGCTGATGTAGACCGCCATGACCGAGCCGGCGATGGTGGCCAGGCCCGCGACCATCATCGCCATCAGTTCCGAGCGCGACATGGTTGGCAGATATGGCCGCACGCACAGGGGTGCCTCGGTCATGCCTAGAAAGACTTCAGCGGCCGCCACCAAGCTCTCGCGGCCACCCGTGCGCATGACGCGCTGCATCAACCAGGCCATGCCGGCGACCACGTAAGGCATGATCCGCCAGTGATACAAAATCGACATCAAGGCCGAGAAAAAAATCAGCGTGCATGCCACGGTCACAAAAAACAGAAACCCGGACTGCGTTGCCAACGACCCGAACACAAATTCCGCGCCGGCCTTGTGGGCGTTGACCACAAACACAAACCCGGCTTGAATACACCCAATCAACGTTTGGCCGAAAGGGGTCTTCAGCACAAAGACACACAGCAGCAATTGCAGCGCGATGCCGCTGATGACCGTCCGCCAGCAAATGTCGCGCCGGCGTTCACTCATCAGCCAGGCCATGCCCAAAAACACCACCAGCCCCAGCACACTCATGCCGCGCAGAACCACCGTGTTCACTCGATCATCTCCAGACGCACATCCGTGAAATCACCCGTGCTGGCCACGCCACCATAGCCCATGTGCACCAACACCAGTGCCGTCCCGGTCACGTGATTGGTAAACACCAGATCGCGTTTCCACCAGTCGTTGAACTCGGAGGTCCAGACCAGCTGGCGCTCCGGCTGCGGCGGCAGGTAAAAGGCGATGCGCCCGCCGAAAATCCGGCTCGAATCATTGGTGCACATCGAGCGGGCCGAGCCCGCCAACCGATACACTTTGTTCGACACCACATTCACGGATTGCTGCACGCCCACCAACACGGCCTTGGGATTGGCGATGTGCAGCGCATTGTAGCTGCCCAGCCGGCCCGGCAGGTTCGTCACAATCACCCATTCCGGATGGGTGCGGCCATGCTGCCACCGCGACCAGAACTGCAGGTCCTGGGCAAAATCGCTGTTGGATAGAATATTCCGGCCACGCACAGCCGGGGCCGTGTCGCTGCCTGCCGCACGGCAGGGCAACGCCATTAGTGCCAGACAAAACGTGACAAGCATACCAGACATAAAAAGATTCATGATGGGAGGTGGTGTGGGCAACGCAGGGCCATCACAACGCGCGTGCGGCATGCGATGGTTACAGCGATGGTGGTTGCGGTCGTTCGGTATCAACTCTTGGTGGTCCAGCGGTAGAGGCCAAAAATGATGGGTACAGCCTCTGTGCTAGTATAGCATATTTATGGAAATAGCGCCGCCCAACCAGTGTGACCTTTGCATGCCGGTTGCGTGTCGGCCCTTACCACAAATAGTAGTTGCCCGTCTGCAAGATGTACAGCGCCAGCAGCAAATTCGACATGGCATGCGCCGCGACGCACACCAGCAGGTTGCGCGTCGTGTACAGCAGCCACATGATCAGCGCGCCCCAAATGACCGCCACCAGCCACCATGGATGCGAGAACACAAAAATACCCAGGGCGATCAACGCGCTGCGCTTGGTAAACCAGCCAATCGGCACGCGCTTGTAATATTCATCCTCGACAAAACGGATTACCAGCGAGCGCGTGAACAGTTCCTCAAAGAACGGCACGGTGATCACCGCGCCACACATGCGCAGGGCGATAAACACGTTCTTCCACACGCCGCTCAACTCGGGCACGTTGTAGGTCGAGGTCGGCAGGGCGGTCGGCAGCATGATCAAGCCGCCAGCCACGCGTCGCCAGGCATCTTCGGCGATGTCCGCCCCGTAGGTGAACGAAAGATAGATGTTGGTGTTGCCCAGCACCGGAATGCGCGCAAACATGATTTCGCGGAAATAGTGATACGGCGCAATCCACAGGACGATGCCGACCACGCCCACCAGCACGGCCAGAAGCCAATCTGTCGCCGTGGTACCGCGCGGGCTCAATTCGGGATACTTGCCCTTGACGCCAAAATACACCAGCGCAATGGCGGTGCTGAGCACGGCAATGGGGTAGGCATAAAACGGCCCGAGTACTTTCGCCAGCATGCCGATGCAGACCATGTGGCAGGCGTACGGCACCCAGTGTTCCTTGGCGTAACCCAGCAGGGTGCCGAACGGCATGATCTCGCGCTGCGCCGGCGGCGTGTAGGTCAAGCCTTTATTGAAGGATAGTGGCATGGTTGCAATGGGGTGGAGGTTCAGGGTTCATCATTCATCATTCATCATTACTCTGCCGCCTTGATCTCATCCCAGAGTTTGAGATACAGGGCGGTGGCCGGGCCGAGATCGCGCTGCGATTCGCATTTGTCCAGCACGGCCGCGGGCGGGAAAATCACCGTGTTGTTGCGGGTTGCCGCGCTCAAATACTGATACGCATCCTTGTTGGGGCACAGGAACAGCACAAACTCGATGTTCTCGGCCGCGACCTTGGGGTCATGAATGAAATTGATGAACTTGTGCGCCAGCGCGACATTCTGGGCGGTTTTCAATATTGCCAGATGGTCCAGGGCAACCAGCGCACCCTCGGTTGGCAGCACGAACACCACATTCGTATTTTCAGTCGCCACTTGCAGCAGATCGCCATTGTAGCCATGCACCAGGAGAAATTCGCCGGCGGCAATCCCGTTTTTGTATTGCTCGTTTTCAAATTTGGCAATCAGTTTTTTCCAGCGGATGACCACGTCGCGGGCCTTGGCCAACTCGACCGCGTTGGTGGTGTTGGCGCTGCAGCCGAGAAACTTCAACGCCGCGCCGATCGTCTCGCGATAATCATTCATCAAGGTCGTGCGGCCTTTCAGGTCGGCGCGGTCAAACATACTCCAGGATGGCACAAAGTTCTTGACCTTGTCCTTGCGATAGGCAATGCCGGTGCTGCTCATCATATACGGCACGCTGTACTGCATGTGCGGGTCGGTTGCAAAGCGCATATAGGCCGGGTCGAGGTGCACGAGATTCGACAGTTGCGCGTGGTCGAGTGGCAACAGCATCTGCTGCTTGATCATCATGTCCACAAAATAGCTGCTCGGGAAAATCACGTCATAGCCGGTCGCACCGGCCTTGAGCTTGTTGTACATGCTCTCGTTCGAGTCGAACGTGTCAATCACCACCGTGCAATTGTTTTCCTGTTCGAACCGCTGCACCAATTCGGGCTTGAGATAATCGGCCCAGTTGAACACGTGCAGCACCGGCTTGGCCTTCTGGCAGCCGGCCAGGGCGAGCACCGCCACGGTCGCGAAAACGGCGGTCAGAATACGCAATGCGTTCATGTTTTCTTCTCATGCAGTATATGTTGGGTGAACCAGACGATCAGGAATGTGGCGACCAGCAGCAAGGCGGAAAGCGCGTTGATCAGCGGGGTCGCGCCGAATTTGATCATGCTGTAGATGCGGATCGGCAGGGTGGTGCTGCCCGGCCCGGCGACAAAAAATGAGATGACAAAATCGTCAATCGAGAGGGTGAACGCCAGCAGCGCGCCGGCGGCGATGCCGGGCGCCAGCAAGGGCACCAGCACGCGCCAGAGCGTGGTCCACCAATTGGCGCCCAGATCCATGGCGGCCTCGACAATCGCAAAATCAAAATCCTGCAGGCGCGCCAGGACGACCATCGTCACATAGCTGATGCAAAACGTGACGTGCGCCAGAAAAATGGTGAACAGACCGAGTTGCATCCGCAACGCGACAAAGAACAGCAGCAAACTCATGCCCATCAGAATTTCAGGCACGACCAGCGGCGTGTAAATCAGGGCGTAATGCAACTTTTGCAGTTTGCCATGGTAGCGATGCAAGGCAAACCCGGCGCACGTGCCAATCACGGTCGCAACCGCGGTGGCGCTGACGGCGATGATCATGGTATTGCGGAAGGCGTGCCAGATTTCACGCGCGGCAAACAATTTCGCGTACCATTTGAAGCTGAAGCCGCCCCACGTGCCGCCAAAGCGCGCGGCGTTGAACGAATTGACAATCAAAACCGCAATCGGCAAATAAAAAAAGACCAGGACCACAATCGTGGTCAGCAACGGCAGGCGGCTGTGCTTCATGCAACCTCCCGCATGGTGGGCGGCTGCTTTTCGGCGCGAGTCTGGTGGATGATCATGATCAGCATCGGCACCAGCACCGCCACAGTCAGGAAGGCCGCCAAGCCGCTGGCGTGCGGCAGATTGCGGTCGACAAAGACGCGCTGTGCAATCTTGTTGCCGATCATCTCGGCGTTGGGCCCGCCGACCACATCCGGAATCACATACGAGCCCAGCGACGGGATGAACACCATCAAGAACGCGTTCAGCAGGCCGCGCTGAATGCCGGGCAGAAACACTTTGAAAAACGCCTTCAGGCGCGTCGCCCCAAGATCGAGTGCGGCCTCAATCAATCCAAAATCAAATTTCTCGGCGGCGGCGTAAATCGGCAGGATCGCAAATGGGAGATAGGTGTACACGCTCACCAGCAAGACGGCTTCGGCATTGTACAAGAGCGACGTGTCCGGCCGCACCAGATGCAGGAACACCAGCGCCTGCTTGAGCAAACCCTCGGGATGCAGCAAGGCTTTCCAGGCGAAGATGCGGATCAGGAAGCTGGTCCAGAACGGCACAATGGTCAGCAGCAACAGCAGTTGACGCCAGCGGGGCGTGACCCGCGCGATGTAATAGGCCATCGGCACCGACAACGCCAGGCAAATGGCCGTGGCGACAAAACTGATCCAGATCGTGCGCCAGATGATTGTCGGATAATTCGGATTGGACAAACTGCGCAGGGTCTGCAATGTCCAGCCCGGGCCGATCCCGCCGTACAGGTCGGCCGGTTTGAACGTGATGGCGAAGACGATCAAGGTTGGCACGCAGAACAGCAGCAGCAGCCATAGCAGCGAGGGGGCGGTGACCAGCACTTCCGCGCTGGTGGTGCGGGCCGGCTTCATGCGCGGGCCGGGGGAAAGCGTTGCAGGACGCACCGACGGAAGCCGGCTTTGGTCTCGTTGCTGAGTTCGTGGCCATAAAAACGTTCAAGCAGGGTGCATAACAGTTCGGCCTGCGACAAGCCGGCCGGCAGTGAGGCCAGCACCATCGTGCGTGCCGCTTCATGCATGGAGACGCCCATTTGGACGCGCTCGGCCGGCGTTGTGGCCATGATCAGCGCGCGCCAACGCTGATCCATTTCGGGTGACGTGTCATGGGCATGCATTGCATATCTCCAATTGGGCCTGCAGGCCCAATGCCTGCGCCCAGTGCTGCAAATACGCCATGTCGCCAACGCCATCGAGCAAATGACGGACATCGTCAAGCTGCAGCGCGGACGATGACTGGCGCGCCCACAACAGCTTTGACAAAATCAGATCCTCGCGACTAACAATCCAGACATCCACGGTGTGGTAGACAATCCGCTGCCGGCGCGTAAATTCATGGGCGCGATAAACCGAGTTCTTGCGCACAATGCAATCAACCACCAAGTCCATATCGCGGGTCATACGCGGGATGGTGTAATAGTTCATGGCAAACGAACCCGTCAGCATGTACTCGATCCGGAGTTGCTCGAGGCGCGCGCCAACGTCGCGCAAAATGTCCAGCTCAGTGTGCATCGCCACTCGTCGTGTCCGCGCCGTTCTCGCCGACGGTTTCCGGCGGCACTTGCATCAAGTTTTCATCCGATTCACTGTAGCGCTCGAGCATGTACCCGTCATCGGCATGCCACCAAATCCACACGTCATCTTTCCAGCGAATGGGCTGCTCGTCCAGCAGAAAACGGGCATGCTGGCGGTTGATGGCCAGGCGATACTCGCCGGCGCGCACCCAGTATTTTGTGTGCGAGCCGAGGTAAATGATGTCCTCGACCGTGGCGGCGATAACATTGTGTTTGTCATCCAGGGCGCGTTTTTCGCGCGAAATCCGGAATTTTTCAGGACGCACACTAAGGTAGACCGCATCGCCGCAGCGCATGTTCTTGTCGTTGAAGACGACCACATCGGGAAAGCCATCAATCGCCAAACGACTGTAATCCGGATTGATGATCTCGCGCACGGCGCCCTCAAAGAAATTCGTGTCGCCAATAAAGGCCGCCACAAAGCTGCTGCGGGGCGCCTCGTAAATCTCGCCCGGTGTGCCAAGCTGCTCGACCTTGCCGTTGTGCATCACGGCGATCCGGTCGCTCAAACTCATCGCCTCGCCCTGGTCATGCGTCACGTACAAAAACGTGATGCCGACTTGATCGTGAATGATGTCGAGTTCCAGCAACATGTGCTGGCGCAGCTTCAGATCAAGCGCGGCCAGCGGTTCGTCCAGCAACAGCACGCTGGGTTTGTTGATCAGCGCGCGCGCAATCGCCACCCGCTGCTTTTGACCGCCGCTGATTTGGTGCGGGCGCTTGTGGGCATGCTCTTCCATCCGGATCAGCTTGAGCATGCGCGCAACTTCATCCTGAATCTCATGGCGCGGCCGCTTGGCGACGCGCAAGCCGAAGGCGATGTTTTCCCACACGCTCAAATGCGGAAACAACGCGTAATTCTGGAAAATGGTGTTGACCTGGCGGCGATTGGGCGGCAGGTCGGTGATGTCGGTGCCATCCAGGTAAATCCGCCCGCAGTCCGGTTTCTCAAAGCCGCCCAGCATGCGCAGCAGCGTGGTTTTGCCGCAGCCACTCGGCCCCAGCAGCGAGAAGAATTCGCCGCGCTTGATGCGCAACGACACGGCGTCGACTGCGCGCACCGTGCCGAAGGATTTACTGACGTTGTCGAATTCGAGAAACTCTCCCATCAAGAACTCTCCGCAAACAAAAAAGAACCGCGCCGCATGCGCGTATAACTACTAGCGGCATTGTAGCAAAAGCGCCGCCGCCGCGCAAGGGGGCGCGCCACCCCGGTTCCGGCGACTTGCTTGTTGACTGCTGGTGCCAAATGTGGCGCCGGCTGCACTGCGTCCCGCCAGCGGCGCGGATTTCACCGGCGCTGCTGCACAGAGAGCCGCTGAAAGCGGCTCCACACAAGTGCAGGCATGGCAGCATCGCCCACCCGCCACGTTGCCTTGCCCCACCGACACCTCAATGTCTGTTGGGCATTGCAGCACACTGCTGCAGCAATCGCCGGAACTGGGCCACGTCTCCGCGGTGCCCGGCGCGAAGGAAATGCCATGGTTTGCTACAATAGCAGTGCACCGCCTATGACGCCCGTCTTGCCGTACACCTCCCTGCGTGAGTATCTGCGCCAGCGCTATGGCGCAAAAGTCGTGCGCATTCCCTTGACCCTTCACCAAATCTGCCCGCAGCGTGCGGCGGGGCGGCCGGGGTGCCTGTTTTGCTTGCCGGCCGCATACGAGCCGCCGGCCGCCCAGCAACACGGCCCGGCGCTGGAACAATTACAGCGGGGGATCGCGCAAGCCCGGGCACGCGGCCGCGCCACAAAATTCGTCGCCTATCTGCAAAGTGGCAGCAACACGCATGGCGATCCGGCGGCGCTGCAGTGTGTCTATCAAGCATTGCTCGCGCAACCGGACGTCGTGGCGTTAAGCATCGCCACCCGGCCGGATTGCCTTGATGATGCCATTATGGCGGTGCTGGCGGATCTCAGCCGCCGGCATGACTTGTGGATCGAGCTCGGTGTGCAGACGCTGCAGGAGCGCAGTTTGGCGTGGTTGCAGCGCGGGCACGATGCGGCTTGCGCGCTGGATGCCGTGCGCCGCTTGCGCGCGCTGGGGATCGCGCACATTGTGGCCCATCTCATTCTGGGGCTTCCGGGCGAAACCATCGACGATATGCACGCCAGTGTGCAGGGCTGTGTGCGCGCCGGCGTCCATGGCCTCAAGTTGCATCATCTGCAAGTGATGCGCGGCACGCCGCTCGAAGTGGCATGGCGCGCCGGGCGGGTGCCAGCCCTGACGCTGGATGCCTATGCAACCATGGTGGCCGAGCTGCTGGCGCGCGTTCCGCGCACGCTGGTCATTCATCGCTTGTGTGCCAGCGCGCCGGCGCAGTACCTGTGCGCGCCGCTCTGGCCGGGCACGAAAATGGAACAGGTGGCCGTCATCACGCGCGCAGTGGCCACCCACGTCAAATAAAAAACCCGCGCCCGGAGGTCGTCCGGGCGCGGGTGCCAACAAGCGATTGATCGTGCTTATTCTTGTTCTTTCGGCGCGGGGTCTGCACCGAGCAATTCAACTTCAAAGACCAGCACGGTATTGGGATAAATATCCGAGCCCGGCTGGCCTTCCTCGCCGTAGGCCAATTCGGACGGCAGGTATAATTTGTACTTGCTGCCGACCGGCATCAATTGCAGCGCTTCCGTCCAGCCCTTGATCACTTGATTGAGCGGAAACACCGCCGGCTCGCCGCCGTGTTTCTCGGAACTGTCAAACTCCGTGCCGTCAATCAAGGTGCCCTTGTACAGCACTTTGACCACATCGGTCTGGTTCGGTTTCGGGCCGCTGGCCGGCTTCAACACTTCATATTGCAGGCCGCTCTTGGTGGTGACAACCCCTTCTTTTTTCTGGTTCTTTTCCAGAAATGCAATGCCCTCTTTCTTGTTTTGCTTGGCCTTGACTTGCGCCAGCTTTTTCCAATCTTCAACCTTCTTTTCGCGCTCGGCCATGGCCTCTTCGCGCTTGGCCATCATCTGTTTGCGAAATTCCATCATGGTCTGCCGCTGCGCATCCATGGACAACTGCGGCTTGCCGCCCGAGAGCCCGTCGCGCAGCCCTTTGACGACCAATTCCTCGTTGACAAACGGCACGTTCTGGCGCATGCCGCTGCCGGTGTCAAGCCCGAGACAATAACTGACCCGATCAGTGTAACTCATCTCACCGGTGGCCGGCGCAGCCGTCGGACTGCCCAGCAAACCGGCTTCGTTTTGCAGCGTGCCTGCGGTGGGCGGCGCGGCCGGCGCATCAGCGGCGGTCAACGACCAAGCCATGCACGTGACAACCATACCCGACAGGATAAGAACGCGAGTAACCATTGTGTCTCCTTGTAACGTTGACGGCACCGCGCTCTGCCTGCGGCGCCGTACATAACGAGCTTGGCCGTGCGCGGCCTTTCGCCAGGCACAGGAATCACACGCCAAACCTCGGCAATAAATGGTACGCCCGTAGGGACTCGAACCCCAAACCTTCTGGTCCGTAGCCAGACGCTCTATCCAATTGAGCTACGGGCGCACAACTGTCAAGTTGTTCATTATAGCAAGCCAGGCATGCATTGTCAAACGCACTGCGTGTGCTGCGTGTGCTTGAAGGCAAAGCAATTCTGCGGATTCGGCGGTTGGCACGTGGCGGTCTTCCCCGCCGATTCCGCCGCCGGCGGGATTGGGGAAAGCAAAAATCGAGAAAGGATGGCCGGGGAGAGCCTGCGGCCATCCCCGGCCATGCCACCTTACATGGCGTGTTTATAGATCCGGATAAGTTCTTCCTTGGTGGCTTTGCGCGGATTGGTCAAGCCACAGGCATCCTTCATGGCATTGCCCGCCAGCATGGGCAAGTCTTCTTCCTTGACGCCCAATTCTTTCAGGCCGGCGGGGATGCTGACATCCCGGGCCAGCCGCTGGATGGCCTCCAGTGCTTGGTCGGCGGCTTCCATTGCCGACATGCCTTCCACATTTTCACACATCGCCGCGGCAATGTCCGCAAAGCGTTCCGGGCAGGCAATCAAATTAAAGCGGGACACATGCGGCAGCAGCACCGCATTGCACACGCCGTGGGGCAGGTCGTAAAAACCGCCCAACTGGTGGGCCATGGCATGCACATGTCCCAGACTGGCATTGTTAAACGCCATGCCGGCCAGAAATTCAGCATACGCCATCTTCTCGCGCGCTTCCAGATTTTTGCCATTCGCCACCGCCGGCCGCAAGTACTGGCTGATCAGCTCAATGGCCTTCAGCGCCGCCGCGTCGGTCAGCGGCGTGGCGCTGGTGGATACGTACGCCTCGACCGCGTGCGTGAGCGCATCCATGCCGGTGGCGGCGGTGAGCGCAACCGGCATGCTCAACATTAGTTCCGGATCGTTGATCGAGACACTGGGCGTGACGTGCCAGTCCACAATCGCCATTTTAACATGCCGGTCGGTGTCGGTGATAATGGTGAAGCGGGTCATCTCGCTGGCGGTTCCCGCCGTGGTATTGACCGCAATAAACGGCGGCATGGGCTTGCTCGATTTGTCTAAACCTTCATAATCCTTGATGGAACCGCCGTTGGATATAACCAGCCCGATGCCTTTGGCGCAATCAATGGGGCTGCCGCCGCCCACCGCAATGATGACATCACATTTTTCCTTTTTGTAAAAGGCAATGCCTTCCTCCACATTTGCCACCGTGGGATTCGGCTGGGCGCCATCGTAAATGACCGCGCCAATGCCGCTGGCGGCCAGCAAGCCCTTCACCTTTTCGACAATCGGGGTCGTCATAAGTGGTTTATCGGTGACCACCAGTGCTTTCGAGCCACCCTGGATTTTGGCCTGCTTGCCCACTTCTGCAACCGCTCCGGCACCCATGATGTTGACGGTTGGCATGAAAAAACTGTAGATCATTGCAGCTCCTTTGTTGTTTTTAAGGCTGATCGGCGTAGTATCGAACCTAAGATGTGCCATTATACCATTTCCCTGCACGTGCTTGACGGCGCACTGCGTGTGCTGCTTGGGAATTGCAGCACGGCAGTGCGGCATGCCCGCCGGGACGTTGCGCCTATAATTATCCACTATGATCATCCTCTACGATGAGAACATCCCATACGCTCGCGAGGCCTTTGCGCACCTTGGCGACGTGCAGGCATGCGCCGGGCGGGCCATGACCCCGGAGCACGTGCCGTGGGATTGGGGAGGGATTGGGGTCGGACCACTACAACGACCACGACCGCAATAAAGTATTATTACTAACAAGTCATTTTCAGGCATTAAAAGAGTGATTTGCACAGTAAAAATGGTGGGTTAAGGCAAAAGCAGACTTCGAACAGCAAGGAACGAAGTTATTCACCACAAGGAACGCAAAGAACGCGAAAAAATTATCCGCAGATTACACAGATGCCGCAGATTGCCACCAATTTTCGCGCAACGCGATAATTGCTAAATGCGGCCGCTGGCCGCATGTCAGTCGATTTTCCGCTGGCCACTGAAGCACCGATGCACCGATTTACCGCCAGTCTCCAGTATGCGGTGCTTCTTAGCAGCCAATCATCCAACCTTCCATTCTTCCACTCATACTTCACTGTCCACTGATTCCTCGTTCCTTTCCGTGTGCTCCGTGTCTTCCGGGGTCAATGGCCGAAGTGTGTGACTCAGCCTTAAGGCACCAAAGCACTGAACCACTAAAACACTGAAGAACGCCGGCGACGATTCGCGATTTACTCTGCACCACCACACGGCTCGCGCCGCAGCTGCACCTGCGTGAACTCGCCCGCTGGCGCACGACTTTGCGCGGGCAGGCTCAGCATTACATCGGCGCGGCCTGTCAATACATTGGTAAACACCAGTTCCCGGCGCCACCATTGCCCGTACGTCTGGGGCCAGTGTAACATCTGGCGCTGCCCGTCCGGCAACTGCACGCTGACAAGCGCGCCAAATGTCGTCCCAGTCGCGCCGTCAAGCCAGCGCAGCACATGCTCGCCAAAATAGTCTGCCATGCCGTGGCCGCCACTCGCCGGCGCGCGCACGGCCGCAGATAGTTTGTAGACCACACCCGACCTGACCGCCACCGCCTGCTCGGCCGTCATCCCCGGTGTGAGCTGCACGGCAGTTACATAATCACGCGCCGCCGTCGCGCCGAGGACCAGCGCTGTGCTGCCACTCGGCCCAATTGTCCAGCCGGCAAGGCCGCGCGCAAAGTCGCCGTTCTGCACCACCGCCGCGCGCGCAAGCGCGTTCGAAAGAACATCGCCCAACCCAGCACGTTCATACACTGCCTTGGCGCCCACTGCGTACGCCAGCACATACGTTGTGCCATCAATAGTGCGGCAAGGCGCGGCGCCGCCAGACCACGCCATCACATACTCCGGCGTGGCCATCGCGGATGGGATTGTGCGCGAAGCGTTGCGGACGTTCACTTGCACAAATCGCACGGGCCTCGGCATGCGTGCCTGCACTGCGCGCAAAAACGGATATTCACAGTCAACTTCAGACATCAGCATGCCCAGCCACGCAATTGGCGCATAGCGCAGCGCCTCCGTAATTTCCATGCACGCCAATCTGTTCCACGGTGAGGTGCGAAATCCGGCGTCAATCCGCGCTACGGCAAAGACATTGCGCTTGCCCAGCCACAGATGCGCAGGCTCCACAACCAAGGCCGGTATGGCTTGTGCCACAAAGAGGATCGCCAGCAGGTTGTTCATGGCACGGGAAAGCAGCGTTGCGGCGGTCACCGCAATCAAGGGCGACCACAGCACCAGCAGGGGCAGATGATAGCGCGCATTATACGGCTCCCATTTCATGAACACACAGTAAACGGCGCTTGCGCCCAGGCAGGCAAGCCCATAGAGCACCAAGGTGCGCTGCCGGCGTAAGCGGCGCACGGCGCCCAGCGCCAGCAGTGTGCCCGCGCCCAGCAGCGCATGCAACGGGCTGGCGACGCCGTCCTCATGCAGCCGATAGCCCACGCCAAACCTGTAACCGCCCACGGTGGTCCCCCGATCATCCGCATCCACACCGGCCAGTGCATGGCCCGCGCGCACGGCCGAGGTGAGCAGGCGATTCCAGCCGGCCACTGGCAGGACAAATTGCTGCGCTGCATTGCGCGCCATGACGGAAACCAGAGCGCGTACACCAAAGAGCGTGTTGCGGTTGCTGGGAAGTTGGCGTGCGCCGAGAGGGTCGCCAAAGAGCTGCAGATTACGCGCGAAGTGCCCGCTGTTGATCAGCAGGGCGATGGCGGCCATGGCCACAAGCTGAGCCAACACTTTTGTGCGCCGCTGCGCCAGGCCCGCACACGCGGTCCACAGCACAAACGAAAAGCCAAAGAAATAGCCAGTCGGCTTGCTCAACATGGCCAGTCCCAGCGCCGCGCCGGCCGCCAGCGCATCCGGCCACGTCGCGCGCTGCCGCCACGCCAGAAAGAACACCACATAGACGCTGAGCCAGAAACCCACCGCATATTCAACCTGGGTCGTGTGCGCCTGCAGAATGCCCATCGGGATCGTGGCGCATATCAGCGCCGCAAAAATCTGCACCTTGCGCGGCGCACCCAAATACGCGGCGATCTGCGCCACCCCTACCAAACTCCCCGCCATGCATACCCATTGCACCAGCCCCACGTACCAGTCGCCACCGCTCAGCAGGTATAGATGGAGAAAACAGAACTCGACCCATGGGCTCATAAAGAGCTGGGCAATCACATTGGTACGAT
>Ga0172371_10009241_pt1 | contig 13591 bp, 18 predicted proteins | sample Lak12m_FD_114543 | JGI IMG/M metagenome (GOLD analysis project Ga0172371, IMG submission 114543) | Freshwater microbial communities from Kabuno Bay, South-Kivu, Congo - kab_022012_12m | ecosystem: Environmental > Aquatic > Freshwater > Lake | place: Democratic Republic of the Congo: South-Kivu... | reverse complement strand
TAGCCAGTCCCATCGAGGGATGTATTCGGATCGGGTCGCCCGCTCTCCCAGTTTATCTATTAGCCAGTCTCATCGAGGGATGTATTCGGATCGGGTCGCCCGCTCTCCCAGTTTATCTATTAGCCAGTCCCATCGAGGGATGTATTCGGATCGGGTCACCCGATCCTATCGAAAAAATCGTCAGCACGTTGCCGACGGTTTTCTTTGTATGCCTATCAGGCTTGAACACACGATGTATAATCCAAAAAGGCTACCATCAGGTGGAGAAAACGCATGGATCATGAAATTGTTCATAAAGAGGGCATGCTAACCAATGGCCGGCTGCAGCTGGAATATCTGACCGATTGCGGCCCGCGGATCATCAGCTTCAAACGGGTTGGCGGAGAAAATCTTCTGGCTCAAACCGGCAAGGTGGAGAATACACCCTGGGGAGAGTATCATTTCTACGGCGGTCACCGCCTGTGGCGCAGCCCTGAGCTCTTCCCCGAAACGTACGCTCCGGATGATACGTTGTTGCAGATCAACAGGCTTTCCGATGGGGTGGAATTGTTGGGCGCGGTCGAAGGAGGTAGCGGATTGCAGAAATCTATCACCGTGCGGTTCAATGAGACTGGTAATGGCGTCAGGTTGACGCATATCCTGCGCAATGCATCCGCGCAACCCCGGCAAATCGCACCCTGGGCTATCACCATGCTGCGAACCGGCGGGGTGGTGATCTTACCGCAGAATCCTGGCGAGGTAGGATCGTTGTTGCCCAATCGCAATCTGGTTCTCTGGCCGTACACCGAGGCAGAGGATCCGCGCCTGACACTCAGGAACACCTACATCAAGTTACGTGCCACCCCTGGTCGTGGAGCGTTCAAAATGGGGCAGTATCTCTCCGCGGGCTGGGTGGGTTATCGCCTGGATGATGTTTTCTTCGTTAAAAGCTTTTCGGGGAAGCCGGGTAATTACCCGGACGGTAACTGCAACGCGGAAGTATACCTTTGTGATGAATTTGTGGAACTTGAAAGCCTGGGTCCACTGGCGAGCGTTGAACCCGATGGCTACCTCATCCATGAAGAAGGGTGGCTGCTATATACGGGGGAGGAGAATCCATTTTTCCCCGGCAGGGAGTTCTCAGATGATCGGTGATGGATCAGATAATCATGTTGAAAAGAAACTAACAAAACTTCAATGGGGAGGGATCGTGATCGTTTATTTACTCTTCCCCCTCCTGTTATTCCTGTTCTCGTGGGATATTCGTTGGTGGCAGGCATGGGCCTTTTCAGTTTTATTGATAGCTGCCGGTGTTGGCGGGCGTGCATGGGCTGAGCGAAGGCATCCTGGTATTCTGACGGAGCGGGCACACTCTTTGGGGATGTCAGATGTCATGCCCTGGGATCGTTATCTCTCCCCCCCTGATGGCTTTCAGCGTGGGTTTTCCCCGGGTGATCGTATCCAGCCTGGATCATAGATTCAATGGGTCGGGGGATGATCCCCTTGGGGCGAATGTGATCGGGTTGCTTCTTGTGTCGGTGGGATACTATCTAGCTACATGGGCTTTGGCCGAAAACCGGTTCTTCTCGGGTACAGTGCGGATTCAGAAGGAGCGCGGACATAAAGTTTGTGACAGTGGACCTTATCAGGTGGTAAGGCATCCGGGATATGCCGGTAATATTCTGGCTTTACCCGGCTTCTCGCTGGTCTGTGTATCTTTGGTGATGGTATCGTTTTCTGGCATCTCGCCTCTCCTATTAATTGTATCATGTTTTTATATAGTTATTATGATTTTTGAATCTGTTTTTTTGTGTTTCCCAATAGCGGTTATAAATTCGCCAAACTGCATTTTTGGTATATTGCATATTACCTCGGCGTAATATTCCGCAATCCTCATATCCTCATCTGTATAATCCTCCAAATTTTTATCTAATGTCGTATTAATCATTTCCAGTGTAATCATTTTAGAAATCCCATCCTCCCGAATGTGTCATCGAATGCCTTAAATATCGGTTCGAAATCCCTATCTTCCCATTGATATAAAAACGGTGTACCTTTGTTTTTATTAATTTTTATAGTTTCTCGTATTTCTTTTATGATTATATCTCCACCAGATAAGTTTTCTTTTTCCATTTTAACGCCCACGTATTGTGCAAATGCTCTTGCGAACCATTCTGTTTTGTCATTATAATATTTCAAATAATTTAGATTGTGTACTCTCGCTTTGGCACGCCGCTTAAAATCTGAAATATCGTTATAATGCTTGCTGTTAGTTATAGCATTCATCACGTCAGAAAATATACCGTTAGTTTGTTTGCTCGGAAAATAATCATCCGTAAGCACGCAATCAATTATATGTCCAAATTCGTGCACGAAAGTAGATTGATAATGGGCTTTAATTGAATTCGGATTTATCCACATCTCTGCAATATATCCGCGTTTTTTACCAGATATTGGGTCTGTTCTATATGTTTGCGCAATATGCCCATTTTGCGGATTATTTCTTCTCTGGTTTAATAGCACCGGTATTTTACCATTTTTTACCGCGCCGCATTTCCTGTTTGAGCTTTTCAATGATTTCGGTGATCTGTTTGGGTTCCATAGCTCTATAATACTGTGTAACACACAGTAATGACAATAGTAAATATGTGAGAATTAATAATAATGTAATAATTTGGTACTTCCTCCCACCTGTCACCGCTGTCAGGTTGACGGCACCTTTGTTCCCCGTATGCTGAATATAGAAAATATGTTCTATTTACTCTCCTCTAGCACGGTGGCCCGCTCCTGAGCAAGGCGGGCTGCCGCGGGGGATTTTCCGAACGAGGTGACAGATCATGGATGGAAACACCACACCGCAACCACGGCGCCGCGGAGCGCCGGAGGGCAACCTCAACGCCCTCAAGCACGGTTTTTATTCGCGTCGTTTCCGCCGCGGCGAACTGGAAGATCTAGCCTGCCAACCGAATGGCATACTGCAGGATGAGATCGATATGCTGCGCATTATTAACCGCCGTGTGGTGGACCTGGCCGAAGAAGGCAAGAGCGCGGATGAGATCCTGGGTTTTTACAATTTCATCGCGCTTACCAGCTTGCGTCTCTCCACCCTTCTGCGGACGCAGAAACTGCTGCTGGAAGGTCCCCGCGAAGGGGATGCCCTGCTGGCGGCTCTTGAAAAAGTAATCAATGAGACGCTCGACAAGACAGGCTGGGCAGGTGCACGTGTAGAAGTCAGGGAGGCCTAATGGATGAGGTTCAAAATCCGGGTTTGCTTGCTGAGCGCCTGCGCCGGGCGGTAGATCTGCTGGATGCGCGTTTCGCCAGGCTGGATAACGATCAGCTGCACCGTGCTAGCCTCTTGGAACAACGCCTGGAATCTCTGGAGCGCAGTCAGGCAGATCAGGAAGCTCGTTTGCGCGCAGTAGCGGATGGCGTTATTCGCTTGAATACCCAGGGATCCCTCGCAGCCATCGGACAAAGTATGCTGTCGCTCATCTTGGCTGCACTGGCTGCGTGGGTGGGGGCGCGTTGATGCAGCTGGATGTGAATCGGCTGGAGGTTTACCTGCGTCAGGCTCTGGCAGACCCGTGTGCCTTTGCCCGTCTGAATGCCGGCATCACCCTGCGTGGTTATCAGCAGGATGTAGCACTGGCTGTGGCAGATTCGGTGCTGAACCGGCGAGGGTTGAGTTTTGTGGTCATGTTCCCGCGTCAGTCTGGTAAGAATGAATTGCAGGCGCACCTCGAATCTTACCTTCTGGTGTTGCTTTCAAACCAGGATTGCGAAATGGTCAAAGTCAGCCCCACCTGGAAGCCGCAAAGCCAGAATGCCATGCGCCGATTGGAGCGCATCTTGAAGAAAGGTCTGCTTACCCGCAGTCTGTGGGAAAAAGAAAGTGGATACATCTACCGCGTGGGACGTGCCAGCATTTGCTTCTTTTCAGGCGAGCCGCACGCGAATATTGTTGGAGCCACGGCATCTACTTTATTGGAAGTGGATGAAGCCCAGGATGTTGCCATCGGAAAATATGATCGTGATATTTCTCCGATGGCTGCCAGTACGAACGCTACCCGCGTCTTCTGGGGAACGGCATGGACCAGCCAGACCTTATTGGCACGTGAATTACGGGCCGCCCATGCGCTCGAAGAGCAGGATGGTATCCGGCGGGCTTTTCTGATCGATGCCGACCGTGTGGCGCAAGAGCTGCCGGTCTATGCTGAATTTGTCCGTGAGCAGGTGCAGCGTCATGGTCGCACCCACCCGGTGGTACGCTCGCAGTACTTCTCCGAAGAGGTGGAAGCAGAAGCAGGGATGTTCCCAGCGGCGCGGCAGGCACTCATGCGCGGCATTCATCCTGCCATGCATGCACCGCTGCCTGGCAGGCAGTACGCCATGCTGCTGGATGTTGGCGGTGAGCAAGGTGTTTCTGAATCGGCAGGCAGTACTGTTTCCGTGAATGTGGGGCATGACTCCACTGCGTTGACGGTGGTGGAGCTAGACCTTTCCACGCTGGCAGATCCGTTGATCTCAGCGCCTACCTATCGGGTGGTGCATCGCCAGCTTTGGACAGGAGACGCGCACACAGCCATATATGCCGGGGTGCTGTCTCTGGCAGAACTCTGGCAGCCGCGCCGGCTGGTGGTGGATGCCACAGGAATCGGCGCAGGGCTGGCATCCTTTTTACAGAAGGCGCTGGGTTCCCGTGTCATGCCATATATTTTTACCACTGCCAGTAAAAGCGCGCTGGGATGGGGCTTCCTCTCTATTTGTGATACCGGCAGGTTCAAAGACCATGCCCCAGATGGCTCAGCGGCGCAGCTGGTTTTCTGGCAGCAAGTAAACCAGTGTCAGATGCAGGTAGTGGATGGCGTCGCCCACGGCTTACGCTGGGGAGTGCCGGATGGTACCCGCGATCCCTCGCGGGCGGAAGCGGTCCATGATGATCTGTTGATCTCTGCCGCATTGTGTGTCGTGCTGGAAGATACCCGGCGGTCGGGTGGCAGCGGGCTGATCCGCGCGCGTGATCCGCTGGAAGAAATGTGCCGCGGCTTCTAAACCAGACGGGGAGATAAAAATGAATTGGTTAAGCAAATGGATCGGTAAGAAGGCGCCCACCCGTCGCGGGCGGATGGCAGTCAATGTGGATGACGGTTTCAATGAATGGCCGGCAGGGGGAAGCAGTTTACGGGATCGCCACACGGGTGACCGGGAGGATGTTTTACGCCAATCCCTGCAGGCATGGCAAACCAACCCACTGGCACGGCGTGTGGTGGAGCTTACTAGCCAGTATGTAGTGGGTGGCGGGCTGCGAATGGAGTGCGACCATCCGGCAACTATGACATTTCTAACTCAGTGGTGGGAGCATCCGCTAAACCAGATGGATGTACGTTGCGTGGAGTGGTGCGACGAGCTCTCACGCGCCGGTGAGCTATTCATACTGATCTCGACTGCCGCAGATGGCATGAGTTACATGCGGGCAGTCCCTGCCGGGCAGGTGCGCGAAATCCGCTGCGCAGAGAATGACATGGAGCAGGAACTGGAATACGTAGAAACCTCGGGCGGTGAAGAGCGGATATGGCCAGCCTGGGATATCAACCACGAAAGCGGGTTTCCTTTTCACCCGGTGATGCGGCACTATGCAGTCAACCGGCCAGTAGGTGCCCTGCGTGGAGAATCGGACCTGGCACCTTTATTACGCTGGCTATCTCGCTATTCTGCCTGGCTCGAAGATCGCGTGCGATTGAACCGCTACCGTCAGGCTTTTCTCTACCAGGTGAAAGCTGCCTTTAGCAGCGAGTCGGAGCGTCAAAATCGCCAGCAGGCGCTCAATGCGATGCCGCCAAGCCCCGGTTCTATTTTAGTGACCGATGAAAGCGAGAGCTGGAGCGTGATCCAACCTCAGCTGGCAGCTCATGAAGCCGGTGAAGACGGATTGGCAGTCAAGCGTATGGTGGCAGCCGGGGCGGGTATTCCACTGCATTTTCTGGCCGAACCGGAAGGCGCCACGCGAACCACCGCTGAATTTGCTGGCGGGCCGACATTCCGCCGATACGAACAGCGCCAACGTTACTTTCTGTGGATGTTGAAAGATTTGGCACGCGTGGCGGTAACACGCAAGGCACGCATCAGCCGCAGGGTGCGAGCGGATGTTGGTATCACGGTCCGCGGCGCGGATATTTCCACCCGCGATAATACAGCCCTGGCTGCTTCCGCCCGCGAGATTGTGGCTGCTTTCTTACCCCTGGTGGAAAGAGGGCTGGTGGATGGGGCGGAACTACGCCGCCTGGCTTATCGCTTTGCTGGTGAAGTAGCCTGAAGTTTGATAGATCGGAAAGGAGGAAGATGCAGGAAGGAATTCAGACGAAGTTGGATGTGAACCTGGCAGGGAATGACAGGGAGGGTACTGGTTTTGAGGTAATAGCCATTACTGCCGGCACAGGCAACGGCTGGCAATTCAGCCGGGAAGTGTTGCAGGCTTCGGCGGAGCTGTGGGAGGGTGTGGAAAGTTACATTGACCATGCCCCTGTCGGGCAACCAGGACGCTCCGTACGTGACCTGGCAGGGGTGTGCCATTCACCACGTTGGGATGATCCACTGCAAGGCATTTGCCTGTACCTGCAGCCAGCCGGGCCGGGAGCTAGCCTGCTTTTGCAGGTGGGGCATGAATGGCTGGAGTGTTCTCCGCACGAGCGCGGAGATCTGGGCTTTTCAGCGGATATTCAATTTACTGCCAGTGGCAGCCAGGTGACCCGAATTCTGAAGGTACATTCGCTGGACCTGGTAATGAAACCGGCACGGGGTGGAAGATTCTTACACCGGCACGCCGGAACAGATCTGAAAGGAGAAACAGTGGAACAGGATTTAGAGGAACAGGCAGCTCAGGCACAGCTGCTGCAAAAGCAGCAGGCAGCTGAACGTACCAGCCAGCGTATCCGTGAGATGCGGGCGACCATGGCGGGAGATCAGAAGGTGCTGAATGTAGTACCTGAATCTTTCCAGACTCAAATGTGTGCCATGCTGCTTGAAAACACACTTTCTACCGCCCATCTACCCGAAGCGGTCAGTGCGCGCATCCGCCGGTCATTTGCCGGGCACATCTTTGAGCCGGCTGAGTTGAGCCTGGCGGTGGAAGATGGTCGCGAGCTGGCAGCACAGTTGGCTGGCGGCAGCGTAGTGCAGGGTGGACGGGTGGAACGCGTTTTTGATACCCGGGATCAGTTGCAGGCTGCCTGCGATGACCTGCTGGGCGCGCCACGCGATGAGGGTATGCACAACCTGCGCCCTGCTCGCCTGAGTGGCATCCGGGAGTTGTACCTGATGCTGACCGGTGATGATGATATGCACGGCGGCTACCATCCTGAACGGGCTCGCCTTTCCACCACCGGTGATTTTACTGGCCTGGTAAAAAATTCACTCAATAAAGTGGTGGCCAGCCGCTGGCAGGAACTGGGGCAGGCAGGATACGACTGGTGGCAACGTGTGGTTACCGTGGAGCACTTCAACACTTTGCAGCAGGTCACAGGTACGCTAATTGGTACCGTTGGTTCTCTACCGGAAGTTGCTGAAGGGGCAGCTTACCCTGAATTGGAAGTGGGCGACAGCCCGGAAACAGCCGACTGGAAGAAGTATGGCGGTTACATCCCGTTGACGCTGGAGCTGATTGACCGCGACGAGACACGCAAATTGCGTGCATACCCGCGGGAGTTGGCTGCTGCCGGGTTGCGCAAAATCAGTTCTCTGGTCGCTGGTTTGTTCAGCGAAAACAGCGGTACGGGCCCGCAGCTGGCGGATGGCGGCTACCTCTTCAATAACACGGCTGTCAGTTCCGCCGGTGGGCACCGCAACTTGCTGACCGGCGGGTTGACTGCCGCGGAATGGGATGTGGTGAGTACCGCTGTCTACAACCAATCTATGCTGGTTAAGAATGCCGCCGGCATCTATGGCACCGGGCCGCGTCAGGCGGTAAATCCGCGGTATTGCCTTGTACCGCGCGCCTTGCAGCTGACTGCGATGAAGATCCTCTACCCCAGCCTGGAAAATGCTGCCAGTATCTACAGTGAGAACATGCAGCGCGGCCAACCGGGGGATGTGGTCACCGTTCCAGAGTGGACGGATGGCAATGACTGGGCAGCTGTCTGCGATCCCCGTATTGCGCCGGCTGTCTTCATCGGCGAGCGCTTTGGTTTGATGCCCGAAGTTTTTATTGCTGGTGATGAACTAAGCCCTGCCGTATTTACCAATGATGAGCACCGCTTGAAAGTTCGTCATTTCCTGGCAGTATGGGTGAATGATTATCGTCCGCTGCACAAAAGTAACGTGGCATAGCCGAAACAAAATAGTAGCAAAATCCGCGGCAAATCCCTGGCTGCGGGCCGTGAAAGCGGTTTTCTGGGACAGGAGGAATATGAAAGAACTGTTGGTTTCACGTAAATTTTGGGCAGCCATGATCGGCCTGATACTGATCGTGGTTTCTGCCTGGCTGCCTGGTTTCCCCGGTATGGAAAACCTGTTGACCGATGCAGTGATGCTGGTCTGTGCCTACATCCTGGGCACCGCGGCTGAAGGAATCCGTCCGCCTACTACCGGCATTGTGATGAGTCTGCTGCGCTCCCGCAAGTTCTGGGCAGCGTTGGCAGGTGTGGTCACGCTGGTGATGCGGGCTGTTCTTCCCGGTTTTCCACTGGATGATGGCCAGTTGACAGCCGTGATTCTGACCATTGCCGCATATATCTTTGGAACTGGTACACAAGACGGCATGACCCACCTTACGGCGCGGTTGAATGGGAATTTCAGTGCAGCCGCTGCGGGCTAAGCGTAAAGCTTCCTGGCTGGCAAACCATCCCCGCGGTGCATCCGCGGGGATGGTATCTGTCTTGTGCCTGGCAGCTGGCAAGGTAGGTTGGGAGGTATCCACCTTGCTGGATTGGAAGATATACCCCGATCGTGTCGTATTGATCTCGGCCGAAGGACGGAAAGTAGTTCTATCCCGGGGTGTGGAGAGCGGAAAGGAAAATGAGGTGCCGTAATGGATGTGGAAGAGCTGGAAGATCGAGTATCCACCCTTTTGCAGGATATGACGCAACTGGTTTTTCCGGCAGCAATGGTTCGTGAATGCCTGCGACAGGCAATACTGGCATATAGCCGCAGCAGTGGAAGACCAGAATATCTGGTTGGCCTGGATGGTGCGCAGGAAACCAGTGTGCCTGAATTGGATGGTGGTTTGCTTGTACTAGGAGCTGCAGGATACGCAGCCACCCTCAAAGGTGTCGACCGAAAAGAAGCTTTCAATCTGGAAGCCAGTACATCCACGCGGGTCGTGGAACTTGGCGAGAGGTTGTTGGCTCGGTTTGAAGCTTTGCTGCTGACTGTGCAGCGGAATCGGATGCGAGATTCCAATGTGCAGCCTTGGGGTGCTGGCTGGTTGCTGGACGTGTAGGAGGTCGTTGTGCTGCTTGGATTGGATGTCTCACATTATGATGAACAGGTGGATTGGGAGCAGGTAGCTACCAGTGGAGCTGGTTTTACCATTGCAAAGCTTAGTCAGGGAGATTACTACCGGGATGACCATTGTGCCAGCCATCTGACAGGCGCGCTGGCTGTCGGCATGAGGGCAGGCGTTTACCATTGGGTCGATCCAGAGTGCAGCCCAAAGAAGCAGGCAGCCTTTTTTCGCCAGTGCGCAAATGGCCTCACGTTCCATTTTGTCTGCCTGGATGTAGAACAACATGCTCCCTGGCCATTAAAAAAACGCGGTGACGCACCCGGTCGGTCTAAACCAGCTAATTATTCTCCACGTGAAATCAGTGAATCTGCGCGGGAACTGGCAGCCTTGCTGGCTGAAAGCCCGGGATTACCATTGGTCGTTTATACGCGCGTAAGTTTTATTGTGGAATATGCGCGTCCCATGCTGGATTGGCTGCCTTCGTATCCCATCTGGTTGGCTCAGTACCCGTTGCTGCCCACGCCGCCGGCCAAGCTTACCTGGGAAAACATCTGCCAGGTGTTTCCACGGATAACGTCACCTCTGTTGCCCCACGGCTGCCCGCATTGGACCTTCTGGCAGTGGAGCGGTGACCGGCTGCGCCTGCCGGGTATGAGCAGCGCCGTGGATCTTAACTTTTTCAATGGTGACCGAAAGCAATTGGATGCGTTCCTCGGGGTTCAAAGGAAGGGAAGTAATGGTAGACGCAGCCAGGAGGGCAAAAGATTCGCATGACCGCCATCATCGGTAAAGATTGTGATGTCATCCTTTCCCATCCGCAGGTGGATGCCGGAGAACCGATGCAGTGCCTTCTGGATAAAGGCCGGTTGTCACGGGGCGGGGTAAGCATATTCCGTTCAGCCTACAAACAGGCGGATGGCAGTTACCGTGACTCCCAGGTGATCACCATCACCGTGTTGCTGGGGGATGGTTTGGTAAAACCCGATGGCAGCCAGAATACGACCACGCGGGTGGATGACTACGCAAGGTTGTTCAACATCCTCAAGCAGCGCAGTGGTATTCAGGTGGCAACAGCCGGCGGAGTCTTTGGTGGCTTGTTCACCAGTGGACACTACGCGTTGGAGGACCACACAGCCGGCATCAGTCGTATTACGTTGCAGCTTAGTTCAGATGGCGATATCTTTGCCCCGGCAGATCGTGGGAGGTACGAATCTTCGCTGTGGGTAGATGCGGAGATGTATAACGGCAGCATGAGCTGGAATAACTCATACTGGCGAGGGTAGGCGAACAGCGCAGGAGGAAATATGTCAGATCCGATCTATCCATCCTCACAGGATGTGTCAGCCGGTCAGCCAACCAGCGTGGTACAGTACAACCGTCTGCGGGCAGATGCGTTAACGCTGGGAGCTGCGGCTCCAGATGCAGTACCTTTGGGTACTTTCTTAGCCGGGTACATCTCAGGCGTCAGCCTGGCTTATCTTGCGACCAACCGCTTACGGGTGCCTTATAATGCGGCATTCCCGCCAACCCTGATGATCCGCGGTACGATGTGCCAGGCACAGGCTAGCGTGGATCTGCCCAATGGTTCATTTTCCGGCCCGGCAGCGGATTGGTACATTTTTGCAAACCGGGTGGCTGGAAATTCCTCTTTCACCCTCTCCGTGAATACCAGTATGTCAGCCGGGGCAGACCAACGTTTAATCGGCACCTGCCACTGGGACGGCATGGCTCTCGATACAACCAGCATACAGGGAGTTGCTCCCGATTCCCCCGGCTGTAAGATGATGGTTGTAGTGCTGCACGGTTTTGTCCAGAACACGACACAGACAACCTACGCCAGCCAGTACGTCTGCAAACAACTGCTAAATTATGGCTTGTTGCGCTCAGGCGCGAAGGCGGCTTACCTGGTGGCCAATATGTGGGCAACCAGCGCCACCGGTTATGTGCGTTTCTACAATACGACCGATTCTTCCACCATTGTCGAGCTCTCCACCACAGCCACATCTGCCTACAATATCGTCAAGAGTAGTGATCTTCTGGCGGCTCTGCCGGCTGCCAGCGCTGAAACACGGTTGGAATGGAAGACCAGTGGCACCCGCATGGATTGTGACTGGGCTGCTCTGGTGTTCGAATACTAAAGAGTTTGAAAGAGGGAGGATCGGATGAATTTTGAGCAATTCTGTGAAGAAGTTCGCGTAGTATACCCTGCAGCCCGGCAGATCTGTGCAACAGAAAATCCCCTGGCACTCTGGGTGGACGGCAGATCGGTGGACCCAACGAGTTGCATTGCAGCACATCAGGCTTGCTGGTTTAAACTGGATAAACAGTCTATCGTGGCGGATCAGCAGGATACAGCCCGTCTGGAGATTGTCTGTCCATCCATGAAAGGAACGCTTTTCGTTTTTGAGACCCATCACGGGGAAACGATGGGGACAGAATCTTTGGTGTTGGATGCGCAGGGAGAGGGATCGATCGAGATCTCAAGCCAGACCCCGGGGTGTATCATCATCGCTGCAAGGGACTTGCCCGTGCGTGTGGAGCTGCAGGTGGAGGAGATCCATGAGTAAGAAAGTGATCATCAATGATGAGGTTAAACTCACTGAGTTGCAGCGGGTAGATGCCCTGCGCCAGCGGTTGAAAGATAAAGACTCCAGTCGCCTGACACAGGCTGAAATCGCTGAGTTGGTACTGCTGTTGGCAAAAAAAGCTGGCATCCTCAAGTAAAATTGGCGCATGGCCTGAAGACACCCAAATCCTTTCCGAATAGCACCTTGTTTTGTGGTGCGGGTTGGGAGTATAATCGCCTTAGTTTGCAGTTCGTTAGGTAGTCTTTGAAGCCGGCTTCCAAACCGGTTGTTCTGCGGAATTCTCGCGTAAATAAAAAGTGAAACAGCCCGATTGGTACCGTAATCAAACGGAATACTATGCACCTCTCACTGGATCGTTTTATCGAACATGCCCCTGTAGCCATTGCCATCTTTGATAGAGACATGGTCTATTTGGCTGTCAGCCAGCGTTACTGTACAGATCATCAGCTCTCCCGGGCTGAGATCACCGGTAAACGCCTGTACGAAGCCTATCCCCAGACTCCACCCTCCTGGCAAGAGGTCCACGAGCGATGTTTACAGGGTCACACGGAGAAGTGTGGCGAATACTTGCTTGAGCACACAGATGGTTCGCATGATTGGATCCGCTGGCAGATGGCACCCTGGGAGACAGATACTGGCGAGGTCGGTGGCAGCGTTCTGTTTTCCGAGGTGATCACCAAAGAGGTGGAAGCCCGACTGGCGATGGAAAAAGAAAGCAACAAATATGTTGGCTTTTTTAATGATCATACAGCGGTGCAGTTCCTGATCGATCCTGCCGACGGCCAGATCCTTGCAGCGAACCATGCAGCTGCCAAGTTTTACGGTTGGACGATTGAGCAGTTGACCTCTATGAATATTGGGCAGATCAATACCCTGACGCAGGAGGAGATTGCGCAGGAAATGCAGAATGCCAGGCAATACCGCAAGAATTATTTTGAGTTCCGCCATCGGTTGGCAGATGGTGACATCCGGGACGTCTATGTGTTTAGCAGCCCGCTACCGTTTGGTGAAAAGACACTGCTTCATTCTATCGTCCACGATGTGACGGTTCAAAAGCGTGCTTTAGAAGCATTGCGTGAGAGTGAAATTCGATTCCGCAATATCCTGGAAGGCGCGCCTGTTGGCATCTTTATACAGATCAAACAGAAGTTCGAGTATCTGAACCCGCGTGCGTGTAAGATCTTTGGCGCCACCTCGGTGGCAGAATTACTCGGCTTACCGATCTGGGAGGTATTTTCACCGGATTATCAGAAAATCATTCAACAGAGAATACATACGCTGAATGTAGAGCATAAGCCAGTGGACTCACTGGTACAACCCTTGAAAAGAGCAAATGGATCCGAAATTTGGGTGGAAGTTAGCGGGCAGCCCATCCTGTACGACGGCCGTCATGGCGCGCTGATGTTCATGCGTCAGGTAGATGCGCCGCAAGGTAAGCCGCTGGTTGGCTATCCTGAAAAATAAAGAATACGCTGATTCGCGTTTACGCAGCAGTCTCACCAGCTGACCTGATAGAGTCATCCAGACCCCAATGACTGATAATTCCTGAAGGGGAAATTGGATGCTAGCGAGGGTCTTCACC
>Ga0172371_10009239_pt1 | contig 13594 bp, 24 predicted proteins | sample Lak12m_FD_114543 | JGI IMG/M metagenome (GOLD analysis project Ga0172371, IMG submission 114543) | Freshwater microbial communities from Kabuno Bay, South-Kivu, Congo - kab_022012_12m | ecosystem: Environmental > Aquatic > Freshwater > Lake | place: Democratic Republic of the Congo: South-Kivu... | reverse complement strand
TTCTTCGGCAGCATGCCCCAGACGGCATGCTCGATGATGCGCCTCGGGTCCTGCGCCATCACGGTTTCAAACGTCGGCGCCTTCAATCCACCCGGATAGCCCGAATGACGATAGTAGATCTTCTCGGTGCGCTCCTTACCCTTAAAAACAACATTCGCGGCGTTGACCACGATGACGTAGTCGCCGGTGTCTATCGAAGGCATGAACATGGCCTTGTGCTTCCCGCGCAGCAGCGCAGCAGCCTGCACAGCCACTTCGCCGAGGATCTTGCCCTCAGCGTCGATGACATGCCACTGCCTCTGGATGTCCTTGGCTCTCGGACTATATGTTCGCATCAGTTTCACTCCCCAAGTCGCTCGCAGTCACGCCGCGAACGGCAACGCGGCCTCATAGCCGACACGAATCAGGCACAGACCCCGGGCTGGCGCAGCAGGTCCTGCGGCTCCAGGACGCGCCTCACACACCAGCCCCGAGAATTCCTCCACACTGCACTTCCCCAACCCCACGCGTATCAGTTGTCCGACGGTGTTGCGGACCTGATGTCTGAGAAAGGCGTTGGCCGCCAGAATGACTTCCAGCCGGTCTCTCTCCTCAAGGATCCGCGCCTCGTGCACCAGTCGCACGGTCGATACATCTTCCTCAAGCGCCGTAGCGAACGACCCGAGGTCGTGTACGCCCTGCAAGAGCCGGGTCGCCGCACGCATCAGGTTCACATTCAGTCGTTCGCGAACGCGCAACGCGAACCGCTCTTCAAGCGGGCGCCTGGTGGCGCCGGTCACAATACTGTACCGGTACTCGCGCACCACCGCCCTCCGTCGCACGTCAAAATCCCCGTCGATGACGCAGGCACCCCTGACCGCCACGTCCGACGGCAGGTAGTAGTTCAATCCACCTACCAGGGTCGAGGGCTCCATGTCCTCGCGCACCCAGACACTCACCACCTGCCCCGCGGCATGGACGCCTGTATCCGTTCTGCTCGCAGCCTGGACTCTCGAAGCGGCACCGCTCAGCTTCTGCACCGCCGTCTCGAGTTCGCCCTGCACCGTACGCACCCCAACCTGCAGCTGATACCCCGAGAACAGAGTCCCGTCATATTCGACAAGCGCCGCAACCTTGTGGAGCCCCACTACTCAACAAGCTCAAGCTGAGCCATCTCCGACGCATCACCGCGTCGCATCCCCATGCGGACAAGTCTCACGTAGCCGCCCGGACGGGAAGCATACCTGGGCGCGATGACATCGAAGAGCTTCTTCACTATCTTGTCTTGCGTGATGAACGCAAGCGCCTGCCGCCTCGACGCAAGGTCGCCTGACTTGCCGAGGCTAATCATGCGCTCAGCGAAGCCCTTGACCTCTTTCGCCTTGGCGACCGTGGTCACCATCTTCTCGTGATCGAGCAGTTCGGTCACCTGGTTCCGATACAGAGCAAGCCGCTGCTCAGTGGGTCTGTCCAGTCTTCTGCCTGCAACTCGGTGTCTCACTTGGTCTTCCCCTTCGTCTTGTCCGGGATGGCGTAGCCCAGAGAGGTCAGCAACTCCTCGACCTCGACCTGGGACTTCTCACCGAATCCGGGCAGCGGTGGCAGTCCATCCCGTGTCTTCTCGATAAGCTGCCCCAGTGTCATGACGCCACCCCGTCGCAGACTGTTGTGTGCGCGCGTGGACAGTCCCACATCGGCGAGCGGAGTATTGTACTGTTCGGGCGAAATCGCGAGGCCGGCGGGCACGCGGTCCTGCTCCTGAGACGGGACAGCGAGACCCTTGAACGCCGCGAACTCTCTCATGAGGATCTCAGCGCTCTGGGTGACCGCCTCCCACGGAGACATGGTCCCATCGGTCCAGACCTCTACGATGAGGCGCTCGGGGCTTCGTTCCTCACCGGGGTTGATTGGTTCAACCGTGAAATTGGCCTTTCGCACGGGCGAGAACACTGCATCCACAGGCAACGCGCCCACCGGCAATCCCTCCGACGAAATGGCCGGCACGTACCCGCGCCCGAGCTCCACATTGAACTCGACATGAAGCTTCGCGTCCGCGGAGTCAAGGCTCGCCAGAGAGAGATCGGGATTCACAATCTCGAAGTCAGTGGAGTTCTGAATGTCGGCGGCGCTGATAGTCCCTTCGCCTTCGGCGTCGAGAAACAGCTTCCCTTCCTGATGGGTCACCGACCGAAGACGCAACTCCTTCACATTCAGAAGGAACTCGAGCACGTCCTCTCGCACATGAGAAATGGTGGAGAACTCGTGCTGGATGCCCTCTATCTTCGCCCAGGTCACAGCAGCGCCGGGAAGCGAACTCAGGAGGACGCGGCGCATGGCGTTGCCAAGGGTCACACCGAACCCTATGTCCAGCGGCTCGGCAGAGAACCGTCCGTACGATCCCGCTGACTGGACGCACGATACTGCCGGAATGGAGATCTCGCTCACTACACGTCCTCCCTATCACTACCTCGAGTAGTACTCGACGACCGCCTTGCCGCTCAGTCTGCTGTCGACATCTTCGGTCGTCGGCAAACTCACGACCGTGCCCTTCATCTGCTGCTCATCAAGCCGCAGCCAGGACGGCACATTGCGAGCCTGGACCTGCTCGGCAACCACCTTGTAGAGCGAGGTCTTCGTGCTGCCGGGGCGCCAGCTGACTACGTCTCCGGCGCTCACGACGTAGGAAGGTACATCAACGCGTCGGTCGTTGACCCATATGTGGCCGTGCCGGACAATCTGGCGCGCATGCGGCCGCGATTGCCCGAAACCCAGCCGGAAGACGACGTTGTCAAGACGCCGCTCAAGCAGCGTCAGCACATTGTCGCTGGTTGTACCGGGAAGCCGCTTCGCTTCCTCGAAGAAACGCCGGAACTGCGCCTCCAGCACCCCATAGGTGAAGCGGACCTTCTGCTTCTCTCGAAGCTGCAGGCCACGGTCCGAAACACGCCTGCGGGTCTTAGTCCTGGAGCTGGAACGCGCGCCCGGGGCCGTGTTACCGCGGCGCTCGAACGGACATCGCGGGCTGCTGCACTTGTCTCCCTTGAGCATCAGCTTGTCGCCGATGTAGCGACAGAGTTCACATCGTGGGCCAGTGTATCGGGCCATGAACTACACCCTCCTCCTGCCGCGCGGGCGACAACCGTCATGCGGAATGGGGGTCACATCCCTGATGCTCGTTACCATCAGTCCGGCTCCCTGGAGCGCCCTGATGGCCGCCTCGCGGCCGCTACCCGGCCCTTTCACGAACACCTCCACCCGTCGCATGCCGTCGTTCAAGGCCTGGCGGGCAGCATCCTGTGCAGCCAACTGCGCCGCATACGGGGTGCCTTTGCGGGAGCCCTTGAAGCCGGCCTTGCCCGAGCTTCCCCACGAAATCACCGCGCCACCGGGTTCGGTGACAGTGACAATCGTGTTGTTGAACGTCGATTGAATGAAGGCCTTGCCTTCAGCAATATTACGACGAACACGTCTCTTGGTCTTGCTCTTTGGTGCCTTCTTAGCCATCTTTCCTCATCCGAAGAAACTACTACTTCTTCGCCGTGCCGCGCTTCTGACCTCTGCCGGCAACCGTCTTCCTCGTACCCTTGCGGGTCCTTGCATTGGTCCTGGTCCTCTGCCCGCGAACCGGCAGGTTCCGCTTGTGCCGCAGCCCGCGCACACAACCGATGTCCACGAGCCGCTTGATATTCAGCTGAATCTCTCGGCGCAGGTCACCTTCGACCCTGTAGTCGGCGTCCAACACCGTGCGGATCTGGGTAGCCTGCTCCTCAGAGAGGTCGCGCACCTTCACATCTTCCGCCACACCGGCCTTCTCGAGTATGTGCTTGCTCGAGGTCGCCCCGATCCCGTAAATGTACTGCAGGCCGACGACAATATGCTTGTCTCTCGGCAGGTCAACACCAGCAATACGGGCCATACTTCACAGCTCCTCACAAAGGATACGAATCGAATACCAGCTGACTACCCCTGCCTCTGCTTGTGCTTGGGGTTCTCGCACAGTACCCGCACTACGCCGCGGCGGCGTACGATCTTGCATTTGTTGCAGCGTCGCTTAACAGACGAACTTACTTTCATAACAGCTCACCATACACCAAAACCTTACTATGATAGACGATTGCTTCGTACGTGTCAAAGGGACCGCTACTTCAGGCGGTAGGTGACACGACCGCGGGTGAGGTCATACGGAGACAACTCCACGAGCACGCGGTCACCCGGCAGTATCTTGATGTAGTGCTTCCGCATCTTGCCCGAGATGTGGGCCAGCACGACGTGCCCGTTCGGCAGTTCAACACGGAACATGGTGTTAGGAAGGCACAGAGTCACCTTCCCCTCGACTTCGATCTTCTCTTTCTTTGCCATGCGCCTCAGGACCTACGCGAACAACTCCGGCTCGCCGTCAGTCACCACCAGCGTGTGCTCGAAGTGCGCAGAGAGACTACCATCCGTCGTCAACACCGTCCACTTGTTCGGAGCAAGCTTCGTTCGCCACCCGCCGTTCGTAACCATCGGCTCAATCGCCAGTGTCATCCCTTTTCGCAGGACCGGTCCTTTCCCGCAGCTGAAATTGGGGATCTGCGGCTCCTCATGAAGCTCACGGCCCACTCCGTGCCCCGTGTACTCCCGCACAACCGCGAACCCATTCCCTTCCACGTGTCGCTGGATGGCCGCCGAGATGTCACCCAGGTGGTTGCCCGCGCGCGCGCAAGCCACGCCCGCCTCCAGGGCATCCTGCGTGACTTCAATCAGCCGCTTCGTCCCTGCCTCGACCACTCCCACCCCCACCGTCACCGCAGCATCAGTATGGAACCCACGATGCAGCACACCCAGATCCAGCGAGACCACGTCCCCTTCGCAAATGACCCGCGTGCCCGGTATACCGTGCACTATCTCATCGTTGATAGACACGCACACGCTTGCAGGGTATCCGTGATATCCCTTGAAGGAAGCGACAACGCCTCTCTTCTTGAACTCCCGCTCAACCACCTCGTCAAGGTCCCGGGTCCGCATTCCGGCCACCACATCCCCCGCAAGCCGCTCAAGTACCTCTCGCAGGATCTGCCCTCCCTCGCGCATCAACGCGAGTTCCTCGGGCGACTTCACTACGATCAACCCCTCTCCATCTGGAGCGCTCTGACGATCGCCGCCGAAACGACGTCGATCTTGAGATTGCCGTCGACCCTCACCAGCTTGCCCTGGCGGTCGTAGTAATCGATCATCGGCACGGTCTGAGAGAAGAACACCTTCAAGCGCTCCCTCACCGTCTCTTCCTTGTCGTCCGCTCTCTGATACAACTCGCCCCCGCAGGCATCGCAACGGCCCGCCACGGCAGGCGGTGAACTCAGTTCGTGATACGGCGCCTGGCACTTGCGGCAAATCCAGCGCCCGCTCAGTCGCTTCACGAGCTCGTCTTCGGGGACCTCGATGTACACGGCCCTGTCAACAACCTTACGCTCGCCGGCAAGCCGGCTGTCCAGCGCTTGCGCCTGGCTCAAAGTCCGCGGAAAACCATCGAACAGCACGCCCTTGCGGCAATCCGGTTTCCGGATGCGCTCAAGGACCATGCTGATGGTCACCTCATCCGGCACCAACTCGCCCTTCTCCATGAAGGACTTCGCCTTCAGGCCCAGCTCCGTTTTCTCTTCCAGTGCCCGGCGGAACAGGTCTCCCGACGCCACGTGCACGATGCCGAAGGTCTTCGACAGCACAGCCGCCTGGGTTCCCTTCCCCGCTCCCGGCGCGCCAAGCAACACGATGTTCATCTCGAGCTCCCCTTCCCTACTTCAGGAATCCGTCGTACCGCCTCATCGTGAGCTGCGACTCGAGCTGTTTCATGGTATCAAGCGCCACGCCGACTGCGATGAGGATGGCGGTGCTGGAGATGGTCAGGACACTCACCCCGGTCACTATGCGGGCCAAGAACGGCATCACCGCCACAATGGCCAGGAACATGGCCCCACCGAATGTGAGGCGCTTGATGATGGCGTTGAGGTAGTCGGATGTCGACTTGCCCGGTCGCACACCCGGCACAAAACCGCCCTGCTGCTGGAGTGTGCGAGGCAGGCTCATCTGCTCAAATATCACCATGGTGTAGAAGAACGTGAAGCCGAACACCAGCAGGAAGTACAGTCCCCAGTAGAGCAAGCCCTGCGGCAGTCCCGCGGAGGCATCGAACGCCCTGTAGAGACCGTCCCAGAAGTTGGGGGCCTGCGGATTCATGAAGTAGCTTGCAATCAACTGCGGCAGCTGCATCATGGCGATAGCAAAGATGAGCGGAATCATGCCCGCGGTATTCACGCGCAGGGGAATGTAGGTCGAACCCGACTGGCGATACATCCGGCCGGCGCGGAACGTGCTCCTCGCATACTGCACCGGTATGCGTCTGTGCGCTTCAATGAAGACGACGATGAGCACCAGGGTGACCGCCCCGAGGATGCCGAACACTATCGTGCCGATGGGGTTCTCCTGAAACGCCAGGCCGATGCGCCCCGTCGACTCCGCCAGAGAAGCCACGATACCCGCGAAGATGATTATAGAGATTCCGTTCCCGATGCCGCGCTCGGTGATGAGCTCACCAAGCCATACCAGAAGGATGGTCCCGGCGGTCATCGACATGATAATGGTCAGTGTGGTGAGGCCATCGGGTCGAGCAATGACACTCTGGCTCGTGAGCAACGCAAGCTGAGAGTACGCCTGCAGTGCGGCGAGCGGCACCGCGAGGAAGTGAGTTATCCGGTTGATCCGCCGCTGTCCCGATTCCCCCTGCTGGGAGATGGCCTGAAGGCTCGGTATCACGGGCACGAGCAACTGCATGATGATGGAGGAGGTGATATAGGGATACACGCCCATGGCCGCGATGCTGAAGTTCCGCATCGCGCCACCGCTGAACAGGTCAAGCATCCCAAGCAGCGCGTTCTGTTCGAAGAACGCCTTCAGCGCCGCGAGGTCCACGCCCGGGAGGGGTACGTGAACCAGGAAGCGAAACGCCACGAGGAGTCCGAACGTGAACAGGAGCCTCTGACGCAGATCCGGGAGCGAGAATGCATCCCGCATCGCGGAGATGAGACGCGGCTGACCTTCCTTCTGCTGCATGCTACGCCGTCCTCACCGTGCCCTGTGCGGCCTCGATCTTCTGCTGTGCCGCGGCGGAGAAGCACGCCGCCTCAACGGTGAGCCGCTTCTCCAGATCGCCATACCCGAGCACCTTCGTGGGCTTGGACACGGAGTGAATCAGCCCCGCCTTCAGCATGACGTCAGGCGTCACTTCAGTTCCGTCCGGAAACACATTCAGAGAGTTCACGTTCACCACGTTGAACTCCATCCTGAAGATATTGGTGAACCCGCGTTTGCGGGGCAGCCGCTTGATGAGCGGCAGCTGGCCGCCCTCGAAGCCAAGCCGCACCCCGCCTCCAGACCGGGCCTTCTGTCCCTTCTGGCCTCTGCCGGAGTACGTTCCGTGCCCGCTTCCGTCCCCTCTTCCGACCCTGTGCGACAGGTGCGTGGCACCTGCAGCAGGCTTCAACTCATTCAGCCGCATCGTTGGCCTCCGAAGACGTCGTCTCCACGTCAGGTTCTTTCGCCGCCGGGGCAACGTTGCGCAGCGACGCCAGAGCGAGCATGGTGGCGCGGGCAACGTTGATGCGATTCTGACTCCCGAGCGACTTGCTAATGACATTCCTCACGCCGGCGAGCTCCAGGACGGTGCGCACCGTGTTGCTCGCAATCATGCCCCGACCCGGCGCGGCGGGTCTGATCAGCACCATCGAAGCGCCGTACTTTGCGAGCGCCTCATGAGGAATCGTCTGGTTGACGACTGGTACCGCGATGAGCTGCTTGCGCCCCATGGCACCCGCTTTGCGGATGGCTTCGGGCACGCCGGTAGCCTTCGCAAGTCCGACGCCTACGTGGCCGTTACCGTCGCCCACCACCATGAGAGCTCTGAAGCGGAGCCGACGGCCTCCTTTGACGACCTTCGTGACGCGATCGACCGTCATCAGCTTCTCCTCGATTGCGAGGTCCGACGGATCGATCCTCGCAACCCTGGAGGGAGTCCTAGTTACTGCCTTCATATGCGATACCCTTCTCCACTGTACTTCGACAACCCGCACCGCCTCTCTAGAAGTCGAGACCGCCCTTGCGGGCTTCCTCCGCGAGCGCCTTGACGCGCCCGTGGTACATGAAGCCTCCGCGGTCGAACACCACCGCCTTGATACCGTGTTCAATCGCCCTGGCCGCAATGAGCGCCCCGACCCGGGACGCGGAATCGGTCTTCGACAGCGGCTTCTCGCCTTCCGCAGGAGTCACATCCCTGGAGCTTGCCGCAGCGAGCGTGTGGCCGCTCTCGTCATCGATTACCTGAGCGTACATGTGCTGCAGGCTCCGGAACACGGCCAGCCGCGGCCGGTCGGCCGTTCCCTGAAGCTTGCGCCTGACCCGCTCGTGGCGGATCCTCCTCATCGTTCTCGGGTTCTTCGTCGCCATGTCACCCTCTATCCTTTTGTCACTTTGCCGGCCTTGCCTGGCTTAATGCGCACTTTCTCTTCGATGTACTTGATGCCCTTGCCCTTGTAGTGGTCGCACGGTCGAATCGCACGAACACTGGCCGCGACTTGACCGAGCAACTCCTTGTCGAATCCGGACAGGCGCACACGGTTGTTTCCCTCGACCGCGGCCTCGATACCGGCGGGCAGATGGTACTCCACGGCGGAGCTGAACCCCACCTGAAACGAGAGGCCGTCGCCCGCCTTCTGCACGCGGTAGCCCACGCCGCTGACCTCGAGCACACGCTCGAACCCCGTGCTCACGCCGAGCACCATGTTCGCCAGCAGCGTCCTCGTGAGCCCATGCATCGCCCGATGGGTGCGGTCATCGTCAGGCCGCTCCACCAGGAGCCTCTTGTCTTCCATCCTGATACGCATCTCGCGGTTGAAGGAACGCGTCAACTGTCCGCGCGCGCCCTTGACCGTGACGGCGTTGTCGTCCCCAATGGTTACCTGGACCCCTCCAGGCACATCTATCGGCATACGTCCTATTCGAGACATCGGTCAGTCACCCCACAATCGGCCTACCAGACGTAGCACAGGATCTCACCGCCGAGCTTCTTGTGCCACGCTTCCTGGCCAGTCATGATTCCTTTTGACGTCGACACCACGGCCACTCCCAGACCACCGTACACTCTCGGGATCTCGGTCTTCCCGGCATACACCCGCAGGCCGGGCCGACTCACTCTTTCGAGGCCAAGAACCGCCGGCTGCTTGCCGACATACTTCAGCTGCACGCGTATCATGTCCGCAGGCTTGTTCTTGACGACTTCGTAGTCCTCGATGAAGTTCTGTTCCTTGAGTATCTTCGCGATGGCACCCTTCACACTTGAGTGGGGCATGAGCACACTCTCGTGGCCGACCATCACCGCATTTCGAATCCTGGTCAGCATGTCAGCAATCGGATCGTTAACCATAGTGCGCTCTCCTACCAGCTCGACTTCCTCACTCCAGGGACCATGCCTTCAACAGCGAGTCTCCTGAAGCAGATGCGACACAGTCCGAACTTGCGCATGTAGGCACGCGGCCTTCCGCACATATGACAGCGGTTCCGCTGCTGCACGGCGAACTTCGGCTGCCGCTTCGATTTCGCTATCTTCGATTTCTTCGCCACGCTACACTCCCGAGAATGGCATTCCCATCAGTTTCAGCATGAGCCTAGCTTCGTCATCGCGTCTCGCGTTGGTGACAATCGTCACCTGGAGACCGCGGATCTTCTCTATCTTGTCGTACTCGATTTCCGGGAAGACGATCTGCTCTTTGAAGCCGAGGCTGTAGTTGCCCCTGCCGTCAAACGAATCCGGCGACACTCCCCGGAAGTCCCGGAGGCGCGGCAATACGATGCCGACCAGCCGGTCGAAGAAGTCGTACATCCGCTTCCCGCGCAACGTTACCATCATCCCGATGGGCATGCCCGCGCGAAGCTTGAAGGTGGCGATGGACCTTCGCGCGTGGGTCACGACAGGCTTCTGCCCCGTGATCGTGCTGAGATCCTTCTCCGCCGACTCAAGCGCCTTCGGATTGGCGATGGCCTCACCGAGGCCGATGCCAACAACGATCTTCTTGATGTGCGGGAGTTCCATCACATTTGCGTCACCGAGCCTGTTCTTCAGCTCGGGTAGAACTTCCTGCGTGTATCTCTCTTTTGCAGCCAGCATGGCGGTCGCTCTCCTCAGTCAAGCACTTCCTGGCAGGTCTGACAGACCCTCACCTTGCGGCCATCCTCAAGGGTCCGGAAACCTACCCTGGCGGGTTTCTTGCACTTGCTGCACAGCAGCATCACATTGGACGTGTGAAGCGGGGCTTCCAGCTCCACGATGCCCGCCTGTCTCGCCGCCCTGCGGGCGCGCGAGTGGCGCTTGATCATGTTCAATCCCTCAACGACGATGCGGTTCTCCTTGGGAAGTGAGCGCCGCACTTTGCCCTTCTTGCCCCGGTCCTTGCCACTGATGACAAGCACCATGTCGTTCTTCTTGATCTTCACTTCAGATGACCTCCGGAGCCAGCGAGATGATCTTGGTGAAGTCCTTATCCCGCAGCTCCCTGGCAACCGGCCCGAAGATGCGGCTGCCTTTGGGATTGTTCTTGTCACCGAGAACGACCACTGCGTTCTCGTCGAATCTCACGTACGCACCGCTGGAGCGTCTGAACGGCCTCACCTCGCGGACAACGACGGCCTTGACTACCTCACCTTCCTTGACCGCGCCGTGAGGTGCGGCCTGCTTCACGGAGGCGACGATGACGTCACCCACGTGCGCGTAGCGTCGATGGCTGCCACCGGGAATGTTGATGCACATCACTTCTTTGGCCCCGGTGTTGTCGGCGACCTTGAGTCGAGTGTATGTCTGGATCATTTCTCACCACCCTGGTCCAGAACAACCGGCGCCTCCGCGGCCACCGGAGCACCCCCTCTGCTCACCACACGCCATCGCTTCCTGGCCGATAGCGGCCTCGTCTCGACGATCTCGACCACGTCGCCAACATGACACATGCCCGACTCATCGTGAGCCATGAACTTGCGCACGCGGCGCATCAGCTTGTTGTACAACGGATGACGCCTCGTCGTCTCGACAGCCACGACGACCGTCTTGTTCATCTTGTCGCTCACGACACGACCCTTGATAGTGTCCTTCATACCCATGGTGTTCACCTGATGCCCAACTCTCTCTCGCGCCGTACCGTCTTGAGCCGGGCGACCCGCTTCTTCACGTTGGCCAGCTCACGGTGGTTGACCAGTTGCCTGCTCGCCACACGCACGCTGAGACTCACCAGAGCCTGATCTGACTCATCGATCTGCGTCTTTATCTCCGCATCGGAAAGTGCGCGCACCTCTTCAACTTTCAACCTGGCTCACCTCCCGCTCCACGAGACTGGTGTCAATCGGGAGCTTGTACGATGCCAGGTGGATCGCCTCTTTGGCCATAGCCTCGGACACACCACCCAGCTCGAACAGGATCTTTCCGCGCCTGACGACGGCTACCCAGTGATCCGGAGCGCCCTTGCCACCACCCTGCCGTGTCTCAGCGGGCTTCTTCGTGGCGGACTTGTCAGGGAACACCCGAATCCACAGTTTTCCCCCGGTCCGAAGGAACCGGACGAACACACGGCGCGCCGCCTCAATCTGCTGCGCGGTCAACCATGCATTGGCATCGGCACACATGCCGTAGTCGCCAAACGCAAGCGTCGCGCCGCTGTGGGCCGAGCCCAGCCTGCGGCCGCGATGCATCTTACGATACTTCACTCGTTTCGGTTGTAGCACGATGCCTCCTCGCCTCTGGCAGAATCTCGCCCTTGAACACCCACACCTTCACGCCGATGCGCCCCATGATCGTGTGCGCCTCGGTGCAGCCGTAGTCGATGTCGGCTCTCAGGGTATGCAGGGGCATTCTGCCCTCATGTAGTGACTGTCTGCGGGCGATTTCCGCGCCGCCAAGCCGACCACCCACCCTGATTCTCACACCCTGCGCGCCGGCCTGCAGCGTTCGAAACGACGCCTGCTTCATAACACGCCGATAGGGAACCCTCGACTCCAGGCGTTCGGCGATATTGAACGCCACGAGCATCGCCACCGTCTCAGGCTGGTCCACCTCGCGAATGGTGAGGCGCACGCGCTCCTGGACAGCCCGCTCAAGCTCGAGGCGCAGAGCCTCAACGTTCTGGCCACCGCGGCCGATGAGAATGCCCGGACGCGCGGAATGGACTGTGACGAACACCTCGCTACCGGTCCGCTCGATGTCGACACGCGCGATGCCGCACTCGCGGGCGCGCCGCTGCAGCACTCGTCGCAGCTTGATGTCCTGCTCGAGCATGGCGGCGTAGCCCTTGCCGGCATACCATTTCGCCTGCCACTCCCTGGTGATGCCCAGCCTGAAACCAGTCGGATTTACTTTCTGACCCAAGTCTAGGCCTCCTCCACGAGCACGGTGATATGGCTCGAGCGCTTCAGGATGGGGCTGATTCTGCCCCTTGCCTGCGGGCGGAACCGCTTCAACGTCCGTCCTTCGTCAGCATTGATCGCGACGATGCGCAGGTCACCCGACGGCGTCTGGTAGTTGTTCTCCGCGTTCGCGGCAGCTGACTTCACGACCTTGGCGACGGCCCGGGCGGCCGGGCTCGGCATGAACCTCAGGGTCGCAAGCGCATCGCTCACCTTCTTGCCTCGCACGAGATTCACCACGAGCCGCACCTTCCGCGGCGGCATTCCGATATCCTTGGCAACAACCTTCACCTTCATGTCTACAACCTCTACCGTTTCACGGCAGCAGCAGCCTTAGCCTTGGCTACATGCCCTCTGAATGTGTACGTCGGCACGAACTCACCGAGCTTGTGACCGACCATGTTCTCAGTGATGAAAATCGGGACGTGCTTCCGCCCGTTGTGGACGGCGATATTGTGGCCGATCATCGACGGCAGCACCGTCGAGGCGCGCGCCCACGTCCGAATGATCGTCTTCTCGCCCGACTTGTTGAGAGCGTCAATCTTCTTGACAAGCTTCGGGTGGCAGTAAGGTCCCTTACTCAATGATCTTGACATACTACTCTCCCCGCCTGACTATGAAGCGATCGGACAACGTGCGCTTGCGCGTCTTCTTGCCGTACGCCGGCTTTCCCCAGGGCGTCTTGGGAGGCATGCCGCGCGGCGTCTTGCCCTCACCTCCACCGTGGGGGTGGTCGCGAGGCGTCATGACAGTGCCCCTCACGGTCGGCCGAATACCCAGCCACCTCACCGCGCCGGCCTTCCCGTACTTCACATTCTTGTGCTCGACATTCCCCAGCAATCCCACAGTCGCCATACACGTGCAGTGGATGCGTCGCAGCTCCTGCGAAGGCAGGCGCATCACGACGTAGTCGCCTTCCTTGCCCATCAGTTGAGCTGAACCGCCGGCGCTGTGCACAATCTGGCCACCCCTGCCAGGAGTGAGCTCGACGTTGTGCACCTGGGTGCCGACAGGGATAGAGGCAAGAGGCAGTGCGTTGCCCGGCTTGATGGGAACATCACGTCCCGCGAGCACGGTAGCTCCCACCTCGAGACCCTGCGGGGCGAGTATGTAGCGCTTGTCGCCATCCACATAGGTGATG
>Ga0172371_10009238_pt1 | contig 13594 bp, 10 predicted proteins | sample Lak12m_FD_114543 | JGI IMG/M metagenome (GOLD analysis project Ga0172371, IMG submission 114543) | Freshwater microbial communities from Kabuno Bay, South-Kivu, Congo - kab_022012_12m | ecosystem: Environmental > Aquatic > Freshwater > Lake | place: Democratic Republic of the Congo: South-Kivu... | reverse complement strand
CAGTACGCCATCGGGCCGCTGGAGGCTCGTCACGACCGCCGTTCGTTTTCCTGCGGCCAGGACGACCTTGACCGCTACCTGAAGCATCAGGCCACGCAGGACACCCGTCGCAACGTCGCCTCCCTGTTCGTGGCAGAGGCCGGCGGGGTCGTCCACGGGTTCTACACCCTGTCGATGGCATCGGTTCTCCTGGACCGTCTACCCGAGCCATTGGCCCGCAAGATGCCCCGCTATCCCACTGTTCCAGCGGTCAGACTGGGCCGACTGGCAGTCCTCACGGAGGCCCAGCGCAAGGGTCTTGGAACGTATCTCCTGATGGATGCAATGGCCCGTGCCCTGCGGAGCGAGGTCGCCTGGGCTGCCTTCATTGTGGATGCCGTGAACGAGGAGGCCCGCTCCTTCTATCTGCGCTTCTGCTTCGAGTCGTTTGCCGACGACCGACTGCACCTGTTCGTGATGCGTGGGACGATTGAACCCCTGTTTCAGGTCCGGACGCCGTCCAAGAACCGGTAGCCAGTGTTGCGTCGAGTTGGCACCGGCACCGTGCGGCGCTCACGCCCCCTTCTCCTTCACCGTCCCGAACTCCACCACCTCCCCCAATCTGCGTCAGCGGCGGGATCAGAGAAAGCCTCCGCACCAGGGTTGCCCGGATTGTGGCCGAGCGCCGGGCTCAGGAGGCCACCGAGGAGGAATCCGACGGAGATGCCTCCCGCGCTCACACGGTACTCGCCGTGGTGCGGGCGAAGATGGAGCTTGAAGATGCACTTGCGGCCGGCGTATCCTCCGGCCGGGAGGTGGAGGATGGGCGCATCCCCGAAACCATTTCAGCAGGGAGGACTGGACTGCCTTTGCGGAGTCTACAGTTTCGTCAACGCGATCCAGGCTCTGAGAGGTTGTGACGACTACGAGGCGCTGTTCAGGGAGATCGTTGAAATCCTTGCGAAGAAGAAACTCCTTCTTCCCGCGTTGACGGACGGGCTCAACACCCACCAGATGTCGAGGCTGTTGACCGCCATTGTGCCCCGGGGTGTTGCGAAGTCATTGCCGTGGAGGGGCAGAGGCAAGAGGACGCCCTCCCTGGGAGTGTTCTGGAAAAGCATGCAGGAGTTCCTGGACGATTCGGACGGGACCGGTTCGTCTCGGAAGGTCATCTTGCTCGCAATGGAGGGCAAGCATGATCACTGGACCGTGGTCGTCGGCATCACGCGAGACAGCGTGCTCTTGCGCGATTCGAACTCGCTGAAGCGGCTGCTCCGCAAGAGAATCACTACCAGCAGGTTGACGGGCAGGAGAATCCACTTGCTCGCTCCGGGGTCTGCATTCTTCCTTGAGCGCCAGACGGACGATTACGGAGCCTGAGTGCTGTCGGCAAGTGGGGGGGCCTTGGCACCCTGGCATGGTATCACGGGCCCGCGTGTTGTCGTCGCGGTTGACGACGAGCGAGGATCGACGGAGAATACAGGGTGATTTGGATTGTCCTTCGGCGGCTGGCGCGGAGGGAGAAGCAGTTGCAGACCACTGACTGGTTGCTTTCGACAGGAAATCCCGCGGTGCGCTATCTGGCAGCGGAGTCGCTGGTGACGCCGCGTCCGGCGCAGGCCCAGTTGGATCGGATGCGGGCCGAGGCGTTGAAGTGGGCGCCGCTCAGGCAGATTGTGGGACTCCAAAGTGAAGACGGGAGCTTCCCGGGTCGAGACAGCCGGGGGAGGGCGGAGGCGACCGTCAACGCGTTGCACCTCATGGCCCGCTGCAGAATGCGGGCCGGCGACGATCCCGTCGACCGGGCGCTGGCGTACGTCAAGGAACACTGCACATTCCAGGGAGCATACTCCTGGGTGAAGGGAGGGTCCGGGGTGCTGCCTTGCTACGTTGGTCTGTTTGCCCGAACGCTCATCCGGTTGGCTGGTGCGGAAGCCGCGGCTTCCAACCTGTCCTGGATATGCGACCACCAGCGCTTCGACCACCGGGGAACCCGTGGTGGGGGAGCGAAGAAATGGCCATACCGGGCGGTGGAGAGCTATGGCGGATGCTGGCGGTCGGTGAGCTGCTATCACGGCGTGGTCGCGGCCTTGAGTGCCCTGGCCGCGGTTCCTCCGGAAGCGAGATCCGAGACGATCAGGGTCCGCATCTCGCAGGCCGTCGAGTACCTGCGCGTTCACAGGGTCTGCAGGAAGGGCGGCGCCGACAAGCTTCTCTTTCGTCATCTGACGCAGTACTTCCTCGTGGGAGGCCACCGGCTCCATCTCATCGACGTGCTCGAAGCCTTGTCAATGGCTGACCCTTCGTTGGGAGAAGCGGACTGGGTTGCCGAAGCCATGCAGGCTGTCGAATCGACCCTGCTGGACGGCAAGGTTCCGCTCGTGAAAAACTACCCGAGCAAACTCATCGACCCCGTTCCACTCGAAACGGTGGGGGAGCCGTGCGGGTTCCTGACCGTGCAATGGCTTCTCGTGAAGCAACGGTTTGGGCCACGTCATGCGTGAGACCCGAAACATCGAGAAGGAGGGCCTATGGGCATTACTGCACGAATCATCCTGGCGCTGCTGACAGCGGGTGTCGGGGCCTGCGACTCCGGAACCTCACTGGGGACGCTGGACTCCTGTGGGGAGGGCGACTGTGAGGACGTGGAGTTGAAGATGCCCGAGCCCGATTTCAGAGAACCCACGGATGGCTGTCTCACCGTCGGTCGGGGGAATGTGACCTTCGTTCCAGCTACGGTCGGCAGCCAGAGCTGGAAGGACGGGTGCTTGACAGCGCCGCTCGGCATGGCTAGGATGTACTCGGTTGTAGTCTTGGAGACTACGCATGAGGGTGCTTGTCGCGGATGCGAGCTCGTTGATACTGTTGGCCAAGGCGCAAGTGCTTGCAAGCCTCGCGGGCGTTGCGCAGCTTCTGGTTCCAGCGGGCGTTTTCGAGGAAGTCTGTGGTCCCGAGCAGTTGGGGCGGTATCCCGACGCACAGGCGGTGATGACGCTGGTCGCTCAAGAGCGACTTCTTGTGCAGCAGGTCCGGCGAATGGCGGCTCTTCCTGCTACGCTGGGCCGGGGCGAGAGCGAGGCGGTCTCCCTGTTCGTTCAGGAGAGGGCTGATGCGGTGTTGACCGATGACGGCCGGGCGATAAGGGTATGTCGCATCATGGGCATCCCGTACACAACATCGCCGCGATGTGTGGTGGATATGTTCCGGATGGGCGAGCTTCGCAGGAGAGACGCACGGGATGCCATCGAGAGGCTGGCCGTGCACGGAAGATACTCTCCTGACGTGGTTGCCGCTGCAATCCAATGCCTCGCCCAGGATTCAGAGGAGGACGAATAATGAGCAAGCCCACTACAATCAGGTTGCCTGATGAACTGATCAGGGAATTGGACCTCGGGGCAAGTCGGGCCGGAATGGACCGCGCGTCCTACCTGCGCCGTCTTGTACAGGACGGATTGCGGCAGGACAAGGTGCGGTCGATCCTGGCGGAATACGAGAGGGGCGAGGTCTCTGCCGGGGGGGCATGTGAGGCGTTGGGAATCACGCCATGGGAATTCGGCGACCTGCTCAAAGTCAATGGCGTGCGGCGCAACGTGTCGTTCGAAGACTGGCTTGGGTCGACTCGGCTTCTTCCGGCGCGACCATCTCGCCGCTCTCGCCGCTCTCGACCGGGGCATTGACATGTGCTCCCTGAAGATCAAGGGAAGCTCGTCTCTTCCCTCGCAGCGGCCCGTACGGGCCGCCGCTTAGTCAGAATCCGATAGCGGCAAAGAGGCTCACGGCCGTCCCGTTGGGTGGCTCGCCGGGTCTGGTTTCCTCGACCATGGGAATGGTCGCCATGGCGCCCGAGATGATCTTGCGCCAGTCAGAAAACGTGGCAGTCCAGAATGCCACACCCGTATCGAGCAGCACCATGTTCAAGTCGGAGCCGGAAAGGCGCTTTCCGTTCTGGCCGGCTTTCTCGATCGGAGAGACCATGCTTGCCGATGCGAACAGCCTCCCTCGGCGCTGGTACCAGAAGAGCCAGTTGAGGGACCCGCTCACGAGGAGATGATCGGGCCTCATGACTCGGGGCAGACCGTCACGACCATGGACGGACGCAGGAACTCGATGATGTCGAAAGTTGCGGCAACGGACGGGTCGCCAAACCCGCTGGTGTGTACCGGCCTGCCCGAAGGCTTGTAGACCCCGTCATTCCACCGGAATGAAGCAGACGCCGTCAGCGAGACGCACGGGGCGGGGAAGTACTTCACGCCCAGGCCGGCCGTGGCGAACACGTCCTTCTCGCTGCTGCGCATCTGGGTTCCGGCCAGCAGCTTGACCGTGGCCCCATCGAACCCGGAAGCAAACTCGGGGACCGGCCCGGCCCCCGACCCCCCCGAAGAGGAGGATCCCCCTGCTCACTGAGCACCGGCAGGTCTTGCCAGCGCAAGCAGGAAGAGCGCTAGGAACCCGTTTCGCAATCCGCCACCGTACGAGAAGCTCCTGGGAGACCTCTCAGGAGCATTTTCCCGTCGAATCAACATCCGGCACAGGCTCGTGTACCAGGTTCTCGAGGACGCGCACGCGGTCAAGGTGCTTCGGATGCGGGCTGAAGCGTTGCAGTGGACGCCGGTCAGGCAGATCGTGGAACTGCAGGGAGAAGACGGAAGCTTCCCTGGTCGAGACGGCCGAGGGAGGGCGGAGGCGACGGTCAACGCGTTGCATCTCATGGCCCGCTGCGGAATGCGAGCCGGCGACGATCCTGTCGACCGAGCGCTGGCGTACATCGAGGGCCGGCATACATTCCAAGGAGCGTACTCGTGGGTGAACGGAGGATCCGGGGTGCTGCCTTGCTACGTCGGTCTATTCGCGCACACGCTCATCCGGTTGGCCGGCGCGGAGGCAGCAGCTTCCCAACTCTCGTGGATATGCGATCACCAGCGTTTCGACCACCGCGACCGGCTCCATCTGATCGACGTTCTCGAGGCGCTGTCAATGGCTGACCCGTCACTGGGCGAGGAGGACTGGGTTGCCGAAGCCATGCAGACAGTCGAATCCACCTTGCTGGACGGCAAGGTTCCGCTCGTGAAAAACTACCCGAGCAAGCTCGTTGACCCGATTCCGTTCGAGGCAGTGGGCCAGCCGTCAAGGTTCCTGACCCTGCAATGGCTTCTTGTGAAGCGACGGTTCGGGCTGAGCCATGCGTGAAACCCGGGAGATGGGCATGATTGCACGAGTAGACTCCACCGGCTTGCCCGATTTGGGTTGACACGACGCCCCTCGCTTTGATACCGTCTCAGCGTCCAGAATTCTGGCTTGTCATCCAGTGGGCGCGGCTATCGGGTGAGAACATGGTGAGAAAGGCTCTTTGGGTGTTCGTTCCGTTGTTGCTGGTGGTTCTCTACGCTCCTGCGGCGCTGGCCGACAAGTACGACCTCAAGCTGACCAGGCTGTTCCGCTGGGATCCTCCGATGAACGAAAAGGGCAAGCCCACGGGGGGCAATCCGTGGATCCTGAAGGGGGAGAAGTACTTCGAGAACCTGATGTGGGACATGGGCACCGCTTTGGCCCCTCGATTCCTGGGCCCAGCGTGTACATCGGGGTCACTGGGATTCCAGGTGGCGATGAACTACTCGCTGACCGCAATCCCGGTGAATGCCGCCCACTGGGCGGAGGTGATGACCGCGACGGGATTGCCTGGCGACCCCGATACGGGACTGGGGTCCGGTGCGGAATCGCCTCTTCAGACAATCCAGTTCAACGTCCGCAAGGGGCTGCCGTTTTCGGCCGAGCTCGGCGGCAATGTCACCAAGCTTGTCGACAGTGGCCTGTGGGGAGTGGGACTCGAGGTGAAGTACGCTGCCCTCGAAGGTTTCAAGTACGCTCCGGAGATCGGCTTCCGGGGAACGGTCAATACTTTCCTCGGCTCGAAAGACTACGCGCTGCTGCTGGCTAGCTGGGATGCCATCGTGTCCAAGAAGTTCGGGATAGCGGGGCTGTTCAAGCTCGCCCCCTACGCAGGGTACAACGGGCTCTACATTCACGGCAGCTCCAACGTCATCCTGACCGTCCCCAAGGAAGACGCCAACATCACTGCTCCCCAGTACGCGGACCCTCAGCAGCAGGTATTCAATTCCGCCAACATCGTCCGCACATACGCGGTGTTCGGCTTCCAGGTGATCGCCACCGTCATCAACACCGGTTTTGAGGCCGCGGTGGATATGCAGGACTCCGACCACCAGACTTATTCGTTCCGGTTCGGCGTAGATTTCTGATGGGCCTATAGGACCTATGGGACCTGTGGGACCTATGGGATCTATGGGACGGAGAGGACCGCGGCGGCGAGGCTGTGGTAGTCCAGCCCGGACGGGATTTCCACTTTGCGGTCGTTCAGGAACACCGTGGGTGCGCCGGGGCTTCCGGCCTGGACGTTGAGCGCGGCTAGACGTTCGACAAGCTCGTTGGTCGGTTGGGACTCGACGCACTGACGGAACGTGATGGGGTCCATGCCGGACTGCTCGGCCAGGGCAGCGAAGGCTTCAATGTCCCAGTTTCCCTTGTGCGCGAAGAGGGCATGCTGCATGGGCTCGTACGCACCCAGCCCCCATGCGCATGCTGCCGTTGCAGCAAGAAGGCGTGAAGGATCGTCGTCAGATTTCACGACCGGGAGAATGTGGATCGCAAGGGTGGTTCCGAACCGGGCGTGGAGCTGCTTGAGATAGGGCCAGAGGTTCCGGCAGAAGGGGGAGGCAAAGTCCCAAGCGACGAGCATCCTGCAGGAGGCATGACCGGTTCCCAGGTGGGGGCATTCCGCACACGCCACAGGGGTGGAAGGAGGCCCCAGGAGGCGGGCGTGGCGTCCCTGAGCGGTCAGCATCGCGTGGATTTCCGTGATCTTGACTCCCTTTTCTTCCAGGGCATGCGCAACTGCCACCTCCTGATCGAGCAGCCTGGCGAATTCGCCTGTCTCCTGGAACCCCATCCTGCGGATCCCGTTCACATAGATAGCCGGCGTCCCGATGGCCGAGACGAGCACCGCCTCGATACGTACTGCGTCGAGCGACTCCTCGAACTCCGCGTGCACGCTCTCGACCGTGAGGCAGCCAGAGGCGCACGCGGCAGCGTTCGCTGCTTCGAGACCGCTCTCGAAGAACGCTGAAGCAAATTCAGAGAATCTCCCCGCCTTGCCTGCGGCCCATGCGGCCACCGCCGCAGCCTCGGAGCCCGCTCTTGCGCGGGACGGGACAAGCTTGAAAAGGAACCGCACGTCGTTCCCGTATTTCGGGGCCAGCTCCAACACCTGTCGAAACGCCTTTGCCGAGTGCGGGCACGTCAGATCGATGAACTCGACGACCGTCACAAGGGCTCTGGGCCATCCGACGGTCCCGGCAGCATTGTCCAACGTCACCTTGAACCGGTCCGACTCCCCGCCTTCTTCCATGACTGGTGGAGCATCCCACTTTACCCCCTTCTCGATCACGACTCTGTAGGGCGGGTGCCGAGCGGCCATCTCCTGGTGGAGTGCGCGGGAGCTGCTGCGCCCGCCGGCCCCTCTCTCACCCCTCGGCTCCGTTCGGGCCAGGCGGTCGGGGCTCAGACGAGCGGCCAGGGAGGAACGCGCGCCCTCCAACTCTTTCTTGACGAGCGCGTCGATCTTCTCCTCTCCCGGCCAGCCCAGCACGACGCGGCCGTTCACGAGGAAGACCGGCGTCCCGGTGAGGGAAAGCGCAGCGGTCAGAGTTCGATTCCTCTCGACGTGCTGCTTGATCTCGTCACGCTTGATGTCTTTGAGAAAGGTCGGGATGTCGATCTCGGCCTTGCGGGCCAGGCTCAGCAGTCTGTCCTCGTCGATGTCCAGCGGCGCTTCCATCAGGAGCGTGTGCATCTGCCAGAAGCGCCCCTGCCGCTGGGCCGCGGATGCCGCCAGCGCAAGCAGGTAACCTTTCTTGTGGCCCTCCAGCGGATTGTGGACGAAGAACCGGGCGACCTCGGGCGTTTCCCGCACCAGCCGGGACACGGCGGCCTCGGCCCTGCGCGTGTGCGGGCACTCGTAGGCCCCGAACTCCACAATGATCAGCAAAGGAGCCGTCGCCCCTTCCCTCGGGATCTCCAGAGCAGCAGGATCTGTCTCGTCGACCTTCTCGAACGGGGAGAAATCCTCCAAAGGACCCGCTGGGACCGCGCTGGCAGGTGCGGAATCCGCCGAAAGCTTGTCGGTCGACGGCTTCTCCGCTGTCGGCGTCCCCGACGCTGCTACATCCACTGTCGGCACTGCCGTGGGTTCCTGCCTCGCGCAAGCCGCGAGCATCGCCAAGCTGAAAAGACCTGCCCAACATGCAAACCTTCGTTTCATGATCCCCCCACATCAAGCGTGGTTGTGGCCTCAAGGGTTGTTGCTGCTCCCCCAAAGGGGGAGCCCAATTCCAGTACGTTGGAGGCCCGTGCGTTGCTGGAATTGTGTCCCCCCGTTGGGGGGACGCACGACGCCTCGGGCGTCGTGAGGGGGGATCATATGGCGATCCTATCTCAACTCGTTGGTCCAGAAGCACCTGTAGGGCCGTCCGTCGGAGATATGAGCCCAGCTTGGCTCGGAATAGTCGTTATAGCCGGTGTTTTCTCCGGCCCAACGCATGATGGAAGCAAGCGGATGGTTGCCGGAGTGGACACCTTCGATTTCGTTGGTCCAGAGCCAGTTGTTGGAGCCGGCGGGGAGGCCTGCCCTGATCATCTCGAACAGGTCTCTTCTGCCGGCCATGTGGCCGCCTGCCAGGTAGCAGAGTTGCTGAGCGCCGGCCCAGTGGGTGCCCGACCTGTCGGACTTGTCCATCCACATCTTGACCGGGGGATCGGTGTCGGCGATCTTGACTTCGAAGCATCCGCCGTTGCAGCTCTGCGGGCCCTTGTAGTCCTTGTCGACCGGGTACCATACGCACCTGTACGGCCGTTTGGTGCCGTCGGACCGATGCACGTTGGTCGTGTGGTTGCCGTCGGCCGGGTCGATGCTCTCGATCGTGCCGGCCCACTTGACCGACTGGAGCCACCACGGGCTGCTCCAGTTCCCGATCCAGTCCGCAACCCACATCCACGTGTCGCTGCCACCTGAAAGCTTGCCGTTGATCAACTCGTAGAGTTCGTTCGAAGTCGCCAGGTGGGCGCCCTTCTTGTAGCACTTGTCCATGGCGTCGGTAAGCAGCTCGGTGCCCTCGTCGGTCTTAGTGGTGGTGAGATACGTCTTGGAAAAGGAGGAGTTGGGCACGTTCACGGGGGTCGTGGTGTGGGCCTGCTTTACGCCCACGCAGCGGAAGCGGTACTCGCTGCCGTCCTGCCCGGCGTTTCCTTCGTCCCAATAGGCATTGAAGTTCATGTTGACGCCGCTCCAGCGTGCGATCATGTGGTAGCGGATGTTGCCCGACTGCCATTCGACCTGGTCGGACGTCCAGAGGTGCGAGTTCGTGCCGTTGGGCAGACCGGCGCGGATGGCCTGGGTCAACCGACCAGCGTCAGGCATGTGGGAGTAGTAGAAAGCGCACTCGGCGAAAGCAGCGCTGTATCTCATCGGGGGGCGGTCGTATGAGTCCATCACGTACAGGTTCCCCTGAGTGGCGAGCCCGAAGCACTCGTTTCCCGGCGGCCCGTAGCAATGGTTGCCGGTGTAGTAGTCCTTGGTGTTGTTCGACCACACGCAGCGGAAGTTGATGGCCGAAGTGTCGCCAGTGTACTCGACCTCGCCGTCGTTGAGCCGTCCGATGGAGTGCCCCGTCGAGCTGTAGCGGACAACGGTCCATTGCCAGTCACCGGTGGCCATGGGGCCGAAGAGCTTGGTCTGGTTCTGGCTTACGCGATACAGCTCGGTTCCGGTGGGAAGGCGGGCCCCCAGCGACTTGCAGAGCGCGTCGGCGTCGGTCCAGTTCATGGCCGGACGCATCATGCCGTCCCACGTGAAGCCCCAGGAGTCGAGCAGCTCGAAGCCCTGGGCCTTGCCGCCCGACGGGCCGGTCCCGGTCAGCACCTTGCATGCGAACTTCGACCCGTCCCACGAAAGGACGTTGTTCTGACCAGAGCAGGGCTCAGTGGGAGTCTCCTTGACGAAGTTGGAGCACACCCAGTTGGAGCCGTTGTACATGGCGATCTGGTTGGCCTTGCACACGAGCTGACCGAGAGTCTCGCCGCAGTTTCCGTCGATAGTGCAGACGTCCAGCCCGTTGACGGACAGGGCACCGGTCACGTCCACGTCGCTCTTGATCGTCCCGCCTGAAAGACCGTCCACGCTCTTGATGGCGGACGCGCCTTCCTTGCACACGAGCGCACCGTTGGTCTGGATGCCCGAGACGAACCAGCCCGCAGCGCACTCGCCCGACGGGCTGGAGACCCCGGTCAGTCCGGAGCCGTCTCCCACAAACACCGACGCGGTGACTATGCCGCTGACCTGGAGGTTGCCGGCAATGTTTCCCCCTGTCTTCGAGATGAACTCGCCCGACTTCTTGACCGCGTCCACGGCCTTGGCCGGAAGCTCGCTTTCCGTGACCGGGTCGAACTGCAGCATTCCCTCCGTGACGCACTGCGAGCAATTCAGCAGGTTCGCCTTGTCCGCGGTCATTGCTGCCCTTGCATTGAACGCGAACGCGACCGTCGTGACTCGCACCCTGGGAAGCTCCTGCTCCGCCTCCACTGAAATGCCCAGCCAGACCTCCTGTGACTGCTGGAACAGGGAGGCCGGCAGCGGGCTGACCGTGCCCAGCGTGGCCGTGTACAACCCGTTCTCGACCACCAGGTTGGCCTGTGCTTCGCTCCAGAGCAACTGGCCGTCGACCTGGGCGTTGTACAGCTTGAACTTGAGTGTGTAGACGCCGTTGACCACGTCGCCGGCGGCATTCCTCAGGATCCCCTGGCTGGTCATGACGTTGGGCACGTCCCCGGCCAGGACGTTGCCGGTTACCAGAAGCAGCGCCACCGTTGAGAGCAGTACGAGTGCCTTTCTCATTGTCGCCTCCGTTCTATTTCACCACCGAGGCCGGGAAGATCCCGGGCTCGACAGAGTGTCCCTGTTGATTCTTGAGCTTGCCGGCAGCGGGGCCCATCCCCGTACCGGAGTAGACCTTGTAGCTTCCGGATGCCTTGGAGAAGCCTACCGACACGAAAGTCGCTTGCACCTTCGAAGGCGTGCACACCCCCTCGATGGCGCCGTCGCAGTCGTTGTCGATACCGTCGCACAACTCGGGAGCGCCGGGGTAGGACTTGGGGTCCTTGGGTGCGCAGTCGCCGATTTCGCCGGCCGAGTAGGGGGGCTCCCCCTTGCACAGGCATTTCTTGCTCTTGGCCACTCCGAAACCGTCCTGGTCTTCGTCGAGGAAAAAGTCTATGCAGCCGGTCGAACCTTCCGAGTCCGCAAGGCCGTCGCAATCGTCGTCCACGTTGTTGCACACTTCGAGCACCAGTGGATTGACCGACGGGTTTTCGTCATCGCAGTCGCCGCCTTGGAACGAGGTGTACGGGGGCTCCATGGCGCACAGGCATGCCTGCTCGCCCTCGCCGCCGAACCCGTCCTCGTCCTCGTCGGGATAGAGCTGGATGCAGCCCGCGGCGCCCGGCTCGTCGATCTTCTTGTCGCAGTCGTCGTCCTTCCCGTTGCAGTGCTCCTTGGCCTTGTGGTGCACGTCCGGGTTGAGGGGCTCGCAGTCAGTGAGGTCGAAGTCCGCATCCCCGTCGTCATCCCCGTCGCACGCATCACCGAAACCGTCGTTGTCCGTATCGACCTGGAGCGGGTCGGGAATGAAGGGGCACTTGTCTTTGATATCGGGGATCCCGTCACCATCGTCGTCAGGGTCCACGCAGTTCGCGACACCGTCGAGGTCGAGGTCCGGGTAGCCGTTGTCGGTCGTTCCGTCGCAATCGTTGTCCACCCCGTCGCAGACTTCGGGAGCGTTGGGGTAGGCCTTGACCTCCTTGGGGTTGCAGTCGATCTCGTCAACGACGCCGTCATTGTCGTCGTCCGGGTCGCAAGCGTCGCCCAGCAGGTCGCCGTCCGAGTTCTCCTGCCCGAGGTTGGAGACGAACACGCAGTTGTCGATGCCGTTGGGGATTCCGTCGCCGTCCGTGTCGTCCTCGCAGCAATCAGCCACTCCGTCCTTGTCGGTGTCCGTGAAACCCTCGTCAGCCTTTCCATTGCAGTTGTTGTCCTTGCAATCGCACATCTCCGGCGCGTTGGGGTAGACGTTCTTGTCGAGCGGTCCGCAATCATCTGCATCTGGAAACCCGTCGTTGTCGTCATCCGGATCGCAGACGTCGCCCTGCTTGTCGAAGTCCGTGTCCTTCTGCGCCGGATTGGCTATGGCCGGGCAGTTGTCCGCAGCGTCCTGGATCTGGTCGCCGTCGTCGTCCAGGTCAACGCAGTCCGCTTCGCCGTCCTGGTCAGTATCCAGGAACCCCTCGTCCACCAGCTGGTCGCAGTCGTCGTCCTTGCCGTTGCACTCCTCGGGAACCCCCGGGAACACCTTGGGGTTGGTGGGGGCACAGTCAAGCTCGTCGGGGGTGCCGTCGTTGTCGTCGTCGGGGTCGCACGCGTCGCCCAGACCATCCCCTTCGCTGTCCGTCTGCTGGGGGTTCTGCTCGCAGGGGCAGTTGTCCACCTCGTCCAACCACCCGTCAGCGTCGTCGTCCACCTCTATGCAATCGGCGATCCCGTCCTGATCGCAGTCGGAGAAGCCCTCATCGATCTTCTCGTCGCAGTTGTTGTCGAGGCCGTCGCAGGTCTCGGCAGCGGGCTCCTTGCCCTGGCAGATCGGCTCCCCGCCCACGCAAAGCACGGTTCCCGGGCATGCGCCGTGCACGTTCTCGACGAAACACTCCTCTTTGACGAGGTTGTCGTCGACGACGCCGTCGCAATCGTCATCTTCTCCGTTGCACAGCTCAGGTCCCGGCGTCTTGGCGGAGCAGTCTGTGAGCCCCTCTTCTGAGCAGACACGCTCTCCCTCGCATTTCCCCCACTCGTTCTTCGTGTAACAGGTGGTCGAAAGCGCAAGCTCAATCGCCAGCGGCGAGCACTCGCAGTCGCCGGACACGGGCAGGCACTGCTTGCCTTGGGTCCCGTCAACGGACTTGGCGTTTTCGCACTCGTACCCTGCGGGACACGGCATCCCGTCCGCGGAGCAATCGCCGCCGCAAAACGCGCCGGCCGGCCCCTTGTCCACACACAACGACTTGGTCCCGATCACCGTTCCCTGGCATTCCTGGTTCTTGTCACATGGCCGGCACACCTTGGGATGCAACGGCATGCACGCATACGCCACGTCGGGGGGCTCCTGAACCTGCACGCATGTCCAGTTGTCGTCGGGGCATTCCTCCACGCACACGATCGAGCACACATAGCCGTCCGACGTCTCGACGCACCATCCGCTGAGGCAGTCGTCTTTGGTGTCGCAAGGGCAGCCGAATCCACCCTCTTGGGTGCACCAGCCGGTCACATCGCCCGTGTCGCCAGGCCCGAGATCGGGGAGGTCGCCGGGCCCCGGCACGTCGACCTCCTCCTGGAGCGTCCCTTCGGTCCCCGGGACGTCCAGCTCCTCGCCCGTGACGTCTGCGTCCCCGCCGGGCAGCTTCCCCTCGATGCCTCCGTCGCCGAAGAAGGTCTCCCCCCCTT
>Ga0172371_10009237_pt1 | contig 13595 bp, 5 predicted proteins | sample Lak12m_FD_114543 | JGI IMG/M metagenome (GOLD analysis project Ga0172371, IMG submission 114543) | Freshwater microbial communities from Kabuno Bay, South-Kivu, Congo - kab_022012_12m | ecosystem: Environmental > Aquatic > Freshwater > Lake | place: Democratic Republic of the Congo: South-Kivu... | reverse complement strand
TTTAGTAACTAATGGCGTCTATGCCACAGGGGGGCGCGTGGCAGTTGGCATGACCAACCGGGTGGCGGTGGACCGGCCGGTGACGTTACGGAGCGTCAATGGGCCAGGCGTGACGGTGATCCAAGGCTATCAAGTGCCCGGAACGACCAACGGCGACGACGCTATTCGGTGCGTCTATCTGACCAACGGGGCGGTCTTGAGCGGGTTCACGCTCACCAATGGGGCGACGCGTGACTCGGGAGATACTGAACGGGAGCAAAGCGGTGGCGGCGTCTGGTCTGAGTCTATCAACGCGGTGGTCACGAACTGCACGCTCATAGGCAACTCGGCTAACGCTAATGGTGGCGGGGCTCGTTATGGCACCCTGAACAACTGTACGCTCACGGCTAACTCGGCTCAGCTCGGTGGCGGGGCTCATTACAGCACGCTAAACAATTGCACGCTCACGGGCAACCCGGCCTACTACGGTGGCGGGGCTCATTACAGCACGCTAAACAATTGCACGCTCACGGGCAACTCGGCTCACTTGGGTGGCGGGACCTATTATGGTATTCTGCACAACTGCATCCTTTACTATAATACGGGCACCATCGCCCTCGGTTTCAACTATCATGGCAGTACATTGAATTACTGCTGTAGTACCCCGATGCCAGACTCCGGGGCTGGCAACATCACCGCGGAGCCGCAACTGGCCAACGCCTTCCGCCTCAGCGCCGGTTCGCCCTGCCGCGGGACCGGTAGCTCGGACTACTCGACCGGCGTGGACATTGACGGGGAGCCCTGGCTTAACCCGCCCTCCATCGGCTGCGACGAATACCAGGCTGGAGGGATTATGGGAGCTTTGGCGGTAGCCATTGGGGTCTCCTGGACCAACGTGACGGTGGGCTTCTCGGTGGACCTGACGGGGTGGATCAGCGGTCGGGTGTCGGCCAGCGTGTGGGACTTTGGGGACGGGACCGTCTTGAGCAACCGGCCCTACGCCAGCCATGCCTGGAGCGCGGCAGGGGATTACACGGTGGTGTTACGGGCTTATAACGAGAGTCATCCGGCCGGGGTGAGCGCAACGGTGGCGATCCGGGTACTGGCACAGCCCACGTTTCACGTGTCGGCTAGCAGTTCGAACCCTGAGCCGCCCTACGATTCGTGGGCGACGGCGGCGCGGACGATCCAGGAGGCGGTGGATGCAGCGGAGGTGCCAGGCGCAGTAGTTTTAGTAACTAATGGCGTCTATGCCACAGGGGGGCGCGTGGCAGTTGGCATGACCAACCGGGTGGCGGTGGACCGGCCGGTGATGGTACGAAGCGTGAACGGGCCGACGGTGACCAGCATTGTCGGTACCGGGTCGAACGGCTCTAATGCGGTGCGGTGCGTTTATCTGACCAACGGTGCGGTGCTGGCCGGCTTCACGCTCACCAATGGGGCGGGCGGTGTCCGGTGTGAGTCAATCAACGCGGTGGTCACCAACTGCACGATCACGGGCAATTCGGCTGGCAGTGGTGGCGGAGCTCGTTATGGCACCCTAAACAACTGTACGCTCACCGGCAACTCGGCCACTTCCAGTGGCGGCGGAGCTTACGAAAGCGCGTTGAACAACTGCACGCTCACAACTAATTCCGCTGAAAACGGCGGTGGAGTCTATTATGGCACGCTGAACAACTGCACCCTCGCGAACAACTCAGCCTCTTCGTGTGGCGGTGGAGTTTATTATGGCACGCTGAGCAACTGCACGCTCTCGGGCAACTCGGCCACCGGTGTCTTCCCGTATGAGTCTGATGGCTGGGGCGGGGGTGCTTACAATGCGAAGCTGAACAACTGCACGCTGACGTTCAACTCGGCCGACTCTGGCGGTGGGGCTTGCGACAGCACCTTAAATAACTGCACCTTGAGTGGTAACGAGGCGTTGGGTTGGCCGTCGGGTCGGGGTGGCGGAGCGTGGCGTAGCACCTTGAACAACTGCACGGTCACGGGCAATTCGGCGGAAATGTACGGCGGCGGGACTGCGACTAGTACGCTGAACAATTGCACGGTCACGGGCAATTGGACGTATTATTGGGGCGGCGGGGTGGCAGCCGACACGCTGAACAACTGCATTCTATATGACAACTTCGTAACCAGCGGTGAAACCAATCCCAACTACGACAACAACAGTACTAAGTTGAACTACTGCTGCACCTGGCCGATGCCAACCAATGGCGTAGGGAACCTCGCAAATGACCCTAAATTCCTGAATCCGATGGCAGGCGACTACCGGCTGTCCCCCACCTCACCCTGCATAGATGCCGGCATCAATCAGGACTGGATGTTCGGGGCGGTGGATCTGGACGGTAATCCGCGCATCCTGAACGGCACCGTGGATATGGGGGCCTATGAGACACCATTCACCTTGAATCTCCGTGTCTGGCTGCAAGGGCCCTACCTTACGAACTCCCACGCCATGTTGGCCGGCAATGCCACCAACCTGCCATTGAGCTCACCCTATGCGGCTGATCCGCGGCAGGTTGCAGTGATTCCCTCAAACGTGGTGGATTGGGTGCTGGTCGAACTGCACGGCACCAACGGGAACACAGTCGTCGTGAAAAGCGCGTTTCTGAATGCAGCAGGGCAAGTCCTCTCGCTGGGTGGCACCACAGGCATCACGGCGGAAGTTTCCGCCGGCTACTACTCCATCGTAGTCAAACACCGGAACCATCTCGCCGTGATGTCGGCGGAGCCGGTGGCGTTCACGAACTACCTCGTTGCCTACGACTTCACGACCAATGCCGACCGGTATTACGGAGGTGCCAGCGCGGCCGTGGAACTGGAACCCGGGGTGTGGGGCATGATTGCCGGGGATGCCGATGGCGATGGTGAGATCCTGGCGGTGGATGGCACGATGTCCACGAACCAGTTGGGTCAAACCGGCTATCTTCGCGCGGACTTCAACCTCGACGGCGTCGTATCCACGAACGACTTCGCGCTGTGGACCGCCAACCAGGGACGCACGAACTCTGCTGCCAACGCGGAGACGATTCTGTCATCCGCATTGACAGTGAGCCCAGGGCGTAAAACCCTGCTGCCGGGCTCGAACCAGGTCTTCCGCGTCACGGGCAACGCTGGCGCTGTAGCGTGGGCCTTTGTGAAAGCTCCCAGCGGAGGCACAATAACGAGCACAAACTCCACCTCGGCTATCTACCAGGCCGGTTCCATTTCCAACTGTGTGGATGTTATTGAAGCCTGGGATACACAAGGTCGCCTGGGCCGGGCCTACGTCAACGTCATCAGCCCTGAGGAGGTTTCGCGGGCCGGCAAGGCAATCGTCCTCGCCGGTCAGAAGAGCCTGGAGGACCCGCTGTGGCCGGTCACGGATTACCTGGGGAACCTGGCCTATAACACGTTGCTCTACCGCGGGTTTGACAAGGACAATGTTCAGTATCTCAACCCCGTCAGGGAGCAGGACGTGGACGGCAACGGTGAGCTGGACGACGTGGCGTTGCCGACAACCTGGGGCAACGTCGCCAGCACGTTCACCAACTGGGCGGTGCATCCGGACCGGCTTTTCCTCTATCTGGTGGATCACGGGGGCAGTTCCTCCGGGGAAGGCTACTTCCGGCTGAACGCCTCCGAAGTATTGACGGCCTCCCAACTAGACGGCTGGCTGGACGCCATTCAGAGCCAGTACAGCAACGACGTGGTGGTGGTGATTGACTGCTGCGAATCAGGGAGTTTTCTTGAACCCCTGAGCTACAACGGTCCGGGCACCCGCACGGTGATCACGGCGTGCGGGCCCAACGAGCCGACCTATTTTGTGGCGGGTGGGCAGGTGAGCTTCTCGGACGCGTTCTTCAGCGGCATCCTGATGGGGCTGGATTTGCAGGGTTCATTCGTCCTGGCGCGGGATGCGATGAGCCTGTATCAGAGTTCGCAGATCAGCACCAATTTGCCAGGCGTGTATCTGGGGCCGTCCTTTGTGGCGGGGAAGGACGTACCGCAGATTGGGCACGTGATGGGCCGCCAGCTTCTGTATGGGGCCAGTGAGGCGACGTTGTGGGCCTATGACGTGGTGTCGGTCTATCCGGTAGACCGGGTGTGGTGCGTGGTGGTGCCGCCGGGGCACAGTCCCAATCCAACCAATGCGGTAGCCGATTTGCCGACGCTCGATCTGGCCTACAACGCGAGTTCCGGTCGCTACGAAGCCGTTTACAGCGGGTTCACCGAGAATGACGTGTACAAGCTGATGTACTACGCACGGGATGTCTGGGGAAGCGTCTCGCTGCCGCACCAGAGCTATGTCACCCAGAACGGATTTGAGGAACGGGTGATTCTGGTGGCGGGGGGTCCGACCAATGACACACGTTGGGCGGCCATTGACAACCTGGCCGGGCAGGCCTACCGCACCTTTCAGGGTCGTTGGCTGGGGAAGGAGAAGGTTCACTACCTGAGTCCGCTGGCCTATGAAGATGTGGACCAGGACGGCACCAACGATGTCAACGCGCTGCCAACTCTTGAGAACCTGCAGGAGGCCATGACCACCTGGACCAGCAACGCCAACAAGCTGACGGTTTACCTGGTGGGGCAAGGTACCAACGGGCTGTTCCGCCTCAACGCGACTGAGACGCTGAGTCCGAACACCCTGAGGAGCTGGCTGGACAGCTATCAGTCCAGCAACCAGGAGGCCTGCGTGGTGATGGACTTTGCGGGCGCCGGCGCCTTCCTGCCCGGGCTCAAACCATCGTCCGGCGTGAGCCGCATTTGTGTGGCCAGCGCGCAGGCTGGGCGGGAGTGCCTTTTTGCCAACGGGGGGATGGTGAGCTTCTCGCAGTATTTCCTGAGCGATGTGCTTAACGGATATGACATCACCAGCGCCTTTGCGCGCAGCCGTGACGCGATTTCGCGGGCCAGCGGGCAGTTGCGCCAGCACGCGTTGCTGGATGACAACGGGGATGGCAAGAGTGACATCCAGGATGGTTTGTTGGCGCGCCGCCGCCACATCGGGACCCCGTTCCTGACTGGAGCGGACATGCCAGTGGTGGGGGCGGTAATGCCCAACGTGCTCTTGAGCGGCACGGCAGCCTGTCTGTTGTGGGCTTCTGAGGTAACGGATGTCACGGGCGTCTCCAACGTGTGGTGTGTGATTACGCCGCCAGATTACCAGGGAGAAGCCGATCTGCCGCAGACCGACCTGACTTGGAATGCCACCACGAATCGGTTCGAAGTAGGATATACCAACTTCACCAGCCCGGGCACGTATGTCTGCACGTTTTACGTGCGAAACAACGCGGGCGAGGTTTCCAGCCCGCGGCAGGCGGAGGTCATCGTGTCCCACATCTACGAAGGGAACGCCGCCGCCCTGGCGACGGTCTTCTCGGTGGGCGATATGGAGCAGCACGATTTTGCTTCGGGGCCGGAGGAGCACTGGGTGAAGTTCTATGCGCCGACGGGACTGGTGTTCAATGTCGAAGCGACGCAACTGGGCGACAAGAGTGATGTGCGGCTGGACCTCTATTACGAGCAAGCCGAGGACGCGCTCAGGTTCGTCGGTTCGGCGGACCGCTACGGTCCGGGTGCGGGCTTTTCTGAGGGATTAATGGTGGATTTGAAAACGGGAACTGGCAGTCTGTTGTCCGGGGTATATTACGTGCGGGTCAGTTCGGCGGACACGAACCTGTTTGGGCCGGGCAGCGAATATGAACTACGGATCTATGTGCCCATCGCCCCCGGGGGCGGGGTGATTCGGATCACCTCGGTCCAAGGCAGTTCGGCGTCTCTGGCGTATCTCCAGGTGATCGAGATTGGACCGCCGGCGGCGATCGCGTTGGGCGGCGGGTGGCGGGTGCCCGGTTCACGTGCTTCGGACTACTCCAGTTCGACCGATACGCCGGTGGTGTTCTCCAGCTCGGTCAGTGTCACGGTCGAGTTTTACCAGGTTCCTGGCTGGGACCTGACCAGCAGCATAGACGTGCCGGTGGCGCTCGGGAACACGACTCTCATTTCCGCATTGTATACCCGCTCGCCGTCGCTCTCCGTCACTCCGGCAGGCAGCCTGGCCGCGAGCGGTTACGGCGGCGGGCCGTTCGCGCCCACCAGTATCACCTACACGCTCAGGAACTCAGGCGAATCCCCCTGCAACTGGTCTGCGAGCAGTACTGCCTCCTGGCTGACGCTCTCGCGGGGCGGCGGCGTGCTGGCGCCTGGTGGTAACAACACGGTTACTGCCAGCCTGAATGCCAATGCCAGCGGGCTGCCAGCAGGGACCTACACGAGCACGGTAGGCTTCACCAATCTGAGTAACACCCTAGGCAACACGAGCCGCTCGGTGAGCTTGGTGGTCTCGGTTCATCCACTAGTTCTGCTCGCCAATCCACAACTGCTGGCCAACGGGAGCATTGCCATGACGCTCGAGGGCGTAACCAACCGGGTCTATTCCATTGTCGGCACGACGAACCTGCCGCAACCGCTTACCAACTGGACCGAGGGTCTGCGCCTGACCAACACTGCCGGCCAGACCCGGTTCACCAATCCGCCCTCGTCCGCCTCGCCTCAATTCTACCGCGCCCGAGAGCTTGGAGAACCGTAGCCCATGCAAGGCAGGAACAGGATCAGCAAGAGGGAGATTTTGATTGCGTCCGCGCGATCCTGGGGCGTTTATGTAGCGCATCATGTTGCGGGCCATAGCGCTGAAGGCTAAGGGTGTATTGGCGGGCACCGGTCGCGTGCGCGCCTGGCTGCTGCACCAATCTCGATTCGGCTGGATCGTCGGCGGCGTGCTCGGGGCGCTGTCCGGCGCGCTGTTCTGCAACCCGTTCTTCGGCGAATTCCTGACACACAGGAGTTATGACTTGCCCTTTGCTTTCCGCCAACCTGCAGTGGCGAACGACGTGGTCGTGCTGTACATGGACGAGGAATCGCGGAAGGTGATGAAGCAGCCTTGGGGCCAGGTATGGGATCGAAACATCCACGCCCAATTGCTGGACCGACTTAAGGCCGGTGGCTCGCGCACCGTAGTCTTCGACGTGGTCTTCAGCCAGCAGCCCGGGGCAGGGCCCGGCGGGACGAATGGCGGTCCGGACCGGGCCACCGCTCGGTTGGCGGAGGCCATACGGCACCATGGCCGGGTCGTCCTGGCCAGCCATCTTCAGACGCAAGGGTTGGAAACTTTGGAGGAACCCCACGAATCGCTTGCCCGGGCGGCAGCCGGGTTAGGGGTGGCCGAGGTGCTTGAAGACACCGACACGGTTGTTCGCTTGCTCCTGCTGGACCTGCCCAGCATCAACGGTGGAAGCAATCTCTGCACGCTGGCGTGGGAGACGGCGCGATTGGAGGGAAAAGACCCGGCGGTTCAGGGACAACCGAAACGAGGTGACTGGTGGATCAATTACTACGGTGTGCCGGGTGCGATTGCCTCCGAGAGCTACTACCGCGCCTTGGAGGAATTGCCCGTCGGCACTTTCAGCAACAAAGTTGTGGTGGTGGGTGAGCATTATCCGATCACCGTCGGGGGAGCGCGCATAGATACGTTTCGCAGCCCGTTTCCGGTCGGTCGCACGCGGTATCCGGGGGCCGAGATTCACGCCACCATTATTCAGAACCTGCTTCGCGGCGAGTGGTTGCGGCGCCCTTCGCCCCTGGCGGGGTTCGTGTTGAGCCTGGTCGTGGGCGCAGCGGTGGGCGCATGGCTCCCCCGGCTGAAGCTGATGTTCGCCGTGGCGGCCTGCCTGGTCCTGATGGTGGGCCTCACCGCGCTGGCCTTCGAGATGCACTGGCGGTTGCGAATCTGGTGGGTGTGGATGATCCCGGTCTTTGTCCAGTTGCCCGCCGTCCTGGTGTGGGCGATCTTGTGGCGCGCGCTCAAGGCCTCCATGGAGACGCAGTTCCTGGAGCGTTCCCTCTCGCTCTATCTTTCCCCCAAGACGGTCCAGTCCTTTCTGCGGCAGCCGGAATTGTTGCGGCCGGGAGGACAGCGTCGGCGCATCAGCGTCATGGGAAGCGATATTACCAACTTCTCCAAGATCTCCAACCGCATGGATGCCGAGGACCTGTTGGGCGTGCTGAACCAATATTATGAAGAGGTCATCGGGGCCGTTCACGCCACTGATGGCACCATCGTCGAGCTGATTGGGGACGCCATCTTTGCCATCTGGAATGCGCCGCAGGAACAGCCGGATCACCAGGATCGCGCGGCGCGCACAGCCATTTTGCTGCAGAGCAAACTCGTGCGGCTGAATGAGCGGTTGGATATTCCGCCCATGGCGACGCGGCTGGGTCTGCACGCCGGAGAAGCGTGTGTGGGCAACATGGGGAGTTCCACGCACTACGACTACACGGCGGTTGGCCAGACGGTGAATCTGGCTTTCCGCCTCGAGAGTTTCAACAAACAGCTCGGCACGGATATCCTGGCCTCTCGCGAGTTCCTTAAGGGAATAGCCCATCAATTGACAACCCGGATGATCGGGCACTTCCGGTTCAAAGGCTTCGATGGTGTGTTCGAGGTGCATGAGATTCTGGGAGGCAGCGAGTTGGCTCAGGCGACTCAGCCCTGGCGCGACAGCTTCGGGCGCGCCGTGCACCAGTTCCATCGGCGCGCCTTCCCCGCCGCCGAGACCGCCTTGCGGGAAACGCTGGAACTGCGGCCAAATGATGGGCCCTCGCTCTTCCTGCTCGAACGCATCGCCGAGCTGCGCGGCGCTCAGCTCTCGCGGGATTGGGCGGGAGAAATTGACCTGGATCAGAAATAGGTGCCGACCGGCCTTACGCGAAGCCCAGCCCCGGCGACGCGACGGCGATTGCCCGCCGTGGCTGCGCGAGGCTCCCATCCGGATTCGGTTCATCTGAGCGCCTCACCGGCATATCGCCGTGGTCACACCGGAGCTGCGAGTTGGCAATTTCTAATTGCCGGCCGCCATGCGCCGGTCCATTGCTGCGGGAAACCCTGCAACATGCGCTTGCCTTCCTGACGCGTTCAGTTAGGTACATCAGCAACATGATGATGCTGAGCCATAGACCCGCCGCACTGCTCCTCACTTCGGTCGTCGCGATGATCGCCGCTCCGGTTTGCGCCGCCGAACAAAAGTATGAACCGCGCTGGGGATCGCTCGACGCGCGCCCGACGCCGGAGTGGTTTCTCGATGCCAAGTTTGGCATCTTCATTCACTGGGGCCTTTATTCGGTGCCGTCGTGGGGCAAGGTGGGTGAATATGCCGAGTGGTATTGGAACAAGATGCACGACCGGAAGCCCGGCAATCCCTGGTGGCAGTACCACAAGGCCAACTACGGGGACAACTTCGATTACCAGGATTTTGCCCCGCAGTTTCGGGCCGAACTCTTCAACGCGGACCAGTGGGCGGACATCTTCGCCCGCTCGGGTGCCAAATACGTTGTGCCGACCTCGAAGCACCACGAGGGCTTTTGCCTGTGGCCCAGCGCCGAAGCCAGCCGGACCTGGGGCCGGCCCTGGAATGCGGCCGAGATCGGCCCGAAGCGCGACCTGATGCGGGAGCTGTCCGACGCGGTGCGGAAGCACGGGATGAAGTTCGGCTTCTATTACTCTCTTTACGAATGGTACAACCCGCTCTGGCTCGCCGACCGCAGGCGCTACGTGGACGAGCACCTGGTCCCGCAATTCAAGGACGTGGTGACGCGCTACCAGCCGGCGCTCATCTTCAGCGACGGCGAGTGGGATTTGCCAAGCAAGGATTGGCGGAGCGAGGAGTTGCTGGCGTGGCTGTTCAACGAGTCACCGGCCAAGGACGAGGTCATTGTCAATGACCGCTGGGGCAAAGAATGCCGGCACAAGCATGGTGGTTACTGGACCACGGAGTATGCGGCGGGCCTCCAGGACGACTCGCATGCGTGGGAAGAGAACCGGGGCATGGCGTTCAGCTACGGCCACAACCGCGCCGAGCGCATTGACCACTACAAGAGCGACCGCGAGTTGATCCTGGTGCTCATTGACCTTGTCAGCCGGGGCGGCAACCTGCTGCTGGATATCGGCCCCAACGGCGACGGGACCATACCCCCCATCATGGAGCAGCGCCTGCTCGAGGTCGGCGACTGGCTCAAAGTCAATGGCGAGGCCATCTACGGCACACGGTTCGCCGGGCGTTCCTGCCAGTGGACCGAGGGCAAGCTGCCGGAGCAGAAATTCGGTCAGCACATGGTGAAATACAACCTCATGGAGCAGATTGGGCAGAAACCGACTCCGGACGGCGGGGCCGTGAAGCAAGTGTTCTTTACCAGGAAGGCCGACACGCTCTACGCCATCACACCCGGTTGGCCGGGAAAGCAACTTGTCCTGCGCGCCGTGCAAGTGCCTGCTAACGTCAGCGTGACGATGCTCGGTGTGCCCGGCGCGCTCCACACTCGGGTCGAAGGCAATTCGCTGTTCATTGAAACGCCTGCGCTCAGTCCTGATGCTGTCCCGTGCCGCCATGCGTATGTGTTCAAAATCCCCAATGCGGCCATTCTGAGGCAGCCATGAACATTGGCACGGCAGGTTAACAGTCGCTCCGAGCGAAGCAGGCTTTTGTGCTCAGGGCGATTAGGACAAATTACCGCCAATGCATCGCGCCATCCTCCATCCGGATCGGGATGCGTTTTACGCCTCGATCGAGCAGCGGGGCAACCGGTCATTGCGTGGCAAGCATCGGTTGGACGCAGTCTTCTTCTTCGCCGCCCTGCTGGCCAGTTCGACGCTGCCCTCCGTTCAGGCCCAATCGGCTGCATCCGGGGATGGAAGGAACTCGGAAGCGGTGCGGACTCTCGAGGGGGAACTCCGGATTCACGACCCCTCGACCATCGTGCGTTGTGGCGGTCAATATTGGGTCTTCGGCACTGGCCGTGGGATTCGTTCCCGGTTTTCATCCGACCTCTCCCGCTGGCAGACCGGCCCCCCGGTCTTTGCTTCTCCCCCGGCCTGGACTACCAACACAGTCAAGGGCAATCGCGGCCATTTCTGGGCGCCGGATGTCATTCAATCGGATGGACGTTATCGGCTCTATTATTCCGTTTCGACCTGGGGTTCGCGCGATTCCGCCATCGGCTTGGCCGCCGCTTTGGCTCCGGGCCCGGGTGCGACTCATCTTGATTGGAAGGACTGTGGTCTGGTTCTACGCTCGACCGATCAGGATAGTTTCAACGCCATAGATCCCAGCGTGCTGCTCGATGCCTCCGGCCGGCTCTGGCTCACGTTTGGGTCCTATTGGAGCGGGATCAAGTTGGTTGAACTTGATCCCGCCACGGGTCTGAGGCTGGCCACCCATTCGCCCATCTATTCCCTCGCTTGGAAGGAATCCATCGAGGCGGCCTGTCTCTACCAGCATGACGATTTCTTCTATCTCTTCGTCAATTGGGGTCGGTGCTGCCAGGGGACCAACAGCACTTACCAAATCCGCGTCGGGCGTTCACCCGCCGCCACTGGCCCGTTCCTCGACCGAGCCGGCACGGACCTGATGCGGGGCGGCGGCAGCCTTTTCCTGGCAACCGACGGGCCTCGAATCGGCCCGGGGCACGCCGCGGTCTTCAAAGAGGGCGACCACTACTGGCTCAGTTACCATTACTACGACGCAACCGAACAGGGCATTCCCAAGTTGGGGCTCGTCCGGCTGAATTGGAGCGCCGATGGCTGGCCCAGCCTGGCCGCGCCGCGTCATGGAAGCGGAACTCCAAAGGAAGAACGCTGAGCTTGAAATGGCGCGCAGGACGGGTTGATTCCATTAAATGGAATGAACGGATTGGCCTCGCTTGCGCGCGTGTTCAAGAAGTGGTAATGCCTCAGTTGTGTCGGGCTTTTCGGGGAGTCAGGAGGAATCGGAGCGGAAGAGTAGTTTGTAGAGGTTAGTGGTGGGGGCGTCGGCCAAGCGGTCCAACGCCCCTTGGAAGGCGGCGGTTACGTTCTGGGTGCGCTTGCGCAAGGTGTGCAGCACGCTCATGAGCACTTCGCGCGTGTGCGCTCCGGTCTGGGACTGTGAGCCGAAGCTGACTTTGCGCGCGATCACCAGCGGTCGGAGTTCCCGTTCGGCCCGGTTGTTGTCGGCCGGCACCGCCCGATCGGTCACCCAGTGGTAGAGCCGGTGGGACTGTTCCCGAAAGAGGTTCTGGATTTTCTGAATGGCCGGGTGTTGGGCCGGAGCCCGCGTCACCGCCTCAATCTCGGTGCGCGTTTGCGTGGCTTGGGTGCGGAATTGCGCCGGGGTGAGGTGCAAGCCGCGCAAGTGCATGGCACGGGCCAAGAGCGGCGCCAACGCGGCGACAAACCGTTGGATTTCGGGCTGGCCGGGAAACTCCTTTTCCAAGTCCTGCACGTCCCGCAGCAGATGGGCGTAACAGTATTGGAGGGCACAGGGCGAACGGCTGTAAGCCTGATAGCGATCCACCACCAACACCCCGCGCCGCCGGCGTGGCCCCAGCACCTGTTGGGCCACTTGGGCGGAACGGCTGCCGCGAAACCGGAACAGGCTGATCGTCTCGGTGCAGAAGAGCCAGGCGTAACCATTGCGTCCGTCGGTGCGCCAGCCGGTTTCATCGGCATGCCTGACGGGCGCGCGCCGATAGTCCCGTACCAAGGACTCGATTACGGGTTGGAACCGGGCGGCCAGTTGGTGGAGCGCGCCCATCAAGGTGCCGTAGCCGACCCCCAACTGTTGTTCCAACTGCCCGAGCGTGACGCCATAGACATAATGCTGCACCGCCAGGTGGGCCAGCAGTCGGTTCCCCAAGAGGTAACGGGGCAACACGCCCGGCGCACGAGCGGCGACGGTGTGTCGGCAGCGGGGACAGTATTTTTGTTCCAGTTCATAGCGCAGCACCTGGCGCCGCAACGGCTCGACGTCCACCACCGTGCGGCCCGCCGCCCCTTTGTGCTGGAGCGCGGTGCCGCAATCCGGACAGCAGGGTCCCACCGGCACGCGGCGGATGCCGTCCGCCTCCGGTGCGGCCACCGCTCGCCGCCCGTAACCACGGTGACCGGGTTGCCCCCCGCTCGGCCGGACGGAGACTGCCGACGGGGTGTTGGGCTTGAGGGGGATTTTGGAGGAGGGCGTGGCCGACCCGAAGGCCCCTTCGCGCGCGGTTCGTTCCTGATAGCGCAGCCGGTCCTTGAGGCGGGCGTTTTCTTCGCGCAGCCGATCAATCTCCTGCTGCTTCTGCAGGCAGGCCGCACAGTAACTGAGCCCTCGGGAGAGCGTAGGTCAGCCTTGCGGATGGAGGGTGTCGCGGTGCTGACGCCAAGCCCCCAGCCAGGCGGGGCCCAGCCCCGTCACCAGCAACTCCAGGCGGCGACCGTTTTCCAGCCCCTGACGGACCCACGGGACCAGATCGGCCGGAACATACAGACAACGGCGGCGCCCCTCCTCGCTAAAGGTCCAGAGGAAGGCGGGGTGTTTGTCGCCCCGGGCGCAGGCCAGACAGTCTGGACGAATGCAGGGCTTGACCACCTGGGTGAGTGAACCTTTGAAAACGGGCCAAAGGGCGCCCAGGGCTTCTCGGAACTGACGCCGGAGAGCCGCATCGAAACGGGTGCGTGAAGGCATGTAGTGTGTATGCCATATAACATACATACCACGCAAGCACTAAATGTAGCTGCCTTCACATCCGGCTACCGCCCGAGAAAACTGACCCATTAC
>Ga0172371_10009235_pt1 | contig 13595 bp, 8 predicted proteins | sample Lak12m_FD_114543 | JGI IMG/M metagenome (GOLD analysis project Ga0172371, IMG submission 114543) | Freshwater microbial communities from Kabuno Bay, South-Kivu, Congo - kab_022012_12m | ecosystem: Environmental > Aquatic > Freshwater > Lake | place: Democratic Republic of the Congo: South-Kivu... | reverse complement strand
GTTGTGATTTGCTTTCATTTCGTATCTTTGAACTATTGATAACAACATACCCTAGCTCTTATCCTTGGTATCAAAGAAAAACACATCGGTTATCAATCAAAAAAAAATGAATCAATCTCCTTTTGTTTTTAATCCAAAAGGAGATTTTTTATTTCCGATAATTCGTGAAATTTGTGTTAATCATATAACTTTAGAATAATTCCAACTGCTGTGGCGGTGCCTGAACCTCCTTTGGTTTTCGTCCAAAAAACAGCTCCATCATCCCAAACTGTTTATCCGTTACGCACATAATGCCTACATGTCCCAATTCCGGCAACAAACTCTTTACTCTTTTTATATGCACATCCGCATTTTCCCTGCTCGAACAATGCCGCATATAAATCGAAAACTGGAACATACGATACCCATCTGCCATTATATCCTTTCTGAAGCGAGCAGCTATCTTCTTTTCCTTTTTCGTTACTACAGGCAAATCAAAAAAAACAAGTACCCACAAAATTCTATATTGGTTTAATTTGTCTAACATGCCTTTCGTTAATCACTATTAACATTGCTACCTGACCTCCCACCGCTGACCGCCGACTGCTGACCGCTGATCGCTGACTGCTTCACATCATCGGATAAATAATTTTCTTCTCACTCCCCTCATAACATTTAACCAGCGATGCAGTCGTCCTCTGCAAACCCACCATCAGTGGGCTGCTTTGTCCGTCTATCACAATGTCTATAGCTGGTATCATTAACAGTTTTTGCTTTATTTCTTTGGTCAGTTCAGTATAATCCGCTCCACTATACACAATTTCGCATACAATATAGTCAACATAAGGTCTGTAGGGTTCCATAATATCATCAGCTAAACAATAGGCATTGTACTTATTGCGGTGATGTATCCCAAGCGTGGGTAACAATCCAGAAGCAACCAGGCCCCTGGCAACGGTCGCTCTTAGTATCGCATAACCATAATTCAATAAATTATTGGGAGGCTCTCCGGCTCTTAAGCGTTTAAAATTCAAGTCCGCTGGGAAAATATGTTGCCAGTAATAAGCTGCTGCTTGCGCTTCGTAATTATCAGGATCACCCGACCGTACCTCACGTTGCCACTTATCCATCCATTGCGTATCAACCTCATATTTTGCTAGCAACGCCCTCTGATTCCGTATTTTAACCGATACCGTTTGTTGCCACAATTGTTTAAGCAAAGGAACACTTGCCTCAATCTGATTCATAAAACGTTCATGCTGTACAGTATTCGACTCAAGCGGCATAAACAAACCGGTTGGCATGTGAGTTTCCCCACACCCAATAACTGCCGTATTGTTTTCGAGCAAAGCCGCAAGCAATCCTTGTGTTATCGTAATCTGCTTGTCATCTATCACCACCACACCTATATCTTCTATCGGTATTTTTGCAACGCTTTCTTTCTTAAACTCCTCTGTCAAATCGCTGTTTCGCTCCACTTCCGGCAACTTAACAACCAATTGTTTGTTTTCCAGATGCAGGTATGCAGGGTTGCCGAAGTAGAGTGTGCGTTTTATCATTTACTACTTACTTTTGAATTTATTTATTTTCTGCAATCTGTCAATGTCTGCCTTATCTTGTGGACGACCTGTTGAATTTTTTGACTGTAAAAGATGATGATATTGAATAACGGGTACAAAAAAATCTTCAACAGGAAGCATTAATTTTTCTTTGTCTGCATCGGCGTACGAAACAAAATTTATCTTTGTCAGGAAATCAACCTGCAAGGGCTTTTTCCAAATATGAAAAACAAATGCTTTTTCAAAATCTTGTTTTTTTATAAATTTTATATCTTCCTTGTTAAATCCTTTGTTTCTTAAAACAGTTATCAATTTTAGTTTGTTTTCATTATCGGGCTTTATCCACAAGTCCATATCATGAGTTGCCCGCACATAGCCGTGAATATTTACTGCATACCCGCCTATGAGTATAAACTCTACCTTGCCATCCAGCAGTTCTTTGAATAATTCTTTGTGTTCTTTAAAAAAAATATCCATTGTTTTAATCAAAATATATGTTTGTCCCTGACGAAGGATGTTGTTTCAGTTCCTTGCTGTAAAAACTCAGAAGCATAGTATGCAACCGGCTCAATCGCTCATTGTAACTAAGTGAAGCAAAATTACGGTGTGTCCATTCGTTTTCTTCTTCAAACGATTTAAAAAAAACAATCCGCTTATCTCCCTCTCCATAAGTTACTAACGGCTCTTTTGCTTTGCTTGCCTTTGTTTGTTTATATTTTTTCTTGCTCATTGCTTATGCTTCGCTGTCATTTTTTTGTCATTAAGTCCTTATGTCATCTTTAACTTGTTTCAAAATCTTTTTTCAAAGGACTTCAACGAAGTTGCAATAACGATTAGAAATTCCATTCAATTTCTCCATCTGGCTTTATTTCAAAATCTAATCTTTCAAACATAGCATTTTTTTCAAGGGTATCAAAAACACCTCGCCATAGTGCAGGTGGATTAGAAAAATCAAAATTTGAAGTTCCTTTAATTTCTTTACCTTCTTTGTCTTTAATGTTTTTATTCTCACGTGATTCAATGCATTGTTTGAGTTTTATGTTTTTAGGTTTTGTTTCTAAATCAGTAACGCGATAAAGCATTTTCTGTAAAAGATTTTTCCCTTTGTTGTAAGCTTCTTTTGCTTCTTTCTTTTCTCCTTGATAAAACAAAATTTTATCTCCAGTTTTTAAAATATGATAAATAGTGATAAGTTCATTTTTAACTATTTTATTTTGTTCAACCAAAAGATCAATCTTAATATTTTTCAATTCACTTGCCTTTATTTGTTTGCCTAGTTCTCTAATTGTATGTAAATCAACAATAGTTTCAATTTTTTCTTTTTTTGTTCCTTCATTAATCTTACCTCTGTAAATACATAAGCAATAATTTCCTCTATTGGTAGCATACACCCAATGCTTATGTTCTTTTCTTTCTGTATTCTTTTCTGAAATAAAAATATGTTTCCTTACTTTAATAGGTTCTGATGCATTAGCAAATATTTTAATATGTCTTAGTTTGTTACCTAAATAATAAAAATCATCTTTTCCCAATTTTTTATTTTCATTTTCTATTTGATTTAAAATAGTATCGATTAATACAGGGTCAACAATTTTTGAAGTATCTGTTAGTTTTGAAATTTCCGTTTTTAGGGTATAAGCAGGTTCTTTTAATTCAATAAATTTATATACTTCTAATTTCAATTTTTCAATTTGCCCTGTTTTTTTATTCTTTCTTTCCACATCTTTTAATTCTTTTACAGGTCTACCCTTTTCATTTAGAATAGGTCTTTTAAGAATCGCACCATAAAAAGTCTGTTGGTGTAATTCTCCTCTAACGCTATCTCCTTGTATGTATTTTGTTTTTTTCTTTCTTATAGTAACAAGATTACCATTTTTATCTTTTTGTAAAATCTGTTCACCTTTTTTATTCGTTTGATAAATAAAATTACCCTGTGCATGTATTTCATACTGTATGGCTTTCGTTTTTTTATCTCTTATAAAATCAATTTTACCTCTTTTTCTTGCTTTCTTTTTAGTATGGATTAATGTTCTGTCTTTGCTTACATGATTGATAATAACATTTGATTTTATTTGTTTATTTTTTTCACGTATATATGGTAAATTATAGCTGTTTAATTCTTCTTCTAATTGTTTTTTTAAAATATCTATTCTTGCTTGTTTTTCATGTCGACTTTTTACAGACTTTTCACATTCTTGTAATTCGTACCATGTTTTTAAAATCGCTTCACGATGCGCTGAGCCAGGAATTAATGTTAATACCATTGCATCTATTGCATGATGAGCATGATTTTCTCTTGATTTTTTGGGTAGTCCAAATATCTTTCTGTATTGAGCAGTTACTTCGCCTTTTTGTACATCAACCCTGTTAAATAAAGATTTCATGTAAGCTCTTGCATATTTTGAGACTAATTGCGTATCCACTAATTGGCTGTTTTTCATTTTATCTTTCCAATCTTTTCGCTCAATAGTAAATGTATCATATTTCTTTTTCCAGTATCCATATTCAAATTCTAAGTAGTGACGAAGGCGGATATTTGCATTTTTTCTTTCGGTTTCCCAATCAGGAATACTTTTAGCAGCATATTTTAAATTTTTAATTCTTGCTTCTAATTCATCTACTTTAGGTTTTAAAAATCTATTGACTCTATCTATTATGTAACCACAATCAACTTCTTTTCCATCGAGTTTAAAAACTGTTTTTGAATTTTTTTGATGAGGGTTATGATTTAGACAATCTGTAGGAAAACCATTATCTTTGATATAATTGTTATATTCGGCATTACATATTGTTAAATTTCTTAACTCAGAGTCAAATGATATACTTCTGGGTATTGTATGTTCGATTTGATATTTTTCAGTAAATAAATCTGTTAATGGTATGTGTCTTCCAGTATAAAAACATTGAAATTTCTGTTGTTTCCATAGCCTATATTTTAACAGCATTTCCTTTAAATCATCCCTTCTTTTTTTGTAATCTTTTACTGGTTTAATTATTTGTTTTATGAATTTACGTGAATTTGGAATTTTATAATTGAGTAATTGATTGAATCTTTCACGATAAAGAATCATATACATTAAATATTCATCACTAATTTTAGTGTTTACTTTTTTATCTGATTCTGAATTTTCTTGCACTATCTCTGCATCTTCGTCAATTTCTTTTTTAATTTCACCAGTAATATATGTCTTTACAAATTCATCATATTTCTTTTTAAAAGATGATTCTTTGTTTTCATCAATTTCAATTTTTTCGATTTGCTCAAGTGCTAATCTGAATTTATCATAATTGTCATTACTTGGTGATGTTATTTGATAAAGCTCTGCAATAGCAGCCTTGTATTCTTCATTTTCTTTTTCTCTGTCATCATTCCAATCACTAATAGCTTTTCTCATATTTGCATCATTCAAATCTCTTGCGACTTCAATTACAATTTTTGTTTCTTCGTCTATGCGTGGTTTATCTTCTTTATCTTTCCTTGAAAGTAAGTAATTCACAAGAGTTCTTAATTCGTGCATAGTGCGCATTGCCATTGGGTTTTTCCATCCTTTACTCGGCGGCATAGGCTGTGGCAATTCTTTTATTTTCACTACTTCACCGGTTGATTTATCAATTATTTCTTTTTCGCTTGCAGGAGGATAAATTTCAATATCGGATGGGTGATATAGCTTTTCCAAGTTTTCTTTTGTTGCATTAAATGGCTCATTGCTTAATGCGTCTTTAATTGCTTTATCTAATCTGGGTAACCTATAGTAATCTGTTGGTGGTTCTTCTTTATTTGGTTTATATGCAGCTTTTTCAACAGGTTGTTGTTTGCCATCTAAAAAATTGCAATATTTTTTTGTAACAAAATCTTGGTATTGTTTTTTCTTTTCATCGGGAAACTTATTCCAATTGGTCTCACCAAAATATTGAAGAAACTTTTTCTCTATATCTTTTATTGCCTGTTCTTTTATATCATCGGTTAAACCTGGTGCTTTATTTGATTTTGTGATTGCATAATGTTGTTGTATCAATCCATTCACAATATTTAATTTTTCTTTTTCCTCATCCATTCTACATATAACCGCTGCAATAGTTGATTTTGCTATATCCTTATTTTTATTAAAATTTTCTTCTCCTAATACGGTTTTTAAATTGGCAAAACTTACTGCTTCGGAATAAATATATCCATCCTGCAAATAAGGAATTATCTTTCGAATAGCAGAGCTACTTAAAGAGCCATAACCTTGTGCAACTTTAATATTAGTAAAACATTTTGCTTTCTCAATATTCAATCCAACAACATCAGTTAAAAATTTTAATAGCTTCTCGTCATTGTCTTGTGTTTGCACAAAGTCAAATATAAGATGCCACAAACTTTCATCATTTTTAAAGTAATCAATTTTTAATATTCTTTCTTTGTCTTGTTGGTTGCCATAAGCAACTTTATATTTTAGTTGTAAACCACTCCAGTTTATTCCGAATCTGTTTTCGTCTGTAATAAATTTATCGCTCCATTCTTCATTAAGTACATCCATTAACCCTGCAATAAACGGGCAAGCAGAAACAGAAGGGTTTTTCCTTTCGTAATTGAATTCATATTTACCTTTTTCAGAAAATTTATTTGTAATTTCTTCAAATTTAAAATTAGGTGTTTTAATTCTTGACTTTTTAAAGAACATTTCAGAAAAGATTTTTTTCTTTTCATCCATTGTAATACTTTCAAATTCCTCATCTCTACCTGCTGACCTTTTTTTAATATTATTTACAAACTGCAATGCTCTGAATTCTTCAAACAATGGATGACTTATTGGTATTCTCGGTTTGCCTTTTTCTAAAGTACATTTACCTATCAATCCCTTTTGGCTTCTTAATTTTCTTACGAAATAAATTGCATTGTATAAAGCTTCACTTAGCTCTTTCTCTAAATGTTGTTTTTCGCATATGGCACGGAATTCTTTTACAAATTCTTCTCTGTCAATTTTACCTCTGCCTCTTATTCTGATATTTTTTTCCTCTAAATCTTTATTCCAAATTTGAGCAGGTGTAACATTTGCATTTTCCTTTACTGCTTTATCAAAAGTTTCATCAGGTTTAAAAGCACTTTTCCCTCCTTTTCGGCTACTTTTAAATCCTCGCCTCTGGCATAAATGATACAATGCTCGGCCAATTCTGTAATTTCTTTCAATATCCTTTTCTATAAAACTTTCCAGCAATTCACATCTTAAATCATAAGGACTTTTTCTAATCTCCTTGCCATTTTCAGAGATGCCTTTATTTCCAAAATATTTGTCATCCATTCTTAACCATAGCAGAAATTCTTCATTCATGGGATATTTACGACCTTTGTTTATTTTCCTTCCATTTTCTTCAGTCCACTCTCCAATACTCCATAGGCGAAGTTCGGTTTCTGATAATGAAGGACACATTTTGTTTTTAATCAAAACTTTTAGTAACGCCCATTTACGATAACGCTTGGCATTATATAATCTGCGTTTGCCTCGATAGCTTCTTCTTTCTTTTGCACGAGATTCGTTTTTGTCTTTGTTAGTTCCAACTCCTGTTTTAAATACAACAACACCATAATCAACTATTTCACTGTTTTCCGCATTTCTTATTGACCAACCAATAGAATTGCTGCCTAAATCAAGTCCTAATATTTTTTCCATTTAGTTTGTTTTTTAAAAATTATTATTAATTTTGTACCTGCAAATCACAACAAGGCTATAAGCCGAAGATTTCTAAAGCACCGCAAACATCTGTGGTGCTTTTTTTATCTTCCCATTGCAACCCATTCTCTTTACACTGTAAAATTAAAATATTTCTATTAACACACCACATTTTAATTTTTAAATAATAGTTGTTTCGGCAAAATGTTATTTTAGTAGTTCTTTGCGCAAATTTATAATGGCAATACTTCATCATGCCATCTAGCGCCGTCATCATGCTATCTAGTAATAAAGCATAAACTAGTTTTGTATAAATGGAAAATAATCCCTTGTTGCAAATACAAATTATTCAGATTATGAAAAACCCCATTCAAATGCATCTAACATTTCACAAAAACAAATTTTAAGAAATCTTAACCAAATATAGTTTGACCGTGAACCGGAAATCATGTAAATTTGCCTTATATAACAATATGCCTAAGCAAAAATCGTTTAACAAAAAAATATCCGCTCATCTAATGTCCGACAACTACAACATACTAATCAGCAAACTGGACGAATTTATCCGCAAGTTTTACAAAAACCTGCTGATACGTGGCGCCATATACGCTGTTGCGGTTGTGTTGGTGTTTTACCTTTTAATAAACCTGCTCGAGTATTATGCACACTTTGGCATAGTGTTTCGCACTCTGCTGTTCTACTTTTTTATTTGTATAAACACAGCTATTATCATTCGTTTGATCATTATTCCGGTGTTTAAACTCTATCGGTTTGGCAAAATAATCACCCACACCGAAGCTGCTGATATTATTGGAAAGCATTTTTCGAACATCAACGATAAACTGCTAAATGTGCTGCAACTAAAAGACATAAGCGATCACAATCCGGCCAGCTCCTCGCTGATTGAAGCAAGTATCAATCAAAAAATTTCGCTCCTCCGCCCTATTCCTTTTATTGCAGCTATTGATTTTTCGCAAAACCGTAAGTATCTCAAATTTGCAATCGTCCCCATAGTGCTGCTCGTCCTTATTTTATTCACAGCTCCCGGTTTTATCACCGACCCTACTACCCGACTGTTAAAGCATAATACCTATTACGAAAAAATGCCTCCCTTCCAGTTCAATGTTTTAAATAAAAAAATGACCTCCTTTCAGCAGGAAGATTTTCAGCTCGACGTAAAACTCACCGGCGACGAAATCCCCGACAATGTTTATATTGATGTAAATGGAATACAGTATCTGCTGAACAAAGAGAACACAGTCCTTTTTCATTATACATTTAAAAATCTTCAAAAGGATATTCCTTTTAAATTGATGGCCGATAATTACGAGTCGCAGCCCTACACGCTGAAAGTATTGCCTAAGCCCATCATACTTAATTTTGATATTTCGCTTCAATACCCTGCCTATATTAACAAAAAGAATGAAACGCTGCAGAACACCGGTGACTTGGTTATTCCCTGCGGTACGCTTGTTACCTGGCACTTTAATACCAAAGACACCAAGAAAATAACATTTAAACTCAATGATAAAACATCGGAATTATCGAAAACGCTCAACCGCTTTACATTAACCAAATCGTTTAACAGCAATCAAAATTATACTATAATTACCTCCAATGAATTCCTTACCAATAGCGATTCGCTCAAGTACTTTATCAATACTATCCCCGATGCTTATCCTGTTATTAATGTGGATGAATATATTGATACTGTTTACGAAAACCAACATTATTTCAAAGGCATGATTAAAGATGATTATGGTTTTTCGAATTTTGTGTTCTCCTACAAGCATAGATTGTTTAGCGATTCATTGGGCAAGAACACCGATAGTAAATACACATCAAAGTCCATTCAGCTCGACCGGAATATTACCCAACAGGAGTTCTTCTTTAACTTTGATATTGCCACGTTGGACATTAACCCTGGAGACGAAATTGAATATTACTTTGAAGTGTGGGATAATGATGGTGTTAATGGCAGCAAGTCCAGCCGTTCGCAAAAAATGATTTACAAGGCACCTACACTTAAAGAAATAAAAGAAAACACGCAGAAAAGTAATAAGCAAATAGAGCAAAACATAGAACAAACCATTGACGATGCCAAAAAACTCCAAAAGCAAATTGATGAGTTTGATAAAAAGATGATAGAAAAAAAGAACATCAGCTGGCAGGAAAAGAAACAATTGAAGGATTTGCTTGAGCAACATAAGCAAATGCAGAACAAACTGGAAAACATCCAAAAACAAAATCAGGAAAAAACCCTTAAGGAAAATCAGTTCAATAAACCCAACGAAGAAATGCTTAAAAAGCAGGAAGAATTAAATAAACTTTTTGAGCAGCTGATGACACCCGAAATGAAAGAAATGATTAACAAGCTTCAGGAAATGCTTGATAAGCTGGACAAGACCAAAATAAACGAAATGATGGAGAAGATGAAGCTGGAGTCGAAAGACATTGAAAAAGAACTGGACCGCAATCTCGAAATCTTCAAACAACTCGCTTTTGAAAAGCAACTGAACGAATCGATAGAAAAACTAAAAGACTTATCGAAAAAACAGGATGAGCTTTCCAAGGAAACTGAAAAGTCTGATAAAGCAGAGAACAAAGACCTGATTAAAAAACAGGAAGATTTGAACAAACAGTTCGAGGAATTACAAAAGGACATAAAAGACCTGCAAAAGAAAAATGATAGTTTAGAAAACCCGAATAAGATGGAAAATTCGGAACAGCAACAGGAAGACATAAAGCAGGAAATGCAAAACAGCAAAGAGAATTTAAATAATAAGAAAAACAAAAAGGCATCCCAATCTCAAAAAAACGCTTCGGAAAAAATGAAGGATTTGGCTGATAAAATGGAAAAAGAACAACAGGATAATGAGGACGAGCAACAAGAAGAGGATATCAATAAACTGCGTGAGTTGTTAGAAAATCTTATTAAAACTTCATTTAATCAAGAAGATTTAATTGGTAAATTAAACACAACCAAAACATCCGATCCTAAGTATACGAACATTACCAAACAACAAAAAAACATCAAGGACGATATGCAGATGATAGAAGATTCATTGTTTGCTTTAAGCAAGCGCCAACCACAAATTCAATCAATTGTTAATTCCGAAATCAGTGATATAAATCTGAATATTACAAAGTCATTGGAAGCTTTAAACACAAAGCAAACCAGCCTAGCAGCATCTAAACAACAGTATGTAATGACTTCGGTAAACGACCTTGCCTTGCTACTTGCCGAGGCATTGCAATCGATGCAACAGCAACAACAAGCCAAATCACAGCAAAAGGGAGGCAGTTGCAAAAAACCAGGGAGCTGCAACAAACCCGGCAGCGGAAAGCCATCCATGAAGTCTATGCGCCAACTGCAGGAGCAATTGAATAAACAACTGCAAGACATGAAGGATGGAAAAAAGCCGAATGGCAAGCAAGGCCAAGGACAGACCATGAGTGAACAACTGGCGCGTATGGCTGCCATGCAGGAGGCGATTCGTCAGCAATTACAACAACTACAAAACGAATTAAAAAAAGAAGGACAATACGGCAATCAAGGGAACCTTGATAAGCTTAAAAAAGACATGGAGCAAACCGAAAAAGATTTGGTAAACAAAATCATTTCCAACGAAACCATTAAGCGACAACAGGAGATTTTAACACGATTATTAGAGTCCGAAAAAGCACAACTGGAAAGGGAAATGGACGAAAAGAGAGAGTCAAATGAAGCAATAAATATAAATAAAAGTAACCCTAACAATTTTTTAGAGTATAAAAGACTAAAGTTAAAAGAATCAGAATTATTAAAAACTATTCCAATTTCTTTAAAATCTTTTTATAAAAACAAAGTGAACGAATATTTTTATAATTTTGAAAATTAATTTTTGATACCCTAAGGCGATGTTACAAAAGAAACAAATACTTAAACTAAGTTCCCAGCAAAGTGAATTGCTTAAGGTAGAAAGCTTTGTAGAAAGCATTTGTGATGAATTTTCGATAAACAATAATTATTTCGGTATCATTTTAATAGCTGTAACGGAAGCTGTAGAAAATGCTATCAAGCATGGTAATCATAACGAAGCCGAAAAAGAAGTAATAGTTACTTTTGAATCCGGTCAATCAGGATTGACTTTTACAATTGCGGATCAAGGACAAGGATTTGACTTTAATTCAGTTTCTGATCCAACACAAGAAAACATCAATCCGGAACAAGGAAGAGGTATTTATTTAATGAAATCCTTAGCCGACGAAGTTAATTTTGGAGAAACTGGAAGTCAGATTAATTTAATCTTTAAAATAGCAAGTATCAACAATGAGCTTTCGGTTGACCGTATCAGTCAGCTTAAAAAATATTCTGAGGTTAAAAGCAAGGAGCATCAAGAAAACAAATAAGGTTTTCTATTATTTTTCCACAAATTCTTATTTATCATGTCTGCGAGCAGTATTCGAATTTTTTCAGTGAATACCTCTTTTGTTTTAAAAAATAAACGGATTATTATTAAATGGATTATTGACTCTATTAAAAACGAACATAAAAATCCGGGAACAATTAACATAGTATTTTGCAGTGATTCTTATTTATTAAAGCTTAATAAGCAATATTTAAACCACGATACTTATACAGACATTCTCACATTTGACTACTCAAAAGATTTTAGAGGAGATATAAGCGGTGATATTTACATTAGTATTGATACAGTAAAACGAAACGCCCAGTTGTTTTTGCAAACAGTTAATAAAGAAACGCTTAGGGTAGTTATTCACGGCATTATGCACATTTGTGGTTATACGGATAAAACCCAAAAAGAAAAAGCGACAATGACTCAAAAGGAAAACCAGTATATTGCTGAGTTTCAACAAAAAAACAATTGTTCCACGTGAAACAAAGTCTGCTATTTAAGGAATATGACATAATTGTAGTTGGTGCTGGGCATGCCGGTTGTGAGGCGGCGGTTGCGGCTGCAAAATTAGGTTCATCGGTTTTGTTAATTTCAATGAATCTGGCAACACCTGCACAAATGTCGTGTAATCCGGCCATCGGTGGAGTTGCAAAAGGACAAATAGTGCGCGAAATAGATGCACTTGGAGGACAAACAGGAATTGTTACGGATAGAAGCATGATCCAATTCCGAATGCTAAACAAATCTAAAGGACCTGCGATGTGGAGTCCGAGAGCTCAATGCGATCGTATACAATTTTCTATCGAGTGGAAAAAAATATTAGAGAACACTTCACATCTTCATTTTTGGCAAGACAGTGTTGTTTCGTTGCTTATTGATAACGATAAAGTTTGTGGTGTAAAAACATTGCTTGCAGATACTATAAAAGCTAAAGCTGTTATTATTTGTGGAGGTACTTTTTTAAATGGGGTAATACATATTGGCACTAAAAGTTTTCCGGGAGGACGAATAGGAGAAGCTCCTGCTTATAAAATTACCGAAGAGTTGGTATCAATCGGATTTCAATCCGCAAGGATGAAAACAGGAACACCGGTCAGGGTAGATGGTCGTTCATTGGATTATTCATTAATGGTTGAGCAAAAGGGAGACGAAAATCCCGAAAAATTTTCGTTTACAAACACCACTCCGCTGACAAAACAAAAAAGTTGCTGGCTGACATATACTAACCCAAAAGTTCATGAAATTTTACGAACAGGTTTTGGGCAATCTCCACTTTTTAGCGGAAGAATAAAAGGAATTGGGCCAAGATATTGTCCGTCGATTGAAGATAAAATTGAGCGCTTTTCGGAACGCGACCGACATCAGCTTTTTGTTGAACCGGATGGGTGGGACACTTATGAAATATATTTAAATGGGTTTTCTTCATCTCTGCCTGTTGAAATTCAATATCAGGCTTTATTGAATGTACCCGGATTTGAAAATGCCAAAATACTTCGCCCGGGTTATGCGATTGAGTATGATTTTTTTCCTCCCACTCAATTGCATTTTACACTCGAAACGAAGCTAGTGGAGCACCTGTATTTTGCAGGTCAAATAAATGGAACAACCGGATATGAAGAAGCGGCTTGCCAAGGTTTAATGGCAGGAATAAATGCGCACAGGAAATTGAATAATTTATCTGATTTTGTTTTAACGAGGTCAGATGCTTATATCGGAGTTTTGATTGACGATCTTGTACTGAAAGGAACAGAAGAACCATATCGAATGTTTACTTCAAGAGCAGAATATCGAATAGTACTACGGCAAGATAATGCCGACACGAGGCTCTCTACTCATGGTAGAGGGATAGGATTGTTAGCTGAGGAGCAGTATAAAAAAACAATCGCCAAAATAAAACAGATAGAAACATTAAAAACTTTTATAACAGAAAATACTATTGAAGCTGATTCGGGAAATGAGTTTTTTAAAAGCGTTGAAATTGGCCATTTCACAAAGTCCACAAAGCT
>Ga0172371_10009234_pt1 | contig 13596 bp, 12 predicted proteins | sample Lak12m_FD_114543 | JGI IMG/M metagenome (GOLD analysis project Ga0172371, IMG submission 114543) | Freshwater microbial communities from Kabuno Bay, South-Kivu, Congo - kab_022012_12m | ecosystem: Environmental > Aquatic > Freshwater > Lake | place: Democratic Republic of the Congo: South-Kivu... | reverse complement strand
TTGCCCTGAACCCACGGCGATGATATTGTCCACGGCAGGAACGGATCTGAAACCAAGCTCCCGGGTGGTATTAATGAAAGGGATTGATGAAAGGGGTATTCTTTTTTATTCCAATTACTTAAGCCGGAAGGGGATGCAGCTCGGGCTCAATCCCCATGCATCACTTTTGTTTTTCTGGCCTGAAGTGGAACGACAGGTCCGGATCGAAGGAAGGGTAAGCCGAATTCCTGATAAGGAATCAGATACCTATTTTGATTCAAGACCTGTTCAAAGCAGGATCAGCGCCATTGTTTCCCCGCAGAGTCAGGAGATCCCCTCGAGGGAGTTCCTGGAGGAAAGGAAGAGACTGGTGGAGGCGGATGGAGTATCTGTCGCGCGCCCTGAGAATTGGGGTGGGTATCTTTTTGACCCGGAATATTTTGAGTTTTGGCAGGGCAGGGAGGACCGTCTGCACGACCGGATTTTTTACCGGAAGAAAGGAATGAACTGGATCACTGGTCGTCTGGCCCCGTGATTCTAACCATTTTTGGAAGGTTTGTTAGCTTTTCTTACGGGTTTGTCAGGATTTCATTTGCATTGATCCGGTTTTAGACCTTATTTTTACATGTTATGCTGTTTTTGGGCCTGGTAAATAAGCCAATAGTTTGCTATTAACTGGAAAAATTCCAAAATAGGGACAGTGGGAAATAACTAATATTTGATTAATCGTTTGATTATTAAATAATTAACACTTTCATGGCTTTTCTGGCACAAGTTTGGCAAGGTCCGGTTCAAATAATAATCGAAATAAAATGAAGACCATTCGCGTAGTACTCGTTGCCTTGATCGCCGCAGTCGCCTTCACCTCCTGTAAAAAAGAGATTCTGCCGAACCCGAATCCGCAGACCATGGATGACCTGATCGTCAAGGCTGATTTCAGCTGGAAAACCACCGCTGATTATGAATTGACCTTACAGGGACCCGCCAACCGGGTTGTGAGTGTAATGGAACAGGATGGTACTCTGATCAAAAAGTGCCTGGTTGTTGCCAACAAGCCCTACAAAATGGATGTTACGCTGCCGGCTTATGCCAGCACCATCCGCCTGCAGTACAACGGGGTTGCCGTTGACCTGGCGCTTGACTCCAAGAAGATTGTATACTCATTCAAATAATACTTTAAGGCGATGAAAAATACTTCAGCATATATTAAAGTCCTGGGACTGGCATTGGTTTCCTTTTTTCTGATGTCGTCAGGTGTTTTCGCAGCAAAAGCTGCCAAGCCGACAATGAGTCCGGCAGGAGGTACCTACACCGGTCCGTTAACTGTAACCATTAGCTGTAGCACTCCTGGTGTGACAATTCGTTACACCACCGACGGTGTGAATCCGACCTCAACCCGCGGAACCATTTATTCAGGTCCGATAAGAATTACCGGCGATACTCATATTCTTGCAGTAGCTTATGGAAATGGTTACTCCACCAGTTCCACTGCAAATTACAATTACAGGATCAATGCTGCAACGACAACGGTTGCCGCTCCTGCTTTTTCACCTGCTGCAGGGACTTATAACTCCACTCAGAGTGTTACGATTACGTCAGCCACCAGTGGTGCAACAATCAGGTATACCACGGATGGTTCCACACCGGATTATGACACCGGAACTTTGTATTCTGGTGCCATTACCATAAGCGCAACCGCCACCATCAAGGCAATTGCCTACAAGGATGGGATGAACGACAGCAATGTGACCACCGGTACCTTTACCATTCAGACAATTCCCGTTTCTGCACCGGTATTCAGTCCTGCTGCCGGGACCTATAATGATGTTCAAACCGTAGCGATCAGCAGCGCCACTTCAGGTGCCACCATCCGTTACACAACCGATGGGTCGACCCCCACTGCCTCCAATGGTACGGTATACTCAGCCCCGATTGCTGTTAATACAGGAATGACTATTAAAGCTATTGCTTACAAGAGCGGTCTGCTCGACAGCAGCGTTTCTTCCTCGGTGTATGTTCTGAAGGTCGCCAATCCGATTTTAACCCCGGCCGCCGGTGGTTTTGACCGTCCGACTTCGGTCACAATTTCTACCACCACTCCCGGTGCCACGATCCGCTACACCACAAATGGCACCGAACCTACTATAAGCACCGGTACTGTCTACAGTTCAGCCATTCCGGTCAATGTTAGCATGACGATCAAGGCAATTGCCTACAAAACCAATTTCACTTCGAGTGATGTTGTTTCCGGAACCTATACCCTCGGCAGCGAGGATGGAGACGGCGACGGTGTGATCGATGTGGAAGATGATTATCCGCAGGATGCAACGAGGGCTTTGAATAATTTCTTCCCATCAACCGGAAGTGGTACGGTTGCCTTTGAAGACCTTTGGCCTTCGCAGGGTGACTTTGACCTGAACGACGTGGTTGTTGACTTCTCATTCAAAACCATAACCAACGCTTCCAATAAACTTGTCGAGACCTATGCAACTTTCGTCTTGCGTGCCACAGGTGCCGCACTCAGAAATGGTTTCGGGTTCCAGTTCGCTTCCAACGCAATACCGGGTTCGGCCATCACTGTTACAGGAATGCAAATGACCAAGGATTATATTTCCCTGGGAAATAACGGCCTCGAAAACGGTCAGGCAAAACCGACCTTTATCGTGTTCGACAATGCATTTGACCTGCTGGCCAATCCGGGAACCGGAAGCGGTATCAACGTGACGATCGGTGCACCCAACGTAGAGCCGGCCACCATTACACTGCACATTGTTTATACTCCCAATACCTACGATGCTGAACTTCTTGATATCGAGCATTTCAACCCGTTCATCATCGTCAATATGGTCAGGAGCCGTGAGGTTCATCTGCCCGATTATGCTCCCACCAGTCTTCAGGATATGAGCATGTTCGGAACGTATGACGACAACTCAATCCCGGTGATCAACCGCTACTATAAAACCAGCACCAACCTGCCCTGGGGATTGATGACCCTTGAAAGCTTTGCCTACCCGGCTGAAAAGAATCCAATCATGGACGGATATGTTCATTACGCAGAATGGGCACAGAGCAGCGGTCAGAAATATCCCGACTGGTTTAAAGATCTTCCCGGTTACCGTAATAACGAAAAGCTCTACCATAAATAGCAAATCTGGATTACTTTCCGGAATCGGGAAAAATGTGTTCCTGATCCGTTTGAGATAAAGACTTGTTAAACAGGCAACTAAGGATTTGTCACCAAAATGGCATATCTTTAGTTGCCTGTTTTTATTTAACCAGAACAACAATGAAGCGATTGATTTTCCATAGTGCATTTGTCATTTTAGTGTTATTGGCATCCTGCACTCCGGAAATTCCGGTTCCCACCCAGAAGGAAAAAAGTACAGACCTTCTGGTCCCATCTGATTTTAACTGGAAAACAACCCAGGTTATCAAAGTAACCGTTGCAGGATTATCCTTGCCGGCAGATTTTTTCTCCACACTCAGAATTATTGATCCGGAAGGGAATGTATTATATACCTGCAACTATAATCTGCGAGAGAACCTGAATTTCAACCTTACGGTTCCGGGTTCTGTAAAAGAGCTTCAACTGACCTATGGCAAAAGAACCCTGAAGGCATCCATTGTCAACGGGTCAGCCGGATTTTCATTTATGCTGAACTGATGAAAAAGAACATTCTATTGCTGCTGATCATCCTTGGCGCTACAACTGGTTATCCGCAGGTGACCAATAACTTTGAATCCGGTAACCGGGCGACGGATGTCAATAATTGCTGGATTTTCGACAATACCAATATCAATGCTTCCAAACCCATTCAGGGAAAATACTCTTGTCAGACTGGGTCTCTTTCCAGCGGTGTCCATAAACTGACTTCACCATGGATTCAGACCACCGGCTCTGGCAAACTGTCCTTCAAACATAAAATGGATCTTAACAACGGGATCTCCCGGTTGCTAAGGGTGTTTCTGCTGAATGACGCAAATCAGGTAGTGCAGACCCTGTACACTTACAATTATCCCGGTGACAAGCGAACTGTTATTTCCACCTCTGTGGATCTTCCGGTTGCCGGTGTGTTCAGGATTCAATGGGAGTTTACCGGAACCGGCGGTTCCTCACGGGGAAATCTTGATGAAATCAGCATTGACGGTGTGTACAATTCTGACCCAACCTCGAATGACGGGAAGGGTGACTGTGCTGCCATCATTACGGTTCAGGACAGTGACCAGGACGGGGTTGCCGATACGGATGACCAGTTTCCTGACGATCCCTATAAAGCCTATGAGGTAAGCTTTCCGGCCGCAGGCTGGGCTTCCCTTGCCTTTGAGGATCTCTGGCCCGAAACTGGGGATTATGACTTTAATGATCTTGTCGTTGATTTCAAGATTATTACCATTACCGATGCCAGAAACGAGATAGTTGAAATCCGTGGCAGCTTTATCACACGGGCAATCGGTGCGAGTTTTCACAATGCGCTCGGACTGAGCCTGGCACAGGTCCCTTCTGCTTCCGTCAGAAAGGTTACAAATAGTTTTCCTGGCGGATTGTCGGGCAACTATTTCAATCTCACTGAACAGGGAGTTGAAAACGGCCAGACCTACGCGACCATACTGGTTTATGATGATGCCTTTAAAGTGCTGCCGCATCCAGGAACCGGTTCAGGGGTCAATACCACTCCTGGTGCGCCTTATGTGGAGCCAAAGCAGGTGGATGTCAATATAATTCTGAAGGAAAACGGTGAGGCAAATGGAAATCCGGTGCCTGTGAGCAGCTGGTCTGATAACAATCTGAATTTTTTCATTGTTGTCAAGGCTGATCAGGGGAGGGGAAGAGAAATTCACTTGCCCGATTTTGCGCCCACCGACCTGGCTGACCGCACTCTTTTCGGGACCGGCAAGGATGGCTCAGATGTGGGCCGGAACCATACATACAGATCGGTTAATGATCTGCCATGGGCAATCAATGTGACGACCAATTTTGCCTATCCGGTTGAAAAGGGAGATATTGTTAAGACTCACCTGAAATTCGGCCCCTGGGCAGAAACCGCAGGAAAATCATATCCCGATTGGTTTAAAGATAAATCGGATTACCGTGATCAGGGTTTGATCTACCGGCATTAAACCTGGATCCCTTTCAGGGTTGCCGCGGTGCAATCCCTGACAAGAACCCGGACCCTGTCTCCGGGTTTTTTGTTTTCCTGGGGGAAAACCACCACTTTATTCTGACTGGTGCGGCCAAAGAGCTGAGTCCTGGATTTCTTTGAGAACCCTTCAGCCAGAACATCGAACTCCCTGCCGATATCCCGCTTGTTGCTCTCCAGTCCGATACCAGCTTGTAGATCAATGATCTCCTGGAGTCTTTTTGACTTAACCTCCTCGGGAACCTCATCCGGCAGATGTTCGGCGGCATAGGTGCCGGGTCGTTCAGAATACTTGAACATGAAGGCAAAATCGAATTTAACCTCCTTCATCAGCGACAGACTGTCGGAATGGTCGGCATCAGTCTCGGTAGGAAATCCGCAGAATATGTCTGTGGTAATGCTGCAGCCGGGTACAATTTCCCGGATGGCTTTGATGCGGTCCAGGTATTGCTCCCGGGTGTATTTCCGGTTCATCAGTTTCAGGATCCGGTTGCTGCCGCTCTGCACAGGCAAGTGGATATGCCTGCAAATATTATCGTTTTTTGATATCACCCTCAGTGTTTCATCCGACATGTCCTTGGGATGGGAGGTGGTAAACCGAATCCTGATTTCCGGTACTTCCTGGGCAACCGCATCAAGCAACCTTGGAAAATTCCATTGATTTTCCCAGGAATAACTGTTCACATTCTGGCCCAGCAATGTCAGTTCCTTGTATCCCCGGGATTCAAGATCTCTTACCTCATTCAGGATATCCTGAGGATCGCGGCTCCTTTCCCTGCCTCGGGTGTAAGGGACAATACAGTAGGTGCAGAAATTGTTGCAACCCCTTGTGATCGATACAAACCCCGATATCCCATTGCTTTCAAGGCGGGTGGGGCAAATACCGGCATAGGTTTCTTCAGTGCTCAATTCCACATTAATAGCTTCTCCTTTGGTGGAGGAAACATTGAGCAACTCCGGTAATGATCTGTAAGAATCGGGCCCGGCCACCAGGTTAACCCCGTGTTTACTGATCAGTTCCTCCTTCACCCGTTCGGCCATGCATCCCAGAACGCCCAGCACCACATCCGGGTTTTCCTTCCGGAGCTGACGAAAGACTGCGAGCCTGCCATACACCCGGGTTTCAGCATTTTCCCTTACTGAGCAGGTGTTCACCAGCACCACGTCAGCACCGTGCATGTCCTCTGTAATCTCATATCCGTTTTTGGCAAGAATGGATGCGACCGTCTCACTATCAGCCACATTCATCTGGCAGCCGTAGGTTTCAATATATAGTTTCGGCATGTGTGTCTAACTGTAAACGGCTGCAAATATATACGATTAATTAGTACCTTTGGGCCGGTTGAAGTAATGAGCAATGACCCGGTCCTCCCTTAGCAGATTTTTATTGATCATTTTGATTTTCTGCGGAATACCCGTTGGGTTATCGGCCCAGCAGGAGGCTATGGGGCTTACAGGCTCCGATTCGGTAAACCTTATCGTCAACCGCTTACAGGATGGTCAGCAGCCCGGCAAGGTAAGAGTGATACAGGATCCGCGGCTCACCTCGATTCTGCGAAAGCACTTTGCATATAATAGGGAATACGGGAGTGTCGGTTACAGGATACTTATCTTTAAAGGACGCGATATGGCGAAGGCAAATCAGGCCAAGGCCGAATTCGAGAGTACTTTCAGCAAGCTGGGATTGCCGGTTGATATTCATTACAATGAACCTGATTTCTCAACCCTTGTGGGATCCTTCAGGACCCGCGAGGATGCATTCCGTTTTATCAAGCAGCTTAATGTAAAATTTCCGGGGGCATATCTGGTGCCAACAAGAATTACCCTGGATTGATCCATGAAAGACATGCAAGGCAAAACCCACGATCCGGAACAGCTAAGGGAGATCTCCCAGGAAGTCCGGACGCTGGTCATTCGCTCTCTCACGGCTGCCGGATCGGGACATCTTGGCGGTTCACTGGGGTTGGCCGATGTCTTTACCCATCTTTACTTCAGCCGGATGAACCATTGGCCGGAGAATCCAGCCAATCCGCACCGCGACAGGCTGATCCTCTCCATTGGGCATGTTGCGCCGGTTCTTTATGCCACATTAGCCAGGGCCGGCTATTTTCCGGAGGAGGAACTGCTGACGCTGAGACAACTGGGTTCCAGGCTGCAGGGACATCCTGGTAAAGATCATGGGCTTCCCGGGATCGAAATCTCCTCGGGCTCGTTGGGTCAAGGGTTATCCGTTTCGGTCGGACTGGCCTTGTCGGCAAAGATCGACAAGCAGCCATGGAGGGTGTATTGTATTCACGGTGACGGCGAGCTTCAGGAAGGATCAGTGTGGGAAGCATTGATGAGCGCCTCACACCATCATCTGGACAATATCACATTGATCATTGACTGCAACGGGGTCCAGATTGACGGACCAACTCAGGCAGTGATGGCCATTGAACCGCTGCGGGCTAAGCTTGAGGCGTTTGGCTGGCATGTTGAGGAATGCGACGGTAATGACCATCATTCCATTCAGGATTCATTCAGAAAAATGGATGGATCCCCGGCCGGAAAGCCAAAGGTGTTGTTGGCCAGGACCCGGATGGGGGCCGGAGTTGCCGAAATTGAGAATGATTATCGCTGGCATGGTGCCGTACCCGCAAGGGAGCAGTCCGATTCATTTATCAAACAGGTCAATGAGAGCCATCTGCCATAAAGAAGATCTTGAGCTTAAGGGACAGGTCGCGACCCGGACCGGTTTCGGTGAAGGTCTCCGTGAGATCGGCAGCCGGGATACCCGTGTTGTTGCCCTTGGCGCAGATATTACCAATTCCGTGGGAATGAACTTTTTCAGGGATGCTTTTCCTGACAGATTCTTTTCGTTCGGGATTGCGGAGCAAAACATCATGGGTGTGGCAGCGGGGCTGGCCCTGGGCGGAAAGGTCCCATTCATGGCCACCTATGGTGTGTTCTCTGCGATGAGGACTCTTGATCAGATCAGGGTGTCGGTCTGTTACAATCATTTGAATGTGAAGATTGGGGGAGCCCATGCCGGGATCTCTGTGGGACCTGACGGAGCCACTCATCAGGCTCTCGAGGATTTGGCGGTGATGAGGGTTTTACCCAATATAACCGTTCTTTCCCCCTGCGATGCCACTCAGGCTAAACTGGCCGTCATAGCTGCGGTTGAGCAGGTTAACGGGCCCGTTTATATCCGTTTCGGCCGGGAGGCTGTCCCCGATTTTACCAGGCCTTCACTGGGGTTTAAGGTTGGTGAGGCACAAATTCTCCGGGTGGGGATGGATGTCAGCATCATTGCCACCGGCCATATGGTATGGGAAGCATTGATGGCTGCTGATCTTCTGGCTACGGAAGGAATAAATGCATCGGTGATCAATGTTCATACAATCAAACCATTGGATGTTAAAACTGTTATTGAAGCGGCCCGGATGACCGGTGCTGTGGTGACTGCTGAAGAACATCAGATTACGGGCGGGCTTGGTGGTGCAGTAGCCGAATGCCTTTCGGGCAATTGGCCGGAACCGGTGGAAATGGTCGGTATGCCTGATGTTTTCGGAGAATCAGGTAATCCGGGTGAACTGATGGATAAGTACGGTTTAAGAGCAAAAAATATCAGCCAGGCGGCTGTCAAAGTGATTAACAGGAAAAAAGATAAATGAGCGATCCGGTCAAACACGAATGTGGCATTGCCTATGTAAGGCTGCTGAAGCCGATCTCCTATTATCAGGAAACCTACGGGACCTGGAAATACGGACTTAATAAACTCTATCTCTTGCTGGAAAAGCAACACAACAGGGGGCAGGACGGGGCCGGCGTTGCCAATTTAAAACTAAATCTGCCGCCTGGGAATCCCTATATATACAGGCACCGGTCGAACCAGCGCGAGCCGATCAGACATGTGTTTGAAATGGTTCATGACAGCATTGCTGAAGCTCTGCTGGAGCATCCCAATGCCGGTCAGGATGCAGCAAATGCCTATGAACATGTTCCTTTTACCGGCGAAATATCAATTGGTCATCTGAGGTACGGCACCTTTGGACGGAATAGCCTGGAAACGGTGCATCCGGTGATGCGATCGAACAACTGGAAATCCAGGAGTCTTGTGCTTGCCGGGAATTTCAATCTGACCAATGTGGATGAGCTCTACCAGTCGTTACTGAGGATCGGCCAACATCCCGTGAATTATTCCGATACCGTGACCATCCTCGAAAGGGTTGGTCATTTCCTCGATGTGGAGGTTGAATCCTTGTACCGCCGGTTCAAGGCCGAGGGGTACGATAAATCATCCATCACCCCGCTGATTGCCGAACATCTTGAACTCTCAAAGATCCTGGAGAGGGCCAGCAAGAAATGGGACGGCGGATATGTGATCACCGGAATGACCGGTCAGGGGGATTCTTTTGTCATGAGAGACCCGTGGGGTATCCGTCCTGCATTCTGGTACAGGGATCAGGAAATTATTGTTGCTGCTTCAGAAAGGCCTGTGATCCAGACTGTTTTCAATGTGCCATCGGAGCAGATCCATGAAATTGAGCCCGGGCATGCCATTATTACCAAGAGGAACGGAACCGTGAACGACCACCTGGTAAGGGAGCCACAGGAGAGAAAATCCTGTTCCTTTGAAAGGATTTATTTCTCAAGGGGCTCCGACAAGACCATATACCGGGAACGGAAAATGCTCGGGAAATTGCTTGTGCCACAAATTTTAGAGGCGGTTGACAATGACCTTGAGAACTCGGTTTTTTCCTATATCCCGAACACTGCTGAATCAGCATTCTACGGAATGGTGGAAGGGCTGAATGATTATCTGGCAGGCATAAAGAAGGAAAGGATTCTAGCAGGTCCGGATCCGGAAGAGCTCGACCGGATCCTGAGAATGACCGCCAGGGTTGAGAAGATCGCGATCAAAGATGCCAAGCTCCGGACTTTTATCACCCAGGATCAGGATCGCGACGATCTTGTGGAGCATGTATATGATATTACATACGGCACGGTTGTGCGGGGAAAGGACCATCTGGTGGTCATTGACGATTCGATTGTAAGGGGCACAACGCTTAAGAAGAGTATTATCCGAATTCTTGACCGCCTCGGTCCGAAGAGCATTGTTGTGGTGTCTTCATCACCTCAGATAAGGTATCCCGACTGTTACGGTATTGATATGGCCAAGCTCGGGGATTTCATTGCATTCAAGGCGGCTATGGAGCTGCTCAATGAGAGGGGGTTGTGGGAAATTGTCCATCAGGTTTACTGGAAATGCAAGGAGGATCAGACCAAACCCAAGGAGGAGATCATCAATCATGTGAAGGAAATTTATGCACCCTTCAGTGTTGACGAGATTTCCAGCAAAATTGCCAGGATGATGCACTCGAAAAATATTAATGCTGAGATCAGAATTATCTACCAGACAGTTGACAATCTGCACATGGCTTGTCCGAATGATCTGGGCGACTGGTACTTCACCGGTGATTACCCCACGCTTGGCGGGAACAAGGTAGCCAACCAGTCGTTCATTAATTATTATGAAGGGAAAAATCAGCGGGGTTATTGATCGCCCTTTTTCAGCTTTCTGGCCTGCTTGATTCCCTCCCGGAACATTTGAGGATAGCGGATTCTTATGTGCCTCAGATTGAGCGGGGCGACCCGCAGCATATCGCGAATGTAAGAGACAAAATGCCGGTGCGTTTTCTCCTCGTAAATATCTGATATTGTTATCAGTATCCCGGTTTCCTCCACCATTCCGAATTCGTCGTTGATTGAAGTCCCAAACGTTTTCATCGTGGGTGAAAGGCTCATGTAAGAGTTGATAAGCGGTGGGATCCTGAGTCCCAAAGTCCGGATTTCCCTGCTGAGAATCTTATAGTCCTCTTCGTATGAGCCGCCGTTGAAAATCGGCCCCAGGGGGTCCAGCTCATTGGGCTTGAACAGAGGATTGATCGGGGTAACCAGCTTTTCGGGATCCGGAAAATATTTATTCAGAAAATAGAGGATCAGATTGCGGCCCTTAGGATCATAATCAGTGTACATTGTCACCTTTCCGAAATAGTAACGGGCTTCGCTGTATTGCAGGCAGAGGGCGCCCAGCCCGTCCCACAGATTGTCGAGGGCGAACATACCCTTTCGCATCAGCCGCGTTGACTGGTAGAGGGGTTGTACGAAAGAACGGCCCAGCTCGATGGTGTAGGGCATGTACTCCTTGAGGAACTTTTCTGAGAAATTGAACAGATGGGAGGTTGCCAGATATTGGGATGCCATATCGGTACAGTGCATATCGGTACACATGATGAACCGATATCCGCCCAGGATTTCTTTCTCTTTCGGATCCCAAACGATCAGCTGGTGATATGGGTGTTCAGAGATGTCATAATGGTCAATATCAACCTCTTCCCCGGTTCCTCCACCGGCATCACGAAAAGAGATCTCCCTTAATCTTCCCACTTCCCTCATCAGGTTGGGGCATTCATGGGCCGTAAAGGCGAAGATCTGGTTATGGTTGTAATTGGTTTCCCGGAGGAATCTTTCTGGGGTTAGTTCACTCAGTAACTTTTGCCGGCTGACGCGCGGAGCTATGGGTTTCATTTGACTTTAATGCTTTTTCCCATTTTGTATACCATGGACTTAACCGTAGCGGCCCACTGTTCAGGGCTTTTTGAAGAGTCGAATTTTCTCCAGTGGATCGGCTCGCCGAACTGAATGATCAGTTTCATTCCCTTCTGTTTGAACATTTCATTCGGCAGATAGAGCATCTCGATATTGCTTTTGATCCTCAGGAACTTTCTGAGATTTGCCAGGCGGTAAAAGAAACCAGATACCCGTCCGGAAATGAAAACGGGAATTACATCCCGTTCATGAAGGAAGGCCTTCTTTACGAAGGTGCTTTTCCATTCCACGTCTTCAATTTTGAACCATCTTCTCCGGCTCACGAGGCCCGATGCAAAAAATACAATCGGACCGTCCCCCTCAAAGGCTTTCTGCATTTCAGCCACCTGATCCTTGGCGTTTCCGCCATGCTTGTTCACGCCGATCATGAATTTCCTCATCGGTTTAACATTGAGCAGCAGATCATTGGATACGCTGACAGGATTTGGCCGGATCTGTTCATGAATGGTTTTGACGAGGCACATTCCGTCGAGACCTCCAAGCGGGTGATTTGATGCAAAAATCAACCGCCCGTCTTTGGGAACGTTGTCGAGGCCCCTGACTTCCAGGCGTACTCCCATAAACTCAAGAGCCTTGTTGACGAAATCAATATGCTCGGCTCCCTGGTTCTCAATAAGGAATTTGTTGATTTCATCCTGATGGACGATCCGCTTCAGGTAACGGATGAAAAACTTAGGGAGTTTTTCAAGGAGTTTCGGGTTTTTGTCCGAAAAAACCTTCTCAACGTCAATCAATTGAATATCGTCAGGACCTGATGTGACCGCCATTATTCAGATTTTTTGGAGGTCTAAATGTACAAAATTCGGATGAATAGTGTGCTGCCACGCCGCGATCCGCAGTTTGATCAAAAAGTTATTAACATCGACCCCAAAAAAAGTGGCAATTAATGGGAAGAAGTGTCAGTAAGTGTTAATTTTATCCCAAAATCATTCAAATGTCTCGGTTCAAAGGAGATCATTACTGTAAGGTTGACGCCAAAGGAAGGATCCTGTTCCCGGCCCGGCTGAAGAAGCAGATGCCGGCGGAATCGGGTGAAGTCTTTGTCGGCAAGCTAAGTTCCTTTGAAAAAAGCCTCGTGCTTTATCCCGAGAATGTATGGAACCGCCTGGTGGAGCGCACTCTTCGAAAGCTTAATCCTTACAATTCCCAGCATGATCAGTTCCGGAGGGATTTTTTCAGGGACGTTATCGAACTGGAGTTTGATTCGATGGGAAGGATTTTGCTGCCGCGGCGGTTTCTGGAGGTCCTCAGGCTTGATGCCGGGCAGGGCGGTGATGTGGTCCTGGCCGGACAGGGTGACCGGGTGGAGCTGATGTCGAAAGAACGATATACGGGCACCGAGCTTGGCAATGCAGAGAGGAAGTCCCTGGCAGAAGAAGTAATGGGAGGATTCACGTGGGACGATGAAGGATAATGGCGGAGACCGGTTACCACATACCTGTTTTGCTGAATGAAAGCATATCAGGACTGGCCATCCGGCCCGACGGAATCTATGTCGATTTAACCTTCGGCGGCGGAGGCCACTCCCGCGAGATCATCAAGAGTTTAAAGAACGGAATGTTAATCGCCTTTGATCAGGATCCGGCAGTTGAGGATCATCTGATCGATGATGAGAGGTTTTGTTTTGTCCGAAGCAATTATAGGTATCTGGCTAATTATCTGCACTATATGGAGATTGATCACGTGGACGGGATTTTGGCTGATCTGGGGATTTCCTCAGAGCATATTGACAATCCCGGGCGCGGATTCTCTTTCCGTACGGATGCGGAACTTGACATGAGGATGAATCCGGAATTGGAGGAGACAGCTGCTTCACTGATTGCTA
>Ga0172371_10009233_pt1 | contig 13597 bp, 7 predicted proteins | sample Lak12m_FD_114543 | JGI IMG/M metagenome (GOLD analysis project Ga0172371, IMG submission 114543) | Freshwater microbial communities from Kabuno Bay, South-Kivu, Congo - kab_022012_12m | ecosystem: Environmental > Aquatic > Freshwater > Lake | place: Democratic Republic of the Congo: South-Kivu... | reverse complement strand
CATCGCCACCCGTCCCAGGAAAACTGAGCCAACGCGGTGGGTCTCCTTTGGATTACCGCAGAACTATATCTGCGGTTTTCTTTTTCCCGCATCCTCGATAATGACCGAGCTGGTTCGGAGCACGGAATTCAACAAATTTAGCCCATTCACGCCTTCAGAAATGTGGTTTTCGCATTTTTTCATACCAGCAGCGGCCATGAACATAAACAGCCACTTACAGCCAGGCAATCCCATCCCTAAGGTGCAGTCTTTCCGGTTTTGTTTCTCGGAAGTTGTCCGCTGGCCAGTCGGGATCTTTTGTTCAACTCAGCTCGTGTGGATGAATTCTTGACGAAAGTTCGGGATTCGGGGGACGGAGCCATAAGGATATGTGGAGTGCTCGCCCGTATCAATGAATCCAGCCAAAGAACCGAACTGTTGTTCCGCATGGGAGCCGAACGCATGGATGCCGCCGAGTCTCGCCTAGAGCTGGACTTGCGAAAACAAGGGCTGATATCAGAGGCGGAGGCCGCTGAGAACGTAAACGAGTAGGAACCTGACTTCCTCCCATGCAATGATCTTGAGGCCGTATATATTTACGGTCTCTATTTCTAGCGTCAAAGCGACCACGGGTTCGGAGCAACAAACGCCAGCATTTTATGTCTTCCACTCTCAAGAAAGTGTAGCTTCGCATTTGCACCGCACTGAAGAGCCATTAAGACAATCAAGCACTTAAAGTCCTCTCAATCCTATCCTTAAGTCCTGATTCGGCCGGGTTTGATTTGCCAAGACCGCGGCAAACAATCAATCCAGGGTAATTCGGATTCCAATGGATATCTCGTCACTGCTGTAGATGGCCTGTGCGGAAAAGACGCACCGTCCAACCATACCCCATTTCACAATTGCTTACGCCTATTCGCAAAGACAGACGGACATACCAACGGATATAGTTTTATGATCTTGATAGAATATGTTTGTTTGATAGATATTATATATATGTTCTACACGGTTTCCCCGCCTGACCCCTTCGGAACCTGATAACGTCTCTGAGAATCGACCTGGCTAATCCTGGGGCGATTTCCGTTGGCAGATCGGTGCGAATATCGGAATGGCAATCGGCAGAGCAATCGAGGCGGAGACAGCAATGGGGCTTAAGATGCGAATATTTTAGGTGCGTCCTGAACGAGAGCCTCTAAGGCGCTAGCTCTAAGAAAGACCCTACCTAAGCGGGGCATGGCCATTCAAATAAATATGTATGTATTCTTGTAGCCATGCGAGTATTCAGCGGTAAACGCAGATCCTCCAATATCGATTTTTGAATGGAAGCTACGAGAAACATATGGGCTCTATGGGCATAATTTTGGCAGAGACCTATCCGAAGACTCCTATGTCTTAGGTTACGGTTGGGTCCAAGGGTCGTCCACTAGATTTCCCTCAACCTACAGGCTAAGGGAAATTCTTGCTAAGCGGGCTCACTTGCGGCTAGGCCGATCATGGAACTTGCGCGGTATCTCCGATTTGGCGGCAACACATGATTTTAACTTTCCTTCCTCCTGTTCAAATCTTCCTCCGATAACTTGATTGCTGCACGTTCTGGAGATTCCCTGGAAAACTCTTATTTCTTGACTTCTTAGCATCAACTTGTTTAAATTGCGTACTTAATTCCTTGTCAGCAGATAATCATAGCGGTGGTCCGATAGCAGTTTGCTGCCCTGCCAGGAGTCGGAAGCATGGCATCGGAAGATGGAGTCGCCCGCGTGCGGGGGGACCGTGTACCTTTCAACCCTCTTGACTCGAAGCGCTGCGCTACGGTCGGTTCGTCTTTCGCATTCAGAAGTGGCGTCCTTGCATGATTCAGCAGTGTAACCTCTGAGGAAAAGATATTAGGTTACAGTTTATTACCTATAAATTTGGGCAGTGAAAAGTGAAAGAAATCGTCCTGATCAGGATTCCCAGGAGGGACTCATGTCGCATGGATACGCGGTGGGAATAGACTTGGGGACAACGAATTCTGTCGTCTCCGTTTACAGAAAAGGCGTTGCCGAAACGTTGAGAATTGACGGTCGTAGCACTGTTCCATCGGTGGTGTCTTTCCGGGATGATCAAATACTGGTTGGACATCAAGCAAAGGCAAGATTGTTGGCTGACCCAGCGAATTCGGTGGGGTCGGTAAAGCGGTTCATGGGTGATCCGAAAAAGACCTATGTCGCTAATGGCAAACATTACACACCCGTAGATATTTCCGCCATAATTTTGCAGAAGGTTGTCAATGGGGCCTCCGAAGCCTTGGGCACTCCCGTGCGCGAGGCAGTCATAACTGTCCCGGCCTATTTCAATGAAGCCCAAAGATTGGATACCAGAAAAGCCGGAGAAAAGATCGGGCTTCATGTGCTGCGGCTTATTCCCGAGCCTACGGCCGCGGCTATCTCATACGGCCTCGATCAAGGCAAAGACCAACTCATCATGGTTTATGACTTGGGAGGAGGCACTTTTGACGTTTCAATTCTGAAGGTCGAAAAGAATAAATTCAGCACTTTGGCAGTCGACGGAGATTCTCGCCTGGGGGGAGACGACTTCGACAATCTTCTTGTGGAACATCTAGCAGCCTTATTTAAAAAACAGGCCGGGGTAGACCTGTATGTCCCTGGAAAAGGCATTCAGGGCATTTTTGATAAAGACATACCTAAGGAAAAGCTAATAGCGCTTCAGAGGCTTAAGGAGACTGCGGAAATCGCAAAGATTGAACTGTCTCAGAGCAATTCTTCTGAAGTGATAATACCTAACCTTATGGGACAGCCTTTCGAAGCCGAAATCACGAGGGATGAGTTCGACGCGATGACGAAGCCCTATCTCGATAAGACAATTCATAAGGTACGAGATGTTCTCAAAGCAGCGAAACTGGGCTCAGCCGATATCGACCGCGTAATTTTGGTAGGTGGTTCTACTAGGATTCCAAGGGTTCGCGAATTGATCAGTGAGACCATCAAGGACCCGTACACCTCCGAAAGAGTGGATGAGATCGTTTCCAACGGCGCGGCCATCATGGCTGCGAACCTTTTCCTGCCGAAAGAGGATACCGATAAGACGCCCATACCATTTATTGATCCAATTGATGTTCAGCCTCATTCTCTAGGCATAGATATGAGAAATGAGAGAATGGAACTTGAGTTTACGCCAATTATTCCAAGAAATTCCGCTCTGCCATGTAGAGGCGGAGTTCTGGGGCAAACGATAGATAAATACCAGCCGGCAGTTTGTATGAAGGTATTCCGTGGAGAAAACTCTGATCCTCATGAGAACGAATACCTGGGGGAACTGCTGCTACAAATATCAAAGCCCAGCGAAATGAAGATACCTATTGCAGCGGTCTTTGAACTTGATGTGGATGGAATACTGGATTTTACGGCCATAGAAGTGGCCTTGAACGAACATACTATTCCTTATCTTGAGAGGGCTACCAAAACCAACAGCATAGTTCTGGAAGATCTCGATGCACTGAATCAACTTGTCCAACAGGGATACGCGAAAAGCAAGAAGACCCAAATCGCAGTGCCTTAATCACAGACTTTGAAGGAGGGCAAAGTGGGAATCATAGCAAAGAACAGTCCTTACATAATGGGAATCGATCTTGGGACCTCTACTTCCTCTGTGGCCATCTTTCACAAAGGCACATCGGAGGTAATTAAGCTGGCAGGCCAGAAATGTATTCCTTCTGTCGTCCACGTCAGGAGCAATGGCGAGATTCTGGTTGGACAGCAAGCAAAATCAAAGATGTTGGTGGATCCAGCGAACACGGTTGCAAGCATAAAGCGTGAAATGGGCAACGCTTCGTACATAAAAGAGTTCGATGGAATACCGGACAAGAAATTTGCGCCCTTGGAAATCTCGGCCGAGATTTTGACACAAATTCGCAAGGGTGTGGAGGAAACTGATCAGCTCGATTTGCGAGGAACTCCCAAGTACGCGGTTATATGTGTACCGGCGAACTTCGATGACCGGAAAAAAACAGAGACCCTTGAAGCAGGCAAGCTCGCCGGGTTTGAAGTTCTATACCTTCTCGAAGAGCCTGTCGCGGCGGCCATTGCCTATGGCTTCGATAAGGATCGAGACCAGACGATCCTGGTGTATGATTTAGGTGGCGGAACTTTCGATGTGTCTATACTTGAGGTGGACACTGCCTCGCCTGACATGGCCGGATTCCGAGTCAAAGCGAAAGAAGGTATCCCTAAGTTAGGAGGGGACGATTTCGATGAAAAGATAATGGAAATCGTTCACGCCAAATTCGTGGCCGACTCAGGCCTAGACATCTTTGATCTGAAAAAGGACCAAGGGATCGCCAACAAGGTTTTGCTCGAAGCGCAGCAAAAACTTAAAGAAGCGACGGAAGCCGCGAAAAAGGAACTGAGTTTTAGCGAGTCCGCAAAGATTGAAATACCGAATTTTCTCAAAGACGAAGGGGGCACCGTTCACCATATTGACATGGAAATCACCCGTTCGGAGTTCGAAGACGCGATCAGTGAATTGATCTGGCAATCTAAATCTGCCGTCGAAAAGGGGCTGGAAAGCGCGGGTATGACTATTGACGATATCTCCAGGATAGTGCTGGCTGGCGGTTCGACCCGAGTGCCTCTTGTAAAATCCATGCTTACCACAATGTTCGGCAAAGAGCCGTATTCCGATATGGACCCGGAAATCATTGTTGCCACCGGAGCTGCTATTTTTGGGGCCTCCTTGGGAGTGCCGGACGATAGGCTTGTTGACACGGAGGCAGTCTTGGCGGAGGACGAAGTGGACAAGCAGTTTATCTGGCAAAACCTTGTCACTCATAACCTTGGAATTGAGGTCTATGGAAGGAAGTTCAGCAAAATAATAGAGAAGAATACCGAATTGTCGGACGACCAACCCGTTGTTTTCAGCACAAAGATTTATACGGTGCCACGGGACAACGCAACAGAATTGGCCATCAATGTCTATCAGGCACCCTTTGATGTAGAATATATCACCGATGAAGGGGCTGTCTGCATTGGCGAACTATTTTTGACCGGTATTCCCCCAGGTCCGGTTGGAAGCGCCAAGATCAATGTGACATTTGAAATCGACCGTCAGAATCTCTTGAGGGTGGAAGCATCGTGTTTGGGAGCCGACGGGACGACCAAGTCACTGGAGATTAGAAGGACTTGACGTTGTGAACAAAGTTTGATCGCCGAGCTTGCCAAAGGTGTAGTCATATGGGAACCGACGAACAAAAGAAGCAACGTGCACCTGATCAGGAAGCGCCGGATGTGAAGGCGCCGAGTAGTCCGCCCGAGAAGACTGCGCCGGGCACATCAAGAGATGCAGCGCCCGAGTTTGCTGCCTCAACAGACCATGCTGCTGACGATGGCGTTCTCCAAGCCCTCCGAGAGACCGTCAAGCCAGAGCCACGGGGAGAAACGCTGCCCGATTCAAGTGACAAAGAATGGGTAGCTGAGATTTCTGCTGATGGAGATGTGGTCTTCGGTCTTTACGAACGGGCAATTGCCCCAGAGCCAGAGAAAGAGTCAGTAGTCTCGCCTGCTAAGGAAGTTGTCGGTCCTGCGGATGAACCTGTTTCCCTTCCCGGGTCTGAGTCGGAGTTGAAATCTTCACTAGACCAGTTTTCGCAGGAGCTGAGCCAGGAAAAAGATGAGTTCCGTAAGTTCAGAGCTTACTGGGATGAATGCGTGCATTTATCTACTGACTTCCAATGTGTTATCCAAAGCATAGATCAAAATGCCGTTAAAGTAGTCAATTTGCGTAATGTTGTCGAAGATCCCGATCTTCCTGGGCCTGTCATGGACACTGTTAAGAATAGCAAGACCGGAGTGGATCTCGTACTAAAGATGATTTCCAAACTGTCAGGCCGCATGCCGAAAATCGATGACTCCGGGTCGCCGAGTGAGGAATATTTCGTTGAGCTGGAGCGTGATTCAATTCCGGCCGATGCGGCTGGCATGAAGTCTTATCTTGACCGCCTATCCACGCAAAACTACGCGTTGTTAACCGACATGAGAAGGAGAGCTGAAGATGCGAGGGGCGCACTGTTTTCATTTATAAAAACTAATGTGTTGGCAATAATCGACGGCTTGAGCGATGGCAAGAGACATTTTGAGCAACAGAAAACCGAGTTATTGAGGGCGCACCCAGCTTGCCATCAGGAAATCGATAAGTGGTTTTCGGTATACGACGCATTGCTCGGATTATTTCAAGATCTTCTGAACGGATTTGAACTGCAGGCCATTAGGCCGGAAGTTGGGGAAAAAGCAAACTACGAGTTGCATGAGCCATTTGAAGTTGTGTCAGCGGATGGTGTTGTGGACGAAACAATCCACGAATTGATCCGTCCGGGATACAAGTACACGGGCTCTTTATACGGAGGATCTGAGCACGTGGTCAGGCCCGCGCTTGTAGTGATCGCTAAGAATAGATAGGGGTAGTTATCATGGCGGTGGACAATGAAAAAAGCCCTGTTCTCGGCATAGATCTTGGCACAACTTTCAGTGCTATTGCTAGGTGGGACGGCAAAGGGCCACGCGTCTACGAGAATAAAGAAGGGGATTCGTCCACCCAGTCCGTGGTCTTCTGGGATGAAAAAGATGGGGCGTACCTTGTTGGTAAACAAGCTTACCGCAAGTTTCTGGTGGAGCCTGGCAATGGTTATTTGGGTGTTAAGCGGCTCATGGACGACAAGAACCATCAGATAATCTTGGGGGGCCAGATTCATAACCCTGTTGAAATTTCCAGCAAGATCTTGGCTAGACTTTATCAAGACGTGTGTGACAAGTTCCCGAAGAATACTTTCCATTCCAGGGGCGTAGTGGTCAGCGTTCCATATTATTTCAAGGCTCATCAGTGCAATAATACGCGAGAGGCCGCTGAATTGGCCGAGCTCAATTTCATGGGGATAATCCAAGAACCAATTGCCGCCGCGCTTGCTTACAGCTTGGAAATGGTCAGGGCGAACCATAATGGCGACCGGGAAGAACTTGTTATGGTCTTTGACTTGGGCGGCGGAACGTTCGATCTCACCATCTTCAATCTTCGGCAGACACGAACGAAGCTACTCTTTGAAGTCCTTGGCACTGGTGGTGACGATAGGCTGGGCGGCCTGGATTTCGACGACTGCCTTCGCGAACATGTATTGAACGCCAAGAGAATAGATTTAGCCAATCTCGATGAAAAGATGAGCAAGATGGCCCATCTGAAGTTAATGGAAGCCGCCAAGACGGTCAAAGAAGCTTTGTCTTTCCAGCAGACTTACGAGCTTTGCGTTCCTTATCTGACCGCCACCCAGAATCTCGAAGTTGATGTAAGCCGAAATGAATTCGAAAAATGTATCCAGAATTACATCGAAGAGGTTAGGAACATAATTGAGGATACTCTGGCCAAGAGCAATGTTCGCAAGCGAGATATCACTCGGGTAATTAAGGTGGGAGGTTCCAGCAAGATTCCGGCTTTCTCGGAGATGCTGCAGGAAGGCATAGGCGAAGATCGCGTGTACGGGAATATTGATCCGGCCCTTGCCGTTGCTCAGGGTGCAGCAATATATGCTGCCTATCTTGACGACAGAGACGTGCTCGGTCGGGAGGTCGAAATCATCACACGCAATTGTCATGCGCTGGGAATCGAAACGGCGGATGGGGCCTTTTTCCCGTTGATTCCCACCAACAGACGGTTACCCGCCGAGTGCACCCAAATATTCACGACTGATAAGGACGGCATGACTGAATTGGAAGTGGCCGTGTATCAAGGGTCTGCGAAGAAGGCGCAAGACAATGAACGTATAGGAGAGATACCCGTTAAAGGGCTTCTCCCACGGCCCAGCGGAACGTTGAATATCAAAATTACGTTAAAAGTGAGCGAAGAGCAGCACGTGACCGTTGTCATAGAAGAGCCTGAAAGCGGAATAAGGATTGCCGAAACTCTTCGATACACGTGATGATAGGCATATAGGAGGAGGTTGGCCTTGACTTTTAGCCACCCTCAACTTCCGGAACACTTCCAGTTAGTTCGAGTACTCTGTGACGGACAAATCCTAAAGACGCTACGCGTTCGAGAAACACGAGATGCGGGGCGAGGTCCCAGCGATTTCGTCCTGCGGATTCTGAGTCCGGAGCTGTCACGAAATTCAAAAAATGTAGAACGCTTTTACGGCTTTTTCGACAGGTATCAAGGCATAATAAGCTTCACTTACCTTCCGAGAGTCTATTCCATATCAACAGGCGCAAGGGGACCGATTTACATAAAGGAAGAGTTTGTTTCGGGCCGACCGCTATCTGAATTCCTGAACGCACACAAAGGTTTCAATCCAGGACAGCTGCTGGAGCAGGTGTGTGAAGCTCTCCATGCAGCGCATATGAAGCGAGTGTTTCATGCATGCATTACGCCGGACTGCGTGCTAGTTGAGGAGCGAAATGAAAAGATCAAGTTGGTGGGGTTCGGCGTGGCTGCGTTCGCTGACTGTCGCCTACCTATTGCTGCTGGCAAGCAGGCTTTCATTGCTCCGGATGTCGCAGGACAAGACGGCTATGACGCGAGTTCGGATATTTTTAGCTTAGGTCGCCTGATCCTGCACCTGTTTCCTGAAGTCTCATCGCATCGCGCCCTAGCAAAGGCCACAGCCCTCCGGCCTCAGGATCGATTCTCGAAGATTCGGGAATTCAAGTCTGAACTACCGAAAATCTTCTCTAGCTATTCAGGTGCCCCAAAGACTAAGCGTCGCGGTGGGCTTATACCAAAATCCGAGCCCGCCGAAGTAACCCCTAAACTCCTAATAAGGACAAATCCGGAGAAGGCCTCGGTAAAGATAGATGGTAAGCTCATAGGCATCGCCGGGTCTTCCGGATTGCGCATACCGTGGGATCAGGGTACCATTACCATTGAAAAAGACGGCTACGAAAAGCTAGTCCTTGTATACAAGGAGCTTCCGAAGATACTTGACGTTTACGTCGATCTGGAGCCGGAAATGGCTCCGGTGACGATACTGACAGAGCCGGCTGAAGTAATGGTTTCGGTTGACGGAAAAGACTTAGGCTTGTCCAGCAATGGGAGCTTACATGCACGTGTTTCGCTGGGCAAGCGGACATTCACATTAAAAAAGGCCGGATATAGCACAGAAGTTTTCCATGTGACGTTGGAGGATTCGCGACAGGCAAGGATAGGCCCCTTGCGGCTTACCCGCAAGGCTAATTTAAGAACCAAACCCGAGGATACGACAGACGTTGGCGGGCAAGCCGCAGAGGGGACAGATTCTGGTGATCCGATGGTTCCTTGGCCGGTTACCATAATCAGTGAGCCTGCTGGAGCGTCCGTAAGCATTGACGGACGTTACTGGGGTGTCACCAGCCCACACGGTCTCAAAGTGAAAATTGCTGCGGGGAAAAGAAAAATCTTGGTGCAGAAAACGGGCTACAAACCTAAGGAAGTTGTTTATGAAATAGATAGGCTCAATACATTTAGGATTTGGCCCATAAATCTTGAACCTATTCCGTCGAAATCCGAACCGGGCTCAACGCAGAGTAAGTCTACGGCAAAGTTATTAATATTGACCAGACCCGTGGGCGCATCGGTCATCATTGATGGCAAATACTATGGTACCACTAGCAAAGAGGGTCTCTCAGTTGAAGTTGTTCCGGGGAAGAGAAAGATTTCGTTGCAAATGCCCGGCTACGAACCCAAAGAAGTTTATTGCAACATAGACAGTATATTCTTTGCCTATGGACGGACCCGCATTGGTCCAGTAGATCTGGTTCCGGCCAGTAGACGCTCCCAAGGCGCTTTGCGCTTCAAAAACCCCGTCGATAATCGAATAGAAGAAGTGTGGCATCCGGGAAGATGGACTTTGCTGTTTGGGTGTTTGTACTTCTTTGCCAAGGAGACTACTCGTGGGTCTGGAGCTATTTGTTTTGTTGGATGGTTGGTGGTTTGGTGGCTTTTTACCGGGGTTGCTGGAGTACCGTCAGGGCTAGGATCTATTCTGAGCATCATCCTTACCAACATAGCTTTCTCTGGCGCTGCTGAGTCGCTCATTAGAAACAATTATCGAGCGCTAGGTTGGATAGAAGTGGACAGTGACGGCAATCCAGTCTCGTCTGCAACCAAGAAGTGACGGCCAAATTTGACGGAGATAAAGGATTTCTCAAATGGGTAGCCACTAAGAATGAGTGTTTGATAAATGATAGCGTTTACTCATGTCCACTAACAACATACAGCTTCCGAAAGGATTCCAGTGCGTACGTATTATCGGCGACGGGCCGATATTTAGGACCGTTCGTGCCAGAGAAGACCGGCCCAATAACGCGGGCACTGGTGACTATGTCTTCAGAATTTTACATTCATCGTTATCAAAGAACCAGCAAACTGCCGACCAATTCTATGAGTTCTTTCAGACCTACCAGCGCATAACCATGTTCACTTATTTGCCGAGGGTCTATTCTGTTTCCGTAGGCCCTGACGGCCTACTTTACGTCAAGGAAGAGTACGTCCAAGGCCAGCCCATTTTCAAGTTCTTGAAAGAGCATCCCAAATTCAATTCTGTCCCGCTTCTGGAGCAAGTATGCGAAGCCCTTCATGCGGCTCACGTTAGGAACGTCTATCACCTCTGCCTCGCTCCAAAAAACGTTCTGGTTCGTGATGACGGCAAGAAGATAAAGCTCGTCGGCTTTGGCACTGCCGCAGCCCTGGAGCACATGGCGTTGATTTCATCGGATTGGGCAATGTTCGTCGCGCCTGAGGTGTTGGAGGGGAAAACTTATGATGGTCAAGCCGATATCTTCAGTCTCGCTCAAATGATCCGGCATCTTTTTCCGAACCTGGCCTCAAACAATGTTCTGCTTAAATCTGTTGCGTCGCGGCCTCATGAGCGATTCGCCAAGATCCGGGAATTTGAGTCTGAGTTGGCGGCCGTTTTTTCTGCTCATAATCTGGTATTGGAAGATCTGGTATTGGAAGACGAACGACCTGGGGGATTGGTGCCGAAGAACTCGTCCAAGCCTGCGTTACCCGAAATCCCCAGACAACCCGAAGCCTCACGGCCACAGGTGGATGATGCCACAACCATTCCCAAAGCGACTCCTGAGTCTCAGCCCACACTGAAAGTTCAGGAGCCGATTTCTTCGGCTGTACCCACGCCAAGAGGCCGGTTTCAGAGGCTGCTGGACCGCAAACCTCTTGCATTTGGGGTGTTCGGCTTCGCTGGATACTACATCGGGCTGATCGCAGTCATAGCAGTGGCTCTTGCAACGGGGCCGCCTTCTCGTCAAGTTTTTGAAGAGGTGATCCCATGCAGCATTCTCTCAACCATACTGATGTTATCCTTGGTTTTTGCCCAGAATTGTTACCTTAGGGTACCGTACAAGTTGAGCGGAATGCTGAAATGTATTCCTTTATTATTGTTTCCACTTGCGATTCACTTATTATTTCTTGCGCTTGGAATTCGCGGCGGAAACCAGCCGCTACCCCAAACTGCTATCTTCGCAGGTTCCGGGGCACTATTGGGTATATTGGTTGGCTCCAAGATCCCTAATCTAAGTCGCGTAGCGATTGCTCCAGCGGCCGCTGGCTTGGCTTGCCTCGGACTCGGATTCTCTCATGGGTTGGGGCTGCCGATTCCTGTTCTTCTTTTCCTAATGCTGCCTCCAGTCTGCTTCTTTCTCGGTTTCGCAATTGCTCTGGCAGAGGCGTGGAGAAGAACTCACTGGATCGAGGTGAAATGGCCTGATGGAGCTGTCAGATTGGTCACACTGGGAACCAAACCTGTCAGAATAGGGAGTTCGCTGGACAATGACCTGGTTGACACCTCACTTATGCCATTGGCAGCGACAATTGCGATGGTTGACGACACAGTGATCGTTGCGGACAGTGTTAATCCGGCATATGTGCCATTCCGAAATGGGGACTACTTCTGTCTCGGCAACTTGTCCATAACGGCCAGAACACGCGCAGCGGTACGCTGATGGTTTGAAACAATACGAGACCATGATCGAGGGTCTGGTGGAAAAGAAGGTCTGGCGGCACATGTGACTCTTGCTGGCATGTGAATGGCATGAATAAGATGTTGTTTCCTCAAGCTCTAGAGACACAATTTGAACTGGTGGAGGATCTTGCGACCAGCAGGATATTGCAGTGTTTCCGGGTTAGGGATATACGCAAGAATGGTCGCGCTTCCGTCCTACGTCTCCTACCCACCGCTCTTGCTAAAGATCTAACCCTAGTGGACGAATTCCACAGGTTCTTCTCAAAGTTTTCGGAAATTGCCAACAGGTCATATATCCCCTCGGTGTATTCAATAGCTGGAGCTGTCGGAGGCGCCGTTTACGTGCTTGAGGAATACGTAGCTGGAATTCCCTTGCCCGTTTTTGCAGAAAAGAGGCGACACTTGCCGGGCTTCTGGCACGATGTCGTAGACGTTTTGTGCAACGTTTGCGAGGCCCTGCATCATGCTCATCAGAAGGGTATCTTTCACTTGTGCATTACCCCGGAGGACATCCTGGTAGACGAGGCGAACGGTAGGGTCAAGCTTGTAGGGTTCGGGACGCAAATCTTCTACAAGGGAGATTATCTTGCTTCACTGTCCGAGGAATGCAAACGCTGGATAGCCCCGGAAGTCTTAAAGGGAGAAGGATTCGGGCCTTACTCAGATGTGTATTGTCTGGGCGCCATCATGTCAGCCGTCTTGCCCGGACTCGGAGAGACCGGCAACATAGTTGAAAAAGCGATGTCTCCAAATCCTCAGACTCGTTATGCAAGAGTGAGGGAGCTTGAGTCAAAGCTTTCGGAAGCTTTCAAAGAAAAAAGAGGAGAAGCACGTCTCCCAAGCGAATCCGCAGTACACCCACAGCCGGCTTTCAACAGAGGAGGTCTTAAGCCGGTCTTGAGCATTCGTCTGCTGTCGGAACCGGAGAACGCAACTGTCAAGGCTGACGGAAAATTCTTGGGTGCTACCACTGGGACAGGATTGAGCGTCCCGTGGACCCGAAACTTGGCGCTGACTATTGAAAAGGCGGGTTACCAGGCTGAAACATTAACCTTCACTACGCCCCCGGAGCGAACCGAGATCAAGCTGAAACTCAAGCCCATCCTTATCAAACTACGAAGTGATCCTGTCGGCGCATCCGTGAGAATAGGCGGACGGGCAATCGGAGTAACCACTCACGATGGGCTGTTAACACCTTGGGACCAAGGGGAGATAGTTATTGAGAAAGATGGCCACAGGCCCGAGAGGGTGAAATTTGAGTCCGCTCCCGTCGAACCGGTCATCACTGTTAAACTAATTCCTACCATTTCTCCGGAACTGGCAGAAGAAAAGACCGGACAACAAACCAGCCTCGCGAAGACTCGTTCATCTCAGTTCGTTTGGGCGGTCGTGACTGGGATAATTGTCTGTGTTCTGGGGACCGGCCTCTATCTGCACAACAGACAATCTGAAATGGCCCGAATCCAAGAGATAGAGAGGCTGAAACAGGAAAACGAGCGACAACGAATTGAAAATGAGCGCAAACTCCAGGCGGCAAGGCAAGAACAGGAACGTCGAGATCGGGAGCTGAAAGAGAAAGAACAGGCATTGGCTAGGGCAAGGCAGGAACAGGAGGGACAAAGAATT
>Ga0172371_10009232_pt1 | contig 13598 bp, 7 predicted proteins | sample Lak12m_FD_114543 | JGI IMG/M metagenome (GOLD analysis project Ga0172371, IMG submission 114543) | Freshwater microbial communities from Kabuno Bay, South-Kivu, Congo - kab_022012_12m | ecosystem: Environmental > Aquatic > Freshwater > Lake | place: Democratic Republic of the Congo: South-Kivu... | reverse complement strand
GAACATCCCAGCATCACCCACCCCGAGCACGACGGCCCGGAGACCACCTCGCGCCTGATCCTCCGCCGACCGGTCACCCGGCACCGGAGGCCGCAGACAGACGCCACTCGTTGTTGGCGGCTGGAGCCGGCCCGGCTGAGATTGCGCAGTGCCTGCCCGTGCGTTTTAGTAGAGGGTTGCCTGTGTCGGCTGCCCGGCCCCTGGCCGGGCCGGGGTGCGCATGCCGCAGAAGCCCGTCATCGACTATCCGCAGACGCCGCCGCCGTGGCTGGACCGCTGGCCGACCGAGAAGGCGGTCCGGGAACTGTTTCAGGAAGGGGTCCGGCGCCTTGCCTACCGTTTCCTGGGCATCGAGCGCCACCGGCGGCTCGCCTGGCAGGCAGACCGCCTGGTCCTGGAGCTCGGCAGCCAGCAGGCCACCTGGCGCTGGGTCGGCTCGGACTGGCGCCGGACCTGCACCTGCGGCTACGTGAACGACCGCTGTGCGCACACCTATGCCGCAGCCTGCATCCTGGCCGAGATCATCCGGTACGAGCGCTGGGGGGCGGTCGCCGGCCTGGCAGCGCCGCCGGACAGGCCGGGCACGGAACCCCTGAAGACCCCCGCGGCCGCCGCGCCGCCCGCGCCGCCCGCGCCTCCGGAGCCGGCAGGACACGAAACAACGGCCCCGCCCGCCGAACGCTCGCTCCTGGAGGTGGAGGCGGACTTCCACCACGAACCGGGGATGGTCATCCTGCGTTTCTACCGCCGGGCCGCAGACCGACGCGAGTTGCTGCGCATGCAGACCCTGAACAACCTGGCCGTGCAGGCCCGGTTCGGCAGCGCCTCGGCCCGCTGGTCCTTCGAGGACTGGTCGCTGCTCAAATGGCTGGCACCCCACCTGCAGCGGCGCGGCGAGGTGCATGCCAATCTCCAGGTCATGAAGCTCACCCGCGAGGAGTTCAACCACTGGCTCGAACGCTGGGAGGACGGCCCGCCCCGTTTCATCGAACGCAGCAGCCAGCAGGCCATCTCTCGGCGTGGCGTGACGCCGGCGCGCCTGGCCATCGAGCTGGCCGACGAGGGCGAGTGGGTCCGGATCGCGGCGGTACTGGTGCTGCCGTCAGGTGCCCGGCAGCCCTTCCACGCCGTCTTCCAGCGCCTGGCGGGCGGGGGCCAGGAGACCGTCATCAGCGGCGAACTCCTACGCTTCCATCCGCCCTTGTCGTGGAGCCTGCTCACCCGGGTGTTCGGCCGCAAGGACCCACGCATGCGCCGAGAGCACATCAGCGCACACCTGGGCGAACTGCTGGAGGGACGCCTGGACCTGGTCGAGGGCGATTGCGTACGCCGCGAGTACATCCCCGACCGGGACGTGCTTATCGAGGCGACCCCGGACGGCTCCGACATCCTGCTGCAGGCGACCGCCTGCGGCGTGCCGGTGGCAGCCGGGAGCACCACCGTCACCGGGGTCCGCTGCGACGGGGCAAAGGTGATCCTCGGGCTCTGCGATACCCCGAGCGTGCGGGCCTTGCAGGAGGCCTTTGCCGCCCTGGGGGCCGTGCCGGCCGAAGCCGGCCGTATGCGGGTCCGGGGGGCGCCGGCCCAGATGGCGGCCCTGCGGCAGGCGTGGGCGCGGCTCCCGCAGGCTGTCTGCCGGCGGGCCCACCCCCTCCTCCGTGCCCTCCTGGAGGGCAGTGGCGCGGTGTCCGCGAGCCTGACCGTGCACGGCGATGGGAACCTGGTCGACCTCGGCGTGCGCTGGGAGTGTGGCGGGGTCGGCGTCGGCGACATGGAACTGCGCGAGGCCCTGCGACACGGCCATGGCGCCCTGCGCACACGCGACGGCCAGTGGTTGGCGCTGGACCCGGCCCAGGCAAGAGCCCTGGCCCAGCGCCTCGAGGCCCAGGGCATCGCCGCCGGTGAGCCCGTCCGCTTGCTCCGGTACGAGGCCAGGGAACGCCTGCGCCGCGTGGAGCAGGGCGAAGGGACATTGTCCTGGGCCCCCGCCTGTCGCGACTGCGGGGCGCGCATCCTGGCCGAACCCGAGGTCGAGCCGCTGGCCTTGCCCGAGGCCCTGGCTGGAGTCCTGAGACCCTACCAGGAGACCGGCTTCCAGTTCCTCGCCGATCGCAGCGCCCATGGGGTGGGGGCCATCCTCGCCGATGACATGGGACTGGGCAAGACGCTGCAGGTCCTGGCCTTGCTGGAGGCCTGGTCCCGACGCCTGCGAGCCGCCGGAAAACGCTTCCGGGCCCTGGTGGTATGCCCCGCCTCGGTGGTGGCCGTGTGGCTGGAACAGGCGGAGCGCTTCTGCCCGTACCTGCGCTGCCGCGCGGCCCTGGGCGATGCGGACTCGCGGCAGACGGCCGTGGCACAGGCGGACACGGACGTGCTGATGACACACTACGCGCTGTTGCGCCAGGACGCGGTGGCCCTGGCCGCGGAGCCCTGGGACATGGTGGTCCTCGACGAGGCCCAGAACATCAAGAACCCGGACGCGCAGGTGACCCGTGTCGCCAAGGCGCTGCCGGCCGCACACACCCTGGCCCTCACCGGGACCCCTCTGGAGAACCGGCTCCTGGACCTGTGGTCGGTGCTGGACTTCCTCAACCCCGGCCTGCTCGGCGACGCCGACAGCTTCCTGGGGCGCTACGGTAGCCCGACCGCGCTCAAAGACCTCTCGGCCCGCATCGCGCCACTGCTGCTGCGCCGGACCAAGGACACGGTGGCCCCGGAACTGCCGCCGCGCAGCGAGGAGGTGTTGCGCGTGGAGATGACCCCAGGCCAGCGCGAGGTCTACGGCCGCGAGCTGCTACGGGCCCGCGAGGAGCTGGCTCGCCGGGGACCGTTCGCCGTACTGGCCGCCCTCACGCGTCTGCGGCAGATCTGCTGCGACCCGGCACTGCTCCCCTCCGGCGGCGTCGAGGCGGGCTCCGCCAAGGTCGAGACCCTCGTGGAGATGCTGACCGAGCTGGCCGAGGAAGGTCACTTCTCCCTGGTGTTCAGCCAGTTCACCTCCATGCTCGAACGCCTGCGCCTGGCCTTGGAGCACGCCGGCCTGCCTTACCGGATGATCACCGGCGACACGTCCATACCCCGGCGCGCAGAGCTGGTCCGCGAGTTCGGCGAGGCCACGGCGCCGGAGGTGTTCCTGCTGAGTCTGCGGGCCGCCGGCACAGGCCTGACTCTGACGCGGGCGGACTACGTCTTCATCTTCGATCCCTGGTGGAACCCGGCCGTGGAACGCCAGGCCATCGACCGCACGCACCGCCTGGGTCAGGAAAAGCCCGTGTTCGCCTACCGGTTGGTGGCGGCCGACTCGGTGGAAGAGAAGGTGCTGGCCCTGCAGGCCGAGAAGGCTGAACTGTTCGCCGCCGTGATGGGGGACGCCGAGCAGCGGGCCCTGGTGGAACACCTCAGTGCCGAGGACCTGCGCAAGTTGCTGGCGTGAGACCTGTTGCACACCGACCGCAGAGCTCTGCTGGCGCGGCCGCGGCCTCAGGGACAAACGCCTCCGCCACGATCCCTGCGGGGCCCTGTCTGCGTGTACCTGCCTGCGCCGTGTAGGTCGCGGCAGGCAGGCGCACAGGCAGGCGTGGGCGCTCCAGGACGGGCCAGGAACGGGCCTACCCCTCGTACCCGCGCCTCAGCTCTGCGGCCCACCGCCGGCCTGGGGATGCTTGCGGCTCAGGCTCTTGCGGTACCCCCTGAGGCGGATCACGATGAGGGTGGCCACGATCACCGTGACCCCCAGGATCGGGGCCAGCCTCCCGGCACTGCGCATCAGGCTGGTCATCTGGTCCATCAGGTACGTCCAGCAGATGATCGCCGCCACCGTGCCGGCCATCACCGTGCCCAGCGTGACCCAGTACCGCATGCTGAGCAGATAGCCGATGACTGAACCCACCACCGGGCCGGTCATCATGAAGGGAAACCAGACGAACAGGATCAGGGCCACGATCCCCCAGCGCGCAATCAGGTGACGCTGGCTCTTGGCCGACTCGTGGACGTCCCGCATGGCGCTCTGGAGCCAGGGCGCGTGCACCATCTTCTTCATGGTCAGGCAGAAGGCCGAGAAGAACAGACAAACCACCATCCCCTCGATCAGGCTGGCCAGGACGATCGCCTCCAGGGGGGTGAACTGGCCACTGGCCAGGGCAAGGGCAATGCCGGCAGCCCGACCCCCCGTGACATGCGCCGGCAGGATCCCCAGCATGGCCCCCGCCTTGCCCCGGTCGAACTCGGCGCACTCCAGAGCCCACAGCATGATCGCCACCAGGCAGGCGACACCGATAAGGAAGATGACCCCCTCCTGACTCCGGAAGATGGCCCGTAGCCAGGAAGGGCGCTCGGGCACTCTCGGGGCGGATACACGGGTGGGCACAGTGATGGTAGCCTCTGCGGTTGTAGTGCAACGCTGAATGTAGCGGCTGGCGGCGACCGTTCAACCCAGGCCCCGAGGCCCAGCCTTGCATGTGACGGCCGCCTGGCTACGGTAGGATCGCGGCGGGCTGCCACCGGGCACGGCCGCAGTCCGGCCGCTGGCGCGGCCTGCCCTCGCCCTCCAGGGCCGCGGCCTGTGTCGGTGGTTTGGAGGGCAAGCGCCGTCCCGCAGGCGCGGGACGGCGCGTCGCGGGGGTCGGGCGGAGATGCGGTGGGCCGCCACCGCTGCGCCGGACGCCAGGCGCACTTCCGGGGGATGGTGTTGCGGCCCCGGATCTGGGGCTCCCTGAGGTCAGGCAGGAGGAACGGATCATGCGGAAGCTCAGCGTAGTGGCACCGGACTGGTGGGATTACACCACCCTCGACGACGGGCTGGTCCAGGATGTGGCCCGGCTCACGGTCGACGACCTGGCCAGGCTCAGCCGGCCGGGGTTCAGGGTCGTGATGTACGACACCATCCAGGAATTCTACCTGGCCGAGGCCCTCGAATACATCGACGCCTGGAAGCGCAGCACGCCGGACAACCCCTGCGGCATCTGCGGCCCCATCGGCCCCACCGAGCAACTCCCCCTGGTGGCCCGCGTCGTCAATGCCATCGGCCTGAACCTGAAGAAGCTCGACGCCCACTTCTGGGGCATGGACGAGTGGGTCGAGAACGGCAAGGCCGTCGGCATGAACCACCCGCTGAGCTTCGCCAAGTGCGACCTGGAGATGTGCTTCAACCGCATTGACAGGGCCTTGCGCATGCCGCTGGCGAACCTCCACTTCCCCACCGGCGACCTGGCGGCCTACAGCGCCTCCTACGACCAGGTCAAGTGCCTCCTCATGCAGGGCGGCCAGGGCGACGTCAAGCACTGGGCCTTCAACGACCCCCTGCCCCGCCGCGGCAAGCACAAGAACGCGCCGCCCACCCCGGCGGAGTACCGCAAGCTCACGACCCGCATCGTCGACCTGCACCCCATGACGGTGATGCAGAATGCGCGCACCTCCGGCGGCGGCAATATCGCCCTCGTTCCCACTCAGGCCGCGACGGTCGGCCCCATGGAGACGTGGAAGGCGGACAAGGTCTCCATCTGGCAGGCGGGCTGCCATGACAACGCCTTCGGCATGCGCCTGACCACCTTCATGATCTCGAACAAGCTCCCGGACGCGGCGGTGCCCATGAGCCTGCTGGCGGACCACCCCAACGTCCAGTTCAGCTTCTTCCGCCCCGGCATCGGCCCGTGCGCCGTGGAGATGCACTAACCGACGGCGTGTCACAGAGCTAGTTGGCCACTCTGTCTAGCCTTGGCCCAAGGCTAGGCGTCTGTTCCGTGTCAGCGTCTGTCTGCATCTGTGTTCTGCCGGCGTTTTGGTGCCGTAGGCAACACCGTAGGCAACACGGTTTCCGAGGCCTGCCGACTAGCTACAACTCGTGCGGGAGCGCTGCCTTCTACCGATGGCCATGGACTGGTGCCGTAGGCAACACCACTGACACGATCGCGGCCGTCACCCAGGACCGGCCTCGCCGGACCTCCCTCATCGCGGCGCTGGTTCGGCGCCCCCGGAGACCTCGCCACGGGTCGCCGTAGGCAACATGGAGACATGCCGTAGGCAACATGGCTCCGTGGCGGATGCGTCGCCAGACTCCACCCTCCCGTCCGACTGAAGCTGCCACGGAGACCCCTCCGGCATGGGGATTCTGCCTGGCTCCGTGTGTGCCAACGGGCCCCGCGCCTCCCCCATACCGAGACCAGGCTCGGCAGAGCGCCCCTCTGCGCCCGGCCGTGTCCATTGACGGGGGTAGCAGGCAGCGCTACTTTCAGAGCGTTCCGGCTCTGCTGTCCGGCAGACCAGAGGGGCTCAGGCCGGCGAGGAAGGGGGTGTCCGGTGGACCGGCTCTCACGCCTGGAGAGCGAGAGTATCTACGTGATCCGCGAGGCCTACCGGCGCTATGCGCGGGTCGCGGTCCTCTGGTCGGTGGGCAAGGACTCGACGTCGCTGCTCTGGCTCTGCCGCAAGGCGTTCCTGGGGCGCATCCCGTTCCCCGTGATCCACCTCGATACCGGCTACAAGATCCCGGAGATCTACCATTTCCGGGACCGCCTGGCGCAGGAGTGGGGCCTGGACCTGCGGGTCCGGCGCAACGAGGCCGCCCTGGCGCAGGGGATGGGTCCGGGAGCAGCCGACACCATCGCCTGCTGTCACGCGCTGAAAACGGAGGCGCTCAAGCTGGCGGTTGCCGACCTCCAGCTCGACGCCGTCCTGTTGGGCATCCGGCGCGACGAGCATGGCATTCGTGCCAAGGAGCGCTACTTCTCGCCCCGTGACGCGGACGCCGTCTGGGCCGTGGGTGACCAGCCACCCGAGTTGTGGGACCTGTATGCATCGGTGGGGGATGCGTCCCACGCCCGCATCCACCCCCTCCTGCACCTGACCGAGCTGGACATCTGGCGGTACATCCAGCGCGAGCAGATCCCGGTCAACCCGCTCTATCTGGCCAGGGACGGCTGGCGCTACCGCAGCATCGGCTGCGAGCCCTGCTCGGTGCCGATCTCCTCCACTGCCGCCACCGTCGAGGAGATCATCGCCGAACTGGAGACCGCCACCACGTCCGAACGGGCCGGCCGGGCGCAGGATAAGGAGTCGGCCTACACGATGCAGAAGCTGCGCTCGCTGGGGTACATGTGAGACGAGGATTGGACGGCAATGCCATACCAGCCCGCAGTCAAGGTGACCGCCATTGGGCTCTGCCCCATACCCCGCCGGGGCGACTGGTCTCCCCGGACCCCTCGTTTCTGGCGCGAAGGCTGCGGCATGCCAACACCACAACGACGGTGTGCAAGCGCACTCGCGATGCCGCCGCCTTCGCGCCAGGAGGAAGGGAGGTCTGGAGGGCCGAGGTCCTCCAGCGGGGGCTTGGGGGCGGAGTCACCAACCGGTTACTCTGAGCGCAGAGAGAGGCCAGGTTGCTGCGGAACTGCCAGGCGGGGAAAACGGGGTCGCCACGCAGGGCATCGGGCGCTGCCCGAGACCCAGGAGCCCATGCTGTGAGCACGCCAGCCACCAGCAAGTCGCTCCTGCGGATCGCGGTCGTGGGGCACCTCGACCACGGCAAGTCCACGCTGATCGGGCGTCTGTGCCACGACCTCGGGGCAACCAGGGACCCCCACCTGGCCGGCTTCGGCGACAACTGGGCGTTCGCTCTGGATCAGCTCCGCGAGGAGCGCGACGGCGGCCTGACCATCGACACCGCCCAGGCGTTCATCGAGACCGCCGACCGCCAGATCGTCCTGATCGACGTGCCCGGACACCAGGAACTCCTGCACAACATGCTCACCGGCGCGACCCAGGCCGAGGCGGCACTCCTGGTCATGGCGGCCGACGAGGGCGTCCAGGACCAGACCCGGCGTCACGCCGTGCTTCTGCGCCTGCTCGGCCTCTCTCCCGTGCTCGTGGCCATCAACAAGATGGACCTCGTGGGGTTCAGCCAGGAAGCCTACCGGTCTGCGGCCGAGGCAGTCCGGGCCGCGCTTGGCGATGCCGGAGTCACTATGCTGGGGTGCGTGCCGGTGTCTGCGAAGTCGGGCGACAACGTGGTCCGCCGGTCGGAGCGCATGGGCTGGTACCAGGGCAGGACAGTACTCGACTGCCTCGGCGAGTTCAGCCCCGCGCGCCTCCAGACTGCCGCTGTGCGCTTCCCGGTCCAGGACGTGTACCGCCTCGACGGCCAGGACATCATCGTCGGGCGCCTGCTCTCGGGCCGGATCGGTGCCGGCGACAGACTGGCTGTGCTGCCGGCGGGCGGGAACACGGCCGTGACCTCGGTGCGGCGGTTCCCGGCGAGTGACGCCCCCGCCGAGGCCGGCGAGTCCGTGGGCCTGACCCTCGCTGACGCTGCTCCTGACCGCGGGGCGGTACTGGCGTCCGGCGACAACCTGCCACAGGTGGGCGATAGCCTGACGGGCCGGGTGTTCTGGCTGGCCGAGGCCCCCCTGCGCATGGGCGAGGTGCTGGGTCTGCGCTGTGCGACGCAGGCGCACCAGGTCACGGTCATCGCCATCGCTGGCTGCCTCGACTCGGCGACCCTGGAGGCGTCTCCCGCCGCGGGGGAGCTACGGCGACTGATCCTGGGGGATGTGCGCCTGGCAGCGCGGCAGCCACTGGTGTGCGAGGCGTTTGCTCGGTGTCCGGGGCTGGGCCGCTTCGTGCTTGAACGCGGCGGCGCGCCGGTCGGGTTTGGGATCGTGCCGTAGCGAACCGGAATGGAGGCATCGGTGTCTGTTGCGCTTACAAAGCCGGCTCTTCTGGGGACGGATGGTCGCCTCCACCCGCCGGTGCTGGCATACATTGATCCCTCGTCTATGTTGACCGTGACGGGCGGACTGGCGGCTGTGCTCGGTGGGCTGCTGGCGGGGCTCGCGTTCCTCTGGGGCCTGTTCCGGCGTCTCGGCGGCTTCGGCAGGCGTCATCGGGGCAGGATCGCGGGGATCGTCTGCGCCGCCGTCGCCATCGGCGCGGTCGTGGCCATCGCGGCGCGCAGGGGGAGGAACATGGCACCGAGCGCGATCCACAGCCGAGTGGTCCTGCTCGGCTTCGACGGGCTCAGCCCCGAGCTCCTCGAGCCGCTGCTGGCCGAAGGCAAGCTGCCGAACTTCCAGCGCCTGAAGGAGCGCGGCGGCTACGCCCGGCTGGCCACGACCAACCCGCCCCAGTCGCCGGTGGCGTGGTGCACGGCGGTGACCGGGCGGAACCCGGGCCGGCACGGCATCTTCGACTTCATCACGCGCAAGCCGGACAGCTATCTCCCTGACGTCTCGCTCGCCTCCCTAGCCCAGGGCCGCTCCCAGCCTGTCCGGCAGGCCAGAGCGTTCTGGGACTACGGCGCCGAGGCCCGCGTCCCGATGGTCATCCTGTCCTGCCCGGTCACCTTCCCGCCGGAACCCATCAACGGCCGAATGCTCGCCGGCATGGGCGTACCCGATCTGCTCGGCACCCAGGGCACGTTCGCGTTCTACACCACGGAGAAGGAGGCCGTCACCACCGACACCGGCGGCGAGGTGTTCGTGGTCGAGCCTTCGGACCCGCTGCGCCTGGAGCTGCTCGGGCCGTACAAGGCCGGCCTGACCGGCAAGGCCGAACGCATGAAGCTGCCCTTCGATGTGCGGGTGAGCAGCGACCGCGCCGTGGCCACCGTGTCGATCCTGGGCCGTGAACTCAGTCTCGCGGTAGGCCAGTGGAGCAACTGGGTGAACATCGAGTTCAAGGTGGGGCCGTTCCGGCGGATGCGCGGGCTGACGCGCTTCCATCTGGCCGGGCTGCAGCCGCACCTGAAGCTCTACGTTTCGCCCATCTCCCTCGACCCACGCGATCCCTGGTTCCCGGTCTCGTACCCCAGGGACTACAGCGCCCGGCTCGCCACGGAGGTGGGTCTCTTCTCGACCCGCGGCATGCCGTTCGACACCTGGGCCCTGAACGAGGGCAGGATCAGCGACGATGCGTTCCTGGCCCAGGCCGAGGACCTCCTGCACCAGCAGACGCGCCTGTTGCTGCACGAGCTCAAGCGCTGCGAACAGGGCGTGCTTTTCGGTTACTTCGAGTACCCGGACGTGATCCAGCATCTGTACTGGCGGTTCCTCGACGAGCGTCACCCGCTCTATGACGCCCACGCCCCGGAACGGCTGAGGAACACCATCCCGGACGGCTACCGCCGCATGGACCAGGTCCTGGGCCAGGTCATGAACGAGTTACGGGATGGCGACACGCTGATCGTCCTCTCCGACCACGGCTTCACGGGCTTCCGCCGGGCCGTGCATCTGAACTCGTGGCTGCACCGGCGCGGCCTGCTCTCCTTCCGCGGGCCGGACGCCAAGGAAGGGCTGCCGCTGTTCGAGAACGTGGACTGGGCCGGCACGCGCGCCTACGCCCTCGGGTTCACCGGCATCTACCTCAACCTCAAGGGCCGCGAGCCGCAGGGGATCGTCAACCCGGGCCTGGAGGCCGATGCCCTCAAGCGCGCCATCGCCGACTCGCTGAAGTCCCTGGAGGACCCCGTCGAGCACCAGCCGGTCTTCAGCAACGTCCGGCTGCGGGAGGAGGTGTTCAGCGGCGACCAGGCCGAGCGGGCCCCGGACATCGTCGTGGGCACGAGCAAGGGCTGGCGCATCTCGTGGCAGACCGCCCTCGGCGCCGCCCCGAAGGCGGTGATCGAGGACAACGCTAAGCCGTGGAGCGGCGACCACATGGTGGACCCCGCCCTCGTGCCCGGGGTCCTCTTCTGCAACCGTGGCATAGCCGTAGCCGAGCCGACGCTGTACGACATCGCCCCAACCGTGCTGAAGCTCATGGGCTTCGGCCCCGAGCGGCTGCAGGCCGAGGGGCTGGAGGGGCGACCGCTGTTCTGAGGGGGAAGGAGGACCGGGCCCAGTCAGCGCCGTACGTGCCGTTCAGCGGGACTCCGGCAGAACGAGCCGCAAGGTGGCCGGGGAAGGACGGGGGCAGCCGTCAGCGCCCTCACGGTGCCGGGGGAGGCGGCGCGTCCGGCTTGGGTGCCTGTTCCTCGGCCTTGCGCAACCGTTCGTACTCGGTCCGGGTCTCCGCGCTGACGTACTCGAGGATGTGCAGACGCGCCTGCTCGTTCCACTGGGCGACCTCGGGCCCTCGCCTGACGAAGTAGTCCTCGTTCTCTGGCCCACGCTTCATGCGTGAGTACGCCCGCACTGCAGCCGCCACCTCGGCGGGGTTCTGGCGGCTCAGCGTCAGGAGCTCCTTCTTGGCCCAGACGCTGAAGGGGTTCAGCCCTCCGCCCTCGTAGTCGAAGGACTCCACACCCAAGAGAGTCCATCCCCTCATGACCTGCGGAACGAGGCAGGTTACCTTCTCGTCCACGCTGGTCATCTCGGCATAGCGCTGGGAGAGGTCGAGGAGGCGCCTGGCGGTGCTGAAGGGGCCGGCCAGGGGACCCGGTCCCCCGGCAGCGCTGTATATGCTGGACATCCGGTCGATGATCTCCTGCGTCGGCTTGTAGGCAAGCACCCACATGGCGGACCTGGCCAACGGGAAGTTGGTCCTGAATCCCCCGGCGCAAGTTAGGAAGTACTCGCTGGACTCACCGAGGAGCATGAGGCCGTACAGGGCATGGAATATGACAGACTGCCGCTCCGGCCCCCACTGGGTCTCGGCGATCACCTTCAGCTTGGGCACCTGCTCCCGGCGACCGCTGGACCCGATGTTGTGCAGGAGCACGCGGGCGTCCCAGACTGGAACGCTTCCGTCGATGACCGTGTCCAGCTTCCTTCCGAGGTCTTCGGCGCTGGTGCCGGAGAGCTCCACGGCCGGATCTCCGCCTCTGGCCAACCGCGGAGAACAGATCAGCGCAAGGAGCACGATCCACACGGCAGCGTCTCTTGCGGGGCCATGCATAGCGCGCCAAGACATCACACCTATCTGCCTTTGGCCATTCCCTGCATGACTGCTATTGCAGCCCCAAGGTTCGTTCTTCGTTTGCCGCTGCTCGCAGCGGCTTCCCTCTTCAGTAGCAGGATGGCGATCTCTTCACCCTCAATCTCCGTAAGGACCCAGCACAGCTTCCTCCTGCTTTCGGTGTCCTCAATGGTGGCTAGAGCTCTCATACACACTGGTATGGAAGGCGTTCCTATGTCGACAAGAGCCTGCACCGCAGGGTAGCAGTCCCCGAGCGACGGAGTAAGGGTCTCGCGCAGGTGCACGAGTTCCGCAGGAAGGCCAATATGGGGGATCAGGGATTCGGGGGCAGATGCGGCCCTGAGCCTGCCGAGGATCCCTATGGCATCAAGCCGCGAGTCTGGGGGCGAATCAGAGCTGCGCAGAGTGGTGAGGGCAGCCTGAATCGACGTGTTGTACTCCGCCAGGATCCGCTCCCGTGCCTCTGCGCGTTCAGATGGACCCGGGAAGTCCACGCCGAGCAGTCCGCCGTATGGCACAGCGCCAACAAGAATGCTGAGCGCCGTCTTTCGGAATAGGCATGTAGTAGTCACGCTGTGTGTTCTCCACTACTCATTCGGCGCGACCCCAATCGTCAACGCCCCGGGCCTGATTTCGTTGCGGCGGTCTCCATTCCGGACCCACTCACCTGTTGTGGGGGACTTCATGGCATTGACTATGGAATACCAGCTGCAGGTATTTGAGCACGTGGTACCGGACATGGGTGCCGTGGCGTTGCTGCCCTGGTTCAGAATCAACTCGACCCATTCACGCATATCCACCTCCTGCTGAGCCAGATCGCGGCCAGCGGTCCCGGCACCGATACCCGGCAGATCCACGACCCAGACTGCGTCATTCCCGTCGTGGAGGTCTTCGTCAGTGTTAGTCCCGTCATCGGGCGATCCTGCGGGGACGCTCGACTGCACGGCCCAGTTCGCGTCGGCAAGGTTCTTCCAGAACGTCTTCCTTTGTGCTGTTCGCTTGAAATCGAGCTGAACGCCAGAGAGTGCACTGACACCAGTTGGCGCGACGGTCCCCTTTAGCTCCATGCCGTTACAGGTGCCAATAGCCGCTGTCGCCGGGGTACCCAGTGTGATGCCGACAGGAAGCGTTACGCTGTTGCCTGGACTGACTCCTTGGCCCTGGGCGTTGTCGCCCCTGAAGTCCCCCACCGTAACCCACACTGGCCACACTCGGATCGCTTGGCGTGGTGCCCCATCGACGTTGACAGTCAGGTCGTGCTTTGCGGGATTGTCTACCGCGACCGTCGCTTTGCGCTTGTCTGTGCCGTCCACCACCGCGCCAGTCCACGAGAGAGCGCCTCGGGTGTCTGGGGTGTCGGGGTTGATCGTCAGTGTAAGCGTAACGCTGGTGTTGAGGGCTCCCGCCACCCCAACGACGTTCCAAGTCCGCCCGGTATCGGCAACCCGCTCGTAATCTTGATCGGCGGAGATGTCCGTGATGATCACAGGGTTCGTCTTCTTCTGATTCGTCGCCAGGACTCTGGGATTGGTCCCATCGCGGCGGTGTTCGGCGCCGGTGGCGGTCTGGCCGGTGAATACCGTCCGCCAGGTACCTAGGGTATCGGTCTCGGTGGTGTAGCCCGAGCCGGGGGAGGTGATGAGGTTGTCGTGGAGGGTGGTCAGCGTGACCGGGCCGGTCCGCGTCGCCTTGACGGCTAACTCCTTGAGGGTCACCAGATCGACCGCTGTCGGCTGCGTGCTCTCGTCGCT
>Ga0172371_10009231_pt1 | contig 13600 bp, 12 predicted proteins | sample Lak12m_FD_114543 | JGI IMG/M metagenome (GOLD analysis project Ga0172371, IMG submission 114543) | Freshwater microbial communities from Kabuno Bay, South-Kivu, Congo - kab_022012_12m | ecosystem: Environmental > Aquatic > Freshwater > Lake | place: Democratic Republic of the Congo: South-Kivu... | reverse complement strand
GGCAAAGATAAACACACCGGAACCTCAATTCTGGGGTTCGGCAACGGTTGGTGAGCGGGGGCAGGTTGTGATACCCGCCGATGCCCGCCAGGAGCTTGATATCAAGCCGGGAGACAAGCTGCTGATTTTTTCGGGAATGCATGGCGGGTCTCTCAATGTCATGAAGGCGGAGCGCGTATCGGAGTTCGTCTCCAGGGCGATGGCCAAGCTCACCAAGATGGAAGAAATCGCCCGGCGGGAGGAAAAGTGAGCGCGCCAAGCGGGGAGAACGAAGCCATCGCGCCGGAAACAACCGCGACGGTTGAGGCCGGCCGGCCACCGGCTTCACAGGGGCCTGTAATCCAGGTCGACAAGCTGACGCGCCGTTTCAACGGTTTCACGGCGGTAGATGAGGTCAGCTTCACGATTGGCCGCAAGGAGATCTTTGGTTTTCTTGGCCCTAACGGCGCCGGTAAAACCACTACTATCAGCATGCTGGTCACGCTGCTCAAGCCGACTTCCGGCCACGCCATCCTCAATGGCTACGACATCTCCACCCAACAGGATGCCGTGCGCCAGTCGATCGGCATTGTCTTCCAGGACCCGACGCTCGACGACCAGCTCACCGCGCGTGAAAATCTCGAGTTTCACGCCATGCTCTATAACGTGCCGCCGGGTGAACGCGATGCGCGCGCTCATCGGGTTCTCGACATGGTGGGTCTTACCGAAAGGGCGAGCGACAGGGTGGAGACCTTTTCCGGAGGCATGAAACGCCGTCTGGAAATAGCCCGCGGCCTGATGCATTATCCGCATGTGCTCTTTCTCGACGAGCCGACCCTGGGGCTGGATCCCCAGACTCGCAGCGCCATCTGGGAGCACGTGCACGAGCTCAGGGCGGAATATGACATTACGGTGTTCCTGACAACCCATTACATGGAAGAGGCGGAAAACTGCGACCGCATCGCCATTATCGATAATGGCAAGATTGTGGCGCTGGACACACCGGGCACGCTCAAGCACGGTGTCGGCGGCGATATTATTACGCTGCGTTCTGCCGATGCCGCCGCGACGGTTACCGAGCTCAGGGAGAAGTTCCAGCTCGAAGCGAAGGTGAAGCCGGCGCCGGCCGACACCTCGGGACCGGCGGGCGACCGCATCTACCTGGAAGTTCCGAACGGCCGCACGCTGCTGCCGCAGATTCTCAAGGGCCTGACCACGGAAATCCTTTCCGTGGCCGTGCGGGAACCGACGCTTGATGATGTCTTTCTCGGCTTGACCGGCAAACAGATCCGGGAAGAATCGGTAGACAAGATGGACGCGATGAAAACGCGCATCCGCCGCCGCCGCTCCATGGGAGGCCATCGATGAAGCGATTTCGTGCCGTATATATCATCTGGTTACGAGACCTGAAGCGTCATTTCCGTGACCGGGCCCGCATCGTCGGCTCGCTGGCATCGCCGATTATCTTTATTTTTATCCTGGGCCAGGGCCTTGGTTCCACGATCGGGCAGAATCTGCCGGTCGGCGGCGGCACCCTGGACTACAAGACTTTCATGTTCCCGGGGATCCTGGGCATGACGGTCCTGTTTGCCGGCGTCTTCGCCTCGGTATCGATCGTCTGGGACCGTGAGTTTGGTTTCCTCAAGGAAATGCTGGTGGCGCCGGTTCCCAGCTGGAGCATCGCCTTGGGCAAGGTCATCAGTGGTGCTACCATCGCCTCGTTCCAGGGTTGCATCATGCTGGTCCTGGCTCCGTTCGCGGGCGTTTCACTTTCTCCGCTGATGATCGCCGAACTGATTCCGACGCTCTTTCTGGTTGCCTGCTCCATGACCGGCATGGGCGTGCTGGTGGCCTCGCGGCTGAAGAGCATGCAGGGTTTTCAGATGATCATGAACTTCATCATGATGCCGATGTTCTTCATCTCCGGCGCCATGTTTCCGCTGGCTAACGCGCCCACCTGGATGGACACGTTATCCAAGATCGATCCGCTTACCTACGGCGTCGACGCATTGCGGGATATCATGCTAACCGATGTCCCTTCCCGCTACGCTTTCACCACTGACATCGCCGTGATCGCGTTGCTTTCCGCGGCGATGCTGGCGATTGCCATTTCGACCTTTTCCCGGCAAACGTGATCGGCGGCCGCCTGTGACGGTATCAGGCCTGCGGGCCAGGCTGCAGGCCCATCCCAAGTATCGCTGGTTCGTACTGGTTTCAGTCGGCAGCGGCATGATGATGGCGATCCTGGACTCGTCGATCGTAAATATCGCCCTTCCCACCACTGCGGCTGATTTTCGTGCGGAAATAACCCTGCTGATGTGGGCAGTGACCCTCTATATGGTCATACAGGCTACTTTCATGCCCGTCCTGGGCAGGGCTGGCGACATCTACGGGCACAAGAAAGTCTTCATCACCGGTCTGCTGGTATTCACTGTAACGTCCGCTGCCTGCGCCGCCGCCTGGAATCCTTATGTACTCATAGTCAATCGCGGCCTGCAGGCCATCGGGGCTGCTACCCTGGCGCCGATGGCGCTGTCTTTCGTCTACGATGTTTTCCCGCCGCGAGATCGCCCCAAGGCCCTTGGCCTGATGGGCGGGATCATGGGTCTGGCTCCGGTTCTCGGCCTGACGATGGGTGGCCTGCTGGTAAGCACGCTGGGCTGGCGCAGCGTCTTTTTTGTCAATATTCCACTATGTGCCATAGTGGTGCCGGCGGCGCTGCTGATTTTAAAAGAGTCGGAGGGGACCGGCCACAGAAGCTTTGATGTCTGGGGGGGCATCCTGCTCTCCAGCGGCATTTTTTGCGGACTGCTGGGCCTGAGCCGAAGCACGAGCTGGGGCTGGACCAGCCCCCGGATTATCGTCAGTTTCTGCGCCATGGCGATATTGCTGGTTCTTTTTATCCTCTGGGAACAGCGGGCGCCCCATCCTGTGCTTGACCTGTCGCTCTTCAGACTGAGATCGCTGGTGGCGGCCAACATCACCGGTTTCTTCTCTTCCGGCGCCATGTTCGGCACCTTTATCCTGTTGCCGTTCTTTTTCCAGACAGTCCTGGGCGAGGATGCCGCTTCGACCGGACTGGAGCTGGCGCCGATGGCGCTCATGTTCGTGATTGTGGCTCCCCTCGGTGGACGGCTGACGGCGCGCATCGGCAACAAGATTACACCGATGATCGGCCTCACCGTGGCGGCAGCGGGTTACTTCATCCTTTCCCGCAATCTTGTGGTCGACGCAACGCCTCTGCATATAGGACTGTCGATCACCGTCATGGGCATCGGCCTGGGTCTGACCATGGCCCCGATCACTTCGGCGGCGGTGCACGATGTGCCGCCCGACAAGCGGGGCGTTGCCTCCTCGCTTCCCAATATGTTCCGCTTCATCGGAGGCTCGTTTACGATCGCGATCGTCAGCACCTTTCTTACCTGGAGGGTAACGTCGCATCTTGTCGATGCCGGTGTTTCCCAGGGGCAGGCAGCGTCAGCCATGGCGGGTACCTCGGGAGAGGGCACGGCGGGGGTCGGCATCCCGCCCGTTTTCAAGGATGCCTTCGCCGCTTCCTTCCAGGATGTATTTCTCTTCGCGATCATTTTCGTCGCGGCGGCGTTCGTCAGCGCGATGTTCATCCCGCATCTGAGGCACCGGGAAACGCCGGCCGGCGAATAGGAGGCCAGCCGTCACTATATGCGGCACATGAACGACGGATCGCTATCATATCTGTCAGTAGCGTAGTAATTGATTCACGGTACCTCGATTTGATAAATACACCTATTTACATTTCTTATCCCTGGTATTATAATTGCACGTCTTATCAAGTAGTTGTGCCTAGAAGTAGTTGAATGAGCTCTCACTGATTTGTGGGAGCGGTAGCACACTTTAGGGCGTGGGTGGTAAATCGGGAGGTTGGATTTCACGGGTTTGGGAGCATGGGGAACTTCTTTTTGGCTGAATCCAGCAGATTCCGCACGGACCCGCAATAAAATTCTCTGATTTATTCACTTCAGGCCTTCCCGCAAACCGATGGCGGAGTCAGCCAAATTGACCAGGTATTCTGAAGTCAAAGTGGTAAATCAAACTCCCCGGCTTCCTCTCGAGGGCAGTATCGACCTGACATACCGCAGAGGCAATTGGTACCAGTTTTGTCATTTTTACTAGGAGAGAGACATGGCATGCTCTAAAAAACCGGTGGCAAATCCTGCAATTGTACTCCGTGAAGAGTTCGATGATTGGGGTATCCTTTTTAACCCGGATACTGCTGCAGTTGTTGCTATTAACCCTGTTTGTGTTGCGATTTGGAAACTGATAAACGGTCAGAACTGTGTTAACGAAATTGTGGATGAAATTCAGGATTGCTATTCTAATGTGCCACTGGCAGCCCATGATGAGATCCTGGAGTTCATTGACCAGTTGGCCAAGGACAGTTACGTGGGGTATGAACTCTGAATCAGCAAGCGAATATATGTAAACCATCTATAGGTTCGGAACCCCAGAAGGTTATGCGCACTCCGCGCAATGTGGATGTCGAAATCACGGCGCGATGCAACCTTCGTTGCCGCTACTGCTATTTTTTCGACAACCCAGCAGTTGACTACAGAGATCTGCCCACTGATGAATGGCTTGAGTTTTTTGATGAGCTGGGCGCGCTGGGAGTTATGAACATTACTCTGGCGGGTGGGGAGCCTTTCATACGCGAAGACCTACCCACCCTGATTCAAGGCATAGTTCGCAACCGAATGCGTTTCTCAATACTATCCAATGGTGCATTGATTAACGACGAGATAGCAATGTTCATTGCCGCCACTCACCGCTGTGACTATGTCCAGGTCTCGGTGGATGGTTCAAGACCAGAAATACACGATAGCTGCCGGGGCAAAGGTTCGTTTGATAGAGCGATACGTGGTATCCGTACCTTGCAGCGTAATAAAGTGAAAGTTGTTGTGCGCGTTACAATTCATCACCACAATGTTCACGATCTTGAGAATATCGCACAACTGCTCTTGGAAAATCTTGGGCTTGAGGGGTTCGGAACTAATTCGGCCGGATATCTGGGTACCTGCCGATTAAATTCAGATGATGTAATGCTGACTATCCAGGACCGTCAGGCTGCGATGGAGATGTTGCTGCAACTTACAAAGAAATACGGGGATCGTATCTCGGCGGCAGCTGGACCTCTCGCTGATGCACGTATATGGCACAGGATGGAGCAGGCGCGTGCCGAGGGAGCACTACCATTTCCTAACGGGGGGCGACTAACTGCCTGCGGTTGCGCGAACAATAAGCTTGCCGTGCGCGCCGATGGCGAAATGGTCCCGTGCAGTTTATTGCCGCATCTCGAAATGGGTCAAATTAACCGGAATTCACTGGTAGAGGCGTGGCAGAACTCTCCAATTTTGAGGGAATTACGTCGACGCCAAAGCATTTCACTAAAAGGCTCCAAATGCTGCATTGGGTGCGCTTATATCCCGTATTGTACAGGCAATTGTCCTGGGTCGGCATATTCCCAAGACGGCGAGGTGAATCATCCTAGCAGAGATGGCTGCTTGAGACGTTTCCTTCAAGATGGAGGTACTATTTTATGAGCACGCAGCCTAACTCCGAACAGTCGACCATTCCGGCTTTGAGACAGATTTACTTCTATCTCACCGAAGGTTGTAACCTGGCTTGTCGCCACTGCTGGGTGGCGCCTAAATTCGATGCTCAAGGTGACAACAAGGTCTTCATACCGGTCGAATTGTTCGAGGCAGCTATTCGTGAGGCAAAACCACTTGGACTGGACAGTGTGAAACTTACCGGCGGTGAACCGCTTATGCACCCCCAGCTTAGCAAGTTGCTGGACGTATTAAGACGTGAGGAGGTGAACCTGACAATAGAGACAAACGGTTTATTATGCACTCCCTCAATTGCAGCTGATATTGCTAAATCCACAAAGCGATTTGTAGCCGTTAGCATTGATGGCGCCGACGCATCGACTCATGAATGGATACGTGGTGTGTCAGGGTCTTTTAAAAAAGCCAAGCAGGCCGTAAGAAATTTAGTCGATGCCGGCATTCGAACGCAGGTGATTTTTTCCATCATGCGTCACAATGTTGACCAAGTGGAAGCTATTCTGCGGTTAGCTGAATCACTGGGCGCGGAATCTGTCAAGTTCAATGTTGTGCAGCCGACAGCCCGTGGTGAAAAGTTACATGTCGCCGAAGAAACCCTAAGTATTGGCGAACTCATCCGGCTGGGGCGGCATGTCGAAACTGGGCTTGCACCGGCGACAAAGATGCACGTTTTTTTTAGCTACCCGTTAGCTTTTCGCAGTTTGAGTCACATTGCCGATGGAGACAGTTGTGCATGCAATATTCTCAACATTATAGGTGTGATCCCCAATGGGCAATGGGCGCTCTGTGGTATCGGGCAACATGTGCAGGACCTGGTTTTCGGCACGGTAGAGAAAGATTCTCTGGAGGAAGTATGGAGGACAAACTCAACTCTGAATATATTACGGACAGGATTGCCTACTCAATTGGAGGGCGTGTGTTCGCGTTGCCTTATGAAGCAATATTGTTTGGGTTCATGCATAGCACAGAACTTCTACCGTGTGAACAGTCTGTGGGCACCATTCTGGTTTTGCGAACAGGCAGAGGTGGAAGGTCTGTTTCCCAGCTCGCGCTTAAGGAACAAGGAGGAAAACATGGTCTCAACAACTTAGCGCATAAACCCGAAATTTCTACACATTGAAAGGAGATGCAGTAATGAAATATGACAAGATGGGTAACGGGAAGAATGTTTCAAAGACAGAGAGCAAGAGCAAGCCCCTCTACCAGTCTCCAGAAATGCTACATCTGGACCCCCTTCTTACTGGGCAGGGACTTTGTCATAGCGGGTCGTTGGGTACTAATTCATGTTATACAGGTGACGCACCTCAGTGGTCCTGCTTGAACGGTAGTCAAGCTACAGGATCACAAGGAGGCTGGTGTCAGCAGGGTACCTCAGCCACCACTTGCGATGGAGGTCTTGGTGGGACCGCCCATTAACGACTAACTAACTATTAGTGGTTAATAGGGAGATTGTTGCAAAGAGAAAGATAATTGCTGCTTTCAAAAGATAACGACAATATGGAAGACATTTTTAGGATGACGCTAGCTGACGGGCGGAGTTGGGATTTTGCGGGGGGAAACAAAGGGGGATCTGTAATTTGTGAGAGACTCGCAACAGCGATGACATTATTGCCGAGGCCTCATTTAGCAGATCGCCGTGTTGAACTGATTGAAGGCAGGGTGCCAACAAGTGGCCCGTGGTTTGCTTCCCTTGACCAGACTAACAATACGATCCGTTGTGTCATCCGATCGGCTCCAAGTCATATTCAACTTGGCATAGTGCTCACTTTCTTAGGTGTACAAATCGGTCTAGATGCCCTGGGGCGTGGTGGAATATTCTTCCATGGCGCTCTCGCGGAGTGGAGTGGCATTGGTGTAATCCTGTCCGCACCTAGTGGTACCGGCAAAACTACCGCAAGTAACCGCTTACCTGTTCCGTGGTGTTCGTTAAGTGACGACACAACGCTTGTCGTGCGTGACGCACAGGGAGTATATTGGGCACATCCTTGGCCCACATCGAGTCGCTTTTCATCAGGGGATACATGTGCCTCTTGGGACGTGCAGCGCGCTGTGCCGCTTCGCGGTATCTTCTTTCTATCCCAATCAGATGATGACAAGGTCAAGCCAGTGGCTTCCGCTAAGGCAGCGATCTTGCTTTTAGAGTCATCGGACCAACCCGAGTACCTTATGATTAAGGAGCAAAACGAGGGGGAGCCAAGAGCTCTTAGACTGCAGCGTTTCGATAACGCCTGCTCCTTGGCGAGGGTCATACCTGCCTATATACTCAATTTGAGTCTGACGGGTGACTTTTGGTACAAGATAGAGCAGGTGCTTGATGAGACATTAGACAGATCCCGCGTCCGTGGCTCTTATCGGCCGGTTAAGGAACCATGATTCAAGAATCAGTACAAAAGATGCATCTGAAAAACACGGTTATAGCAAATTTCTTTGCTGGCGGAGCGTGCGGGGGCACGGACGTTTTTTTTGCCTTGTATGTAGGTCCCAGCATGAACCCCACTTTGCGTGGCCCGGAAGTCATTGAGGTGAAACCCTACAGTAACAGGCTTGTGCAGGTCGGAGATGTAGTATTTTTTCAACCCGAGGAAGATTATTTTGTGGTGCACCGAGTCGTTCGTGTAAGCACGCAAGGCATTCACACTCTTGGTGATAACAATGTGATGAATGATTCTTGGTTTCTGAAACCGCCAGACATTTTGGGTCAAGTCGTAGCTGCTTGGCGCCGGCAGAAGCGGCAAGTTATCTTCGGCGGATGGAAGGGCTGTTTAATCGGTCGCATTTTGCGCTGGCGTCGTGTTCTCGAAAGGAATGCTTCTCTTTTACTAAGCCCTATCTACCACGCTTTAGCGCGCTTGGCTGTGCTGACGCACTTGTTGCCGAACAGATTCAAACCACGAGTCGTCGATTTCCGGGAGAATGAAGGTGGCCAGTTGCGACTCCTGATGTGCGGGCGTGTCATCGGGCAGTGCGATTCGCAGCTAGGTCGCTGGGTAATCCAGCGGCCTTTTCGCTTGTTTGTCGATGAGAAAGTACTTCCAAATGTATACATAAACGAGTCGTTGTCTTCCCGAAAGGAAAGAATATAAATTTTGATCCGCAACTTCACCTGCGTTGACGGCGACACCGCGCGGAATGCGAAAATCCGTGTGGAACGGTTGAATCCGGGGCAGATTTTTGAACTCGAAAACACCGACGATAAGCGGATCAACACCATGCAGAAACATCGTGACACATTAATTAACGATAAGCTTACGCATTTCGCATAATCATGAAGTCCTGGTTTAGCTATCTCCTGAAAGGGCTGAGAAGAAAAGCCCCGCAGGATCAGATTGCCGGCACGGAGGGCTACGGCGGCACCAGGTCCGATCTTAATAATCTGCGCCCCTTCATCACCAGGCACTGGCGCAAAGGTGCCGTCGGCGCGTTCCTGATACTCATCAACTCCCTTTTGGGCTTCCCCATGCCCTTGATCAACCGTTTTCTAATCGACAGCGTGATTCTGGGCCAGCAACCCAAGCTCCTGGTTGTCTTCGTACTGCTGCTGGTTGGCGTCACGGTTTTCGGCAGGCTCACGGGTGTGCTCCAGGACCTTTACTTCGCCCGGTTCGAGCAGGAGATACTCCTGGATATTCAGGGGGATCTCCTCAGCCGCACGATGCGGTTCCCCAAATCTTTCTTCGATGACAAGGGGACGGGTTACTTAATGTCCCGCCTGACGCAGGATGTTAACGGCCTACGCTGGTTCTTCTCAGCGACCATAGTCAACATCTTCAGCAATATCCTGCGCTTCATCGGCGGGTTGGCGCTCCTATTTTATCTGGAATGGAGGCTGGCGCTGGTTTCCGTGGTCGTAGTCCCGGTCCTCATACCCTGCGTACGCTACTTCTCCCGGAAGCTGCGGATCCTGGGCCATCAGATCTTTGAGCGCCAGGCCCACGTTTCGCGGCGGATGCAGGAATCGCTAGCCTCCGCTTCGCTGATCAAGACATTCGCTACCGAGGATCATGAAGTAAACGGCATGATGACCAATTTGCGGAGCGCCCGCCAGGTCTCCCTGGAGCAGACCGCGGTTAACTCCCTCGCAAATCTTGCCATTAACAGTCTGGGAGATATCGCCAGATTCGCGGCTCTGGTGATCGGAGCCTACCTGGTCATCCAGGGCGAGTGGACCCTGGGGTCGCTGCTCGCCTTCCAGGGTTATCTTGCTTACGTCTATGATCCCGCCCAGTACCTGGCAACCGCCAACATGCAGCTGCAAAACGCCCGCGCCGCCCTGGAACGTGTCTCGGCTCTCTACAACGTTGTCCCGGAGGAAAGCGGTGTTGGCAAGCCGGTCTCGCACCTCGATGGTAATCTGGAATTCAGTAATGTGTCGTTTTCATATGACGGCCAGGAACCGGTGCTAGAGGGTATCTCTTTTGTCGCACGCCCGGGGGAACATTTAGCGATTGTCGGGCCGAGCGGTGTTGGCAAGACAACCTTGATCAGCCTCATTCTCCGTCTCTACACACCGACGGAGGGCGAAATCCTGTTTGATAGCCTGCCTGCATCCGAATATGAGCTGAGTTCGCTGCGTCAAAGAATCGGCTACGTTGCACAGAGTTCGCTGCTCCTCTCCGGGTCGATTCGCGAGAACCTTTGTTACGGGAACCAGGAAGCAAGCGATGAACAAATCTTTCAGGCGGCGCGTGTCGCCGGCATCAGTGATTTCATCCACAGCCTGCCGGAGGGTTACGATTCCCAGATCGGCGAGCGCGGCGTCAAGCTGTCGGAGGGGCAGAAGCAGCGGCTCGCAATTGCGCGGGCGCTGATCAAAAACCCGGATATTCTGATTCTGGATGAGCCGACATCGGCGCTCGACAGCCTGGTGGAGAAATCAATTTTTGACACGCTACCGGAAATAGTTCGCGACAAAACCCTGTTTGTGGTCGCACACCGGCTGGCCACGGTTCAGAACTCGGACCGGATCCTGTTGCTAAACGAGAACCGGCTGGTCGACGAAGGAACACATCAGAGGCTGATGAAGGGCAACGCATATTATCAGACTATGGTTGCCAACCAGCAAATTCTCTCGTCCATCTAATTCGTATTAAGGATTCCCTCAGCTGAAGAAACTCGTCACCACCAGCAGCAGGCTCAGCACGATCAACGCCGCCGTAGTTAGTCCGGCAACCATGTTGTGGCGGCGGCTATTGGCGTAGTCTCCCATGATCCCCCGGTCGTTGACGATCACCATCACGAAAATGAGGATGAGCGGCAGCAGGATGCCGTTGACGTCCTGGGCCAGCACCATAATGTTGAGGAGGGGCAGGTTGGGGATCAGCGCCACTGCGGCGCCGATGACAATCGAAGCCGTGAAAATACCATGAAATATGGGTGCTTCCTTAAACGAACGATTGACTCCCGACTCGAAACCGAAGGCCTCGCAGATGGCGTAAGCGGTTGCCAGCGGCAGGATGCCGGCCGCCAGCACCGAGGCATTCAGCAGCCCGAAAGCGAACAGCTGCGAAGCGAACTGGCCCGCCAGCGGCGCCAGCGCCTGGGCCGCATCGGCGGCATTGTTGATATCGCCGCCGGTCTTGTAGATAGTCGCGGCGCAGGCGACGATGATAAACAGCGCCACCACGTCGGTGACGATTGCTCCAAGGATCACCTCGGCCTTGGTGTAGCGGTAGTGTCTGATGGAAATACCCTTGTCCACCACATAGGCCTGGATGAAGAACTGCCCCCAGGGTGTGATCGTGGTGCCGATGACGGCGATGAACAGCAGAATGTAGCCGGCGTTCATCTGAAAGGAGGGCACCACGGTGCTATGCAGGGCCTGGGACCAGTCGGGGTGGGCCATGATTCCCGAGACAACGTAGGCCAGGTAAAAACTGGAGAAGACCAGGAAGACCCGCTCGGCGATCTTGTAGGAGCCTCGCACTACCAGTAGCCAGATGAATACCGCCACAAACGGCACCGTCAAATATTTGGAGGCGCCAAAGAGCTGGAAGCTGGTGGCGACGCCGGAAAATTCCGAGATGGTCGTTCCCAGGTTTGCGACCAGCAATGCGGTCATGGCGACAACCGTGAGTTTCAGGCGAAAACGCTCGCGGATAAGCGCCGCCAGCCCCTGGCCGGTAACAACTCCCATGCGGGTGCCCATCTCCTGCGTTACCGCCAGGCTGAAAGTAATGAGCAAGAGCATCCACAGCATGCCGTAACCATAGCGGGCGCCGGCTATCGAATAGGTGGCGATGCCACCGGCGTCGTTGTCGGCGTTGGCGGTGATCAGACCCGGGCCCATCATGGCCAAAAAAAGGATCAGGCGTGTGCGCCCGATGCGCAATTGCGGCAAGCGCGGGCTGGGCAGCTGGGGCATATGGGGCCGGCCGACGCGAGGCATCCGCGGCCGGCCATAACGGCGAAGTAGCTTGAAACGGCGCACTGGTCAATCCTCCGCTCAGCCGAAGATCTTCGGCAACCGCTTCTTCCAGGTCAGGGGCAGGATGATGTCGATGGCGTCGTCGACGGTAACGATGCCCCGCAGGATATTTTCCTCATCGATGACCGGCACCGCCAGCAGGTTGTACTTGGCGACGACATGCGCCACTTCTTCCAGCTGGGCATTTGCATGGATGCTGATGAGGTGATGCTCCATGAACTCCTCGACCTTCTGATCGCGCCGGGCCAGCAGGAGGTCGCGCAGCGAGATAACACCGGCGAGATGGCCGTCGTCGTCGACCACATAGATGTAATAGATGGTTTCGGCGTCGGGCTCGAGCTCCCGCAGGCGGCCGATGGCCTGGCCGGCGGTCATTCCCGGTGGCACCGCCACAAATTCCGTGGTCATGATGCCGCCGGCTGTGTCTTCCTCGTAGCGCAGGAGTTGTTTAACGTCGCGCGCCTCCTTGATGCGCATGGATGCCAGCAGCGCCGCGGCTTTTTCCTCCGGGAGGTCCGCCAGCAGATCGGCGGCGTCGTCCGGATCCATGTTGGAGAGGATCGTGGCCGCTTTCCTTTCATCCATGTCGTTGAGCAGCGTGGCCTGAAAATTGGGATGCATTTCCTCGACGGTATCGGCGGCGACCTCGTCTTCCAGGGATTCGACTACGGCGACCCGGTCTTCGGGGGAAAGCTCGTTGGCGATGTCAGCGATATCGGCCGGGTGCAACAGAGCCAGTTTATCGTGGGTCACCTGCAGCTTCATGCCGCTGGCCTCGCCTCCGGCGACCGGTTCCACGGTCTTCCAGTCCAGCAGATGCGGTTCGACCCGGCGCGAGAGCTTTTCGGCCAGCCGTGAGAGGCCCAGCCGCCGCATGATGGCGCCGCCGGAGATGTCGACGCCGACTACGCGCAGGCTGCCGTTGGCGCGGGCCAGTTGCAGGTCGTTGACACGGATGAGCTTATGGCCTTCGGTATCGACTATCTGCTTGTCAAGTATGTCGCCAGCCAGGAAGATCTCGCCCTCGCCTGGTTCGACGGCCTTGAGGTCGCCGGCCGGCAGGCGCAGCATCGTCTGGGATTCCTCGAAGCTGCGGACCAGCTGCCAGGGCAGCAACATTTTCTGTCGTCCACTTTTTACAACCAGCTTGGTGGCCGAGGGATATTTGCGCTTGATGGTGACGACGATGTCGTCGAGCACGCCGACTGGCTGGGACCGGGAGTCCTTGACCTGCTGGCCCAGTAATTTGCTCAGGAAAAACATGTCGCTCACCTGCCCTTCTAATCCAAATAAAAAACCTCCCGTGCCGGGAGGTAAACCCTCCCCTGGGGGAGGCGGATCACTGGTTTGCTGGCGCAAACAGCCAGGCACGCACAAGCATGCCCGCAAAGGCCTTCCCCAACTCGTACAAGCTTTGGCACAGCGCATCGTAGAGTGCAAAGGCGGCGGTATCAATGAAACCGCGCTGTCTTGCTCTCAGCCGTTTCGGGCAGAACCTTATGCCGGTAATGCCTGTTCTACCCGTTGGGGTCTTTGGACCTTTCCGGGCAACGGCCTGTGTCCGCGCTGGAGCCTCACCTAACGAGGATACGGC
>Ga0172371_10009229_pt1 | contig 13602 bp, 19 predicted proteins | sample Lak12m_FD_114543 | JGI IMG/M metagenome (GOLD analysis project Ga0172371, IMG submission 114543) | Freshwater microbial communities from Kabuno Bay, South-Kivu, Congo - kab_022012_12m | ecosystem: Environmental > Aquatic > Freshwater > Lake | place: Democratic Republic of the Congo: South-Kivu... | reverse complement strand
CTAAGCCAAAATCACCTTCAAAATGGTAAAATATAGGCCTGGAGAGTGGGCAGGACGGTAATGCGTCAGTCTTGAAAACTGATGAGCGTAAGCTCTAACAGGTTCGACCCCTGTACTCTCCGCCATTCACATTGACATCGATTTCGGGTTTTGTTAGTATAATTATATGAGAAATAGGACCCTTGTTGAAACTGCCCAGTCACTACATCTAACAGGATTAGGAATACGTAAAATTGCCCACATACTACATCAAGATTCAACACAAATTAGTCGATGGTGTAGGAAGGCGACAATTCTCAATACATTAAAACACCCGATCACCCGTCAAGAAAAAGATCGTCATTTTTATTACACGAAAGATAACATCAAGTTAAATAAACTAGATATGAATTCAGCCAAAATACTTCTTGCAACTCTATATTGGTGTGAAGGAGCAAAATACCCAGGCACTAACAGAATTGAATTTGTAAGCAGTGATGAGGATATGCAAGCAGTGTTTATTAGACTAATGAGAAAGGTGTTTTCAAAAGAGCTTATCGAAAGTAAGTTCAGGGTGATGTTACAACTTCACACTACACACGATATTTCCTCTTCAATACAATATTGGTCAAAAATACTAGAAATTCTTGCTAATCAATTTGTCAAACCACACATCACCTTCAGCCAAAAAACGAGATATAGACATATCTACAACGGTACTTGTAGTTTGCGATATCAAAATTATCAGTTGTTGTTAAGACTGATGGGAATATACAATCGAATAGCTAAGCAATTAATTGGAGGGGTAGTCAAGCGGTTTACGACAACAGTTTACTAAACTGTCATATCTGTTAAAGGATATCGCGGGTTCGAATCCCGCCCCCTCCGCCAGTAAGATAAAATCATTTCATGAACACTAAATTAATTTTTGTTCTTTTTGTTGGACTGATTTTTGGTGGTTGTACTCAAAAAGATCAAGTTATTACTTCTTCACCTACCACAGTATTGACACCAACCGTTGTTGAGAACAAGGTTTGTGACTGGATTGATAAATCCGACATTATTGTCAGGGTAAATGTACCTGTTGATATTATCGGAGAAAATTCCTATGAAGTCGGTTTTTATTTCAGTCCCATTTTTTCTTCTATGCGCATAGCGAGAAAAGAATGTAGTTATAGAACAGGATTTAACTATTCCGAGTTTAAAGGAAAAGGAGAAGCAAATGTTGGTGTCAGAAGATATTCCGACAGTACCAGACTAAAAATTAAAGAAGAACCTTTAAGTTTGTCTTTTGATAGTGAAGGCAAACCAAGTATCGGAAATATTATTGAGGTCAATCTTGCCAACTAGTTGTATTCTGTAAAATACCTCCATTGTGTTAAGATGAAATGTGCCCAACATTGATTCTAACAACAGAGAAGAAATACTTCTTTTTGAGTGGAGTTCCTACGAAAGACCTTTCAAAAAATGGACAAAGGAGTTTTATAGTTCGGTAATTGTAATGGCTTTTTTGGCAAGTGTAATTTTCTTTTTTATTGAAGGAGTAATGCCTGTTTTGGTTATTTGGGCGATGGTATTTATGCTTTGGGCAATGAGTCGTACCGAACCCCGTATGGAAGGATACGCAATTTCTTCTTGGGGTTTGAAAACAAAAGAAAGAACATATCGTTTTGATGCAATGAATTACTTTTGGTTTGAAAACAAATGGGGTAGTAGGTTAATGCGCATTAATCTATCCGGAGCTCCTTGGCATTTGGTAATAGTGATAAATAAGGAAGATGAAAATAATATAAGAAAATTGATGTTGGAGAGTGTTGTGTACCAAGAACCTCCTGTTACTTGGAGTGATAGATTGGTGAAATGGTTGGGGGACAAAATCCCGTTGGAGTAAAATTTGTTTTTCATTTGAACTAGGATTAAGATGTAATTAATATTATTTTATCGTTCAAATGAAAAAGTTTTGGTCTGATACTCTAAAAGAAGAAGTAACAAAACTGAGAAAAGAAGGTGTTAGTTATGGTTTCTTATCTAATAAATATAAAATAGCGAAAAGTACTCTTCACTATTGGCTTGTAAATACTGAATACCCAAGAGATAAGGTCAACCAAACAAAGAAGGACTTGTTGAAAAAAATTCAACCAATGGGAGCTTACGCAAATCACCAAAAGAGATTGGAAAAACTTAAAATGATTGAAGAGCGAACTATAAAAGAAATTAAATATAATAAACATATAAACGAAGCTAAAAAGGCAATGTTGGCAATGTTGTATTGGGCAGAAGGCGGTAAGGGAAGGGGTGATATTGTAACGTTTGCAAACACAGATCCCTTAATGGCTAAGTTATTTATAACCCTTCTTAGAGAAAGCTATATTTTGGATGAAAATAAATTTAGAATCAGAGTTCATTTACACCACTATCATAACGAAGCCAAAGTTAAAAAATTCTGGTCAGATTTATTAAAAGTTCCCCTGTCTCAGTTTGGAAAAATTTATCGGAAAAAACGAGGGGAAAACAAGATTTATCGAAAAAATGAGGCTGGTATTTGTTTTGTAAGGTATAACAGTATGGCTTTAAAGGAAGAAATTATGTTTTATGCAAGAAATCTGGCAATTAAAATAATTAATCGTTTTTGAGCGTATTGGCACTCTAAATGGTAAAATATGCTTTGTTTGCGCTCGTAGCTCAGTTGGATAGAGCACTAGGTTGCGGACCTGGGGGTCGCAGGTTCAAATCCTGCCGGGCGCACTTTTTGGAGGGTGGGCAGGACGGTAATGCGTTGGTTTCGAAAACCAATGAGCGTAAGCTCTAACAGGTTCAACCCCTGTACCCTCCGCAAGAGTTTTCCGATACAAGATCTTTTTGAGTACCCATGGCTCAATTGGATAGAGCACTTCCCTCCGAAGGAAGAGTTTGAGAGTTCGAGTCTCTCTGGGTACACATATACTTTTTTGTTGAGTTCAGGTTAAAGATTTCATCTTTACCTTCACCCCCGCCTCGCCAAAACTGTTACAGGTTTGGCTCCGGCACTCTTCTTTAATTCTTTATAATTCCATAATTTCCGTAAAGGAAATCATGGAATAAGAATTAATTCAGAGCCTCCGAAGGAAGAGTTTGAGAGTTCGAGTCTCTCTGGGTACACATTTTTATCTGTTATCATATGGAATGAACGAAATTGACCGCGATCCTATTATTGGTATTACCAATGAAAAACTTCATCGTTTGGGAATAAAAGCGCTTCTTTTTGATTTGGACGATACTCTTATTGATACGGATGAAATATTTCAACGAAATATGATGAATTTTTCCGAAGAAGTGGCCGGTTCATTTGGAATCAGTAGTAATTTCGTCAACAAACGTCTTCATGAATTGAATATTGATGAATACAAAAGATATGGAGTTGATCCCCTTAAATGGTCAATTGTTCTTCAAAGATTAGGTGAAGAATTAGGAGATGTTGAGTTGGTTAAACAAAGCGGAGGTCATATTAATAAAATATATTTTCAAGAACCAAATCTATTTCCCGGTGTTAGACCGTTGCTTTCGGGTCTTCAGGACGGTAATTTTTTATTGGGGGAAGTAACACATGGTGAAACCGAGTGGTCTTTGAGAAAAAACGACCAAGCGGGAATTTCTCACTATTTTGATGTAATTGTGACCGCCAGTGTAAAAGAAATTAAGTCGGAAAAGCACTGGCTTCGTTGTATGGATACTTTAGGAGTAACTCCACAAGAATGTGTAATTACCGGAGACAATCTAAAGGGTGATATTATTCCAGCAATTTCACTTGGAGCTCGTGCGGTTTCTTTACCAAGCCCTTGGTTGGCTTATCGGGAAGGTGAGTTACCTGATGGAGTGGTAAAAATAAATAAAATTTCTGAATTTTGGGAGGCGGTGCAAAGGTTTTAGAATGAGCATTTTTTGAGGCTGGAGGGTATAATTAACAAAGTTTTGGAGGAGTCGCCTAGTGGTCTATGGCGCTTGCTTGGAAAGCAAGTGTGCTTTTGCATACGCGGGTCCGAATCCCGCCTCCTCCGCAAGGAAGTAAAATGAAAATATGAAATGTAATTGGAAGAATACGATGATGATTTGTTTAACACTATTTAGTGTGATTATGGCTATTGGTTTATTTCAAATAATGCCGGACAGAATGATTACTCATTGGGGAATAGATGGACAACCAAATGGATGGATGAGTAAGTTTTGGGGATTGGCTATGTTTCCTTTAATAAATATTTTTATGCTTGGAGTTTATTTCTTTGTACCAAAATTTGAGCCAAAAAAAGACAATTTGGCTCATTTTCGTAATGACTATGATGAGTTGATATTGTGGATTTTTGGAGTGTTAAATTATATTTTTGTTTTGAGCTATTTGTATAATTTGGGTTTTGTATTTGACATGGGGAAGATGATAATGCCTGGTTTGGGAGTGCTTTATATTGCAATCGGAAGAATACTGCCAAAAGCCAAACAAAATTACATGGTGGGGATAAGAACTCCTTGGACTTTGTCAAATGAAGCAGTGTGGAACAAGACACACAGATTGGGAGGAAAATTGTTTATTGCATCAGGCGTAGTTAGTTTGTTGGCTGTGTGGTTACCCAATAAATGGGGTTTTGTAATGTCGGTTGGATCGATTATTTTGGCTTCTTTAATTGTAATGATATATTCTTGGAAAGAGTACGAAAGAAACAAATAAATAGGGTACAATTGAGGCAGATTGATACCAATAAAACCCAAAGATGGAAGATCAAGTTGACGAGATAAAGCGAAAGACAGACATTGTTGGAGTAGTGGGAGCATATGTGGCTTTGAAAAAATCAGGTCGTCATCATAAGGGACTTTGTCCGTTTCATTCCGAAAAAACACCATCGTTTATTGTGAATGAAGAGATGGGATTGTATAAATGTTTTGGTTGTGGAGCAGGAGGAGACGTTATTAAATTTTTAATGGAGATTGAGGGAATAGAGTTTCGTGAGGCATTGGAAAGGTTAGCGGATAGAGTAGGAATAAAGTTAATCAATAGAAGAAGGGATGATAACGACGAGCGATCTAAAATGTTGGAGGTAATGGATTTGGCGGCAAGATATTATCACTGGATATTGATGGAGGGAAATAGTGGAGTAAAAGCGAGAGAATATTTAAAGAGTAGAAAGATAAACGAAAAGATAATGGAGACTTTTAATTTGGGATATGCAATACAAAGTTGGGATGGATTGGTAAATTATTTAATCAAGAAAAAAGGATATAAAGAAGATTTGTTGGAGAAAGTTGGTCTTGTAAGTCGCAGTGCAAAAGGAGGAATTTTTGATAAATTTAGAGGAAGAATAATGTTTCCTTTACAAGATTCTGGAGGCAAGGTGGTGGGTTTTACGGGAAGAATATTACCAGAGTTGGCTAAAGATGATGAGCCAAAATATATGAATTCACCGGAAACAATTTTGTATCACAAGGGAAGGATGCTGTATGGTTTTTTTCAAGCAAAAAAAGCTATTAGAGAAAAAAAGAGAGTCGTTTTGGTGGAAGGACAGATGGATTGTATTAGCTCATATGCTGCCGGAATTTCAGAAACAGTAGCGGTTGGAGGGACAGCATTAACAGAAGATCAAGTGGAAATGCTGGCTCGGTTGGCAGAAAAAATTTATTTATCTATGGACGCAGATGAGGCAGGAAACGTGGCAATAAAAAGGTCTGTAGATCTTGCAGAAAAAAGAGGATTGGGTATTAAAGTTGTACAGCTGGAAGGAGGAAAAGATCCGGATGAAATTGCCCGAAAGTCGGCAGATAAATGGAAAGAATTGATTGAAAACTCGGTGGATGTTTTTGAATATGTAATGAATAATTCTTTTAAAAAATATGATGTTGGAAAAGTTGAAGGAATTAAAAAAATTACAGAAGAGGTGGTGCCATTTTTAGCAAAAATTGAAAATGGAGTGGTTCGTGAGGTGTGGGCAAAAAGATTGGCAGAGAGATTGGGGGTGGCGACAAAAGGTGTTTTGGGTGAAATTGATAAAAAGATAATTGGAGGAAAGGAAAACATAAAGGTGGATAATGATGAAGAAAACGAGGTTGAAAAAAATAGAACAGTCAAATTGGCGCGACGATTAATTGGGCTTTTGATTAGACGACGAGAAATGGTGGAAGTTGTAGCTCCCTGGTTTGCAGGAGTGACAATTCCCGGCGGGGAGGGTAAATTAATTACCTGGCTATTGGAAAATAGAGAAAATCAGTTTGTTGAAGAATTGGTGGAAAAAATTCCTGATGAATTAAAAGAAGTAGCGGGAGAGGCCTACATGTCTGACGATTCGGATGAAATACCCGGAAAAAATGAGGTTGAAGAAGCGGCAGTTCAACTATTGAGAGAAATAATTAGAGACAGAAAAAAAGAGTTAATGATAGAAATGAATACAGCCAAACAAGAAAAAAAGGAAGAGAAGGTGGATGAGATTTTTGCAAAATTGGATGAACTAAACAAAAAAGAGAGTAGGGTGTTGGCATTTTTGGGTTGATTTTACGCTCTTTTGTGGTAAGCTAATGGAGACTATTATGGCCGAAAATAAAGGGACTCTTTCCATTCAACAAAAAATCAAGGCAATTCTGGAGTTAGGACAAGAACAAGGCTTTGTAACCCAAGATGATATTTTGGAGTATTTTCCGTTGGCTGAAGATCAAATTAATGATCTAGATTATCTTTATGAACTGCTTTTTAAAGAGGATATTGATGTTTTTGAGAGTGTTTTGTCCGGTCAGGATGCAGAAATAATTGAAGCAACGAGTGATTTGGAAAAAGAACTGGAATCTTTGTCAAAATTAGAGGAGACGGAAGTAAATGATCCTGTGCGCATGTATTTGAAAGAAATTGGAAGAATTCCTTTGTTAAAACGAGAACAAGAAATTTCATTGGCGCAGAAAGTGGAGCGTGGGGACAGACATGCCAAAGATATGCTGACAAAAAGTAACTTGCGTTTGGTTGTTTCTATCGCCAAGAAATATATGGGTAGGGGAATGAGTTTTTTGGATTTGATTCAGGAAGGAAATAAAGGATTGATTCGTGCTGTTGAAAAATATGATTGGACAAAAGGTTTTAAGTTTTCTACTTATGCCACTTGGTGGATTCGTCAGGCAATAACTCGGGCTATAGCAGATCAAGCAAGAACGATTCGTATTCCGGTACATATGGTTGAGACGATAAACAAACTGATTAGAACACAGAGAAAATTAATGCAAGATTTGGGAAGAGAACCGACCGATGAAGAAGTGGCTGGAGAGCTGGAAACAACACCGGAAAAAGTTCGTGAAATATTAAAAATTGCCCAAAAAACAACTTCACTGGAAACTCCGATTGGGGATGATGAAGACTCAATGCTTGGAGATTTTATCCCCGACGAAAGACAGGCAACTCCTTATGAATCAACAAGCAAACAACTCATGCATGAGAACTTGGAAGAAGCTCTTGGAAGCTTGACTGAGCGAGAAAGTAAGGTACTACGAATGAGATTTGGTTTGGACGGAAGCAAACCGTTGACTTTGGAAGAGGTTGGTAAGGTTTTTGGAGTAACTCGTGAGCGTATCCGCCAGATTGAAAGTAAGGCTTTAAGAAAATTGCGACATCCTAGCAGACGAAGAAAGTTGCAAGATTATTTGGATTGAAATTTGATTTCTGTTGATGGTTTCCCCGGTACCTTGTGGTGTTTTGAACATCTGGCTTGATAGTCTTGTTCGGCACCAATTAGAATTAGGGGATCGTGGAAATTTGCCGGTTTACCATTAACGATTCTTTGTGTTTTGGTGGCGTTGGCTCCACAAATTTCACCATTAATTACTTCAGTGCAAATTGCAGTTGGTTTTTCAATTTCATCACAGAGAGCCAATAGTTGAGGCATTGATCCAAAAGGTTCTCCTTTGAAATCTAAAGAAAGACCGGCAAAAATGACATGAATATCAGCTTCAAGCAAGGCTTGAACAACATCTACAATTTCAGGTCCAAAAAATTGTATTTCATCAAAGGCGACAATATCAGTATTGGGCTTTAAAAAATTGACGATATCGGTTGCATTTTTTAGAACAAAAGCATCATGCTCGGCTCCGGAATGAGATTTGATTTTTTCTTTAATTCCCCATCTGTCATCGGTAGCTGGTTTAAAAATGAGAACGTTTTTCCCTGCTATTTCGGCACGGACAGCTTCTTTGATAAGAGTTTCTGTTTTTCCGGCAAACATGGAACCGGAGATACCTTTTAGTGTTTCTGTCATTGGTTCATTATTTTACGTGTTTGTATATTTGACAAGAGGCAGTATTTGATAAAAGATATAGTATGCTAATGCAACTAATTGTTAATGCTCTTGGTTTTTTTGTTATTGCAAAGATTGTACCGGGGATAAAGATAGAGGATTGGGGTACTTTGGGTGTGGTTGCAATTGTTTGGGGTGTTTTGTCGGTTATTTTGAAGCCAATATTGATTGTATTAACCTTACCTGTTAATTTTATGACCTTAGGTTTGTTTACCTTTGTGATTAATGCGGGATTAATACTGTTGATGGGACAAATCGTGCCTGGATTTGGAGTGAAAGGCTTTAGCACAGCCTTGCTTGGTGCTATTGTATTGGCACTGCTGAATATCGTATTGGGAAGATTGAAGTAGTGATGCGGATTGCTTTATCATTATAGGATTGATATAATCTGGGTTCAAACCTAAATAGGTGAAGGAGGTGTACCTTGAGAGAATTAAGACGATTGTTGGATATGTTTGCCGGGAATGAAGTTTGGGTAAATATGGATAAAGCTCAATGCCGCTTTGTTCTTTGTAGCCTGGTAGAAGATGGTGAAGAAAACGTACGAATAATTGACAGCAAGTCGGGAGATTTTTTGATTACCGATAAATGGAATGAAATGGCTGATTTTATTCGTGAAAAATGGTGTGCTGGAGATTATTTACTCAAAGATAACCATCTTTATACCTTGGTATTAACGAAGGTAGCAGTGGCTTATTTATTTCCTGACCCGGAAATGCAAATTCCTTCAAAAGAAAGAGCTCAAGCCATAATTTATTTGGCAGAAGAAGAGCCTTTGCTAAAAAAAGTTTTAAGGCACGTGTTTTAGTCATGTCGTTGGGCACCGAAAGGTGCCCTTTTTGTTGGTTTTAGCTTTACTATATTAGGCTCATTTGATAAAATAATAGTGTTCGTTAATATTCCCCTGTAGCTCAGTTGGTATGAGCGCCTCCCTGTAATACATAAACTTGCAGCGTCCTGCAGCAATGTGGGATGGAAAATCGGGTTAATTGTCGGGAAGCCTGTTGATCGTAAGGTCATGGTAATCCGCAGCCAAGCCTGTCGCCTTAGGTGACTTGAAGGTTCAGAGACTATACACCTGACCTCCTTTTAGGAGGATGAGATAGTCCAAGCCTCTTCGAAAGTTGAGGGCACTTGTAAGGAGGATGTCGCAGGTTCGAGCCCTGCCGGGGGAGCCAAGTCCTATAACCTGACATTTGAGGGTAATTGTGATATACTTGTGCCCGTGTAAGTAATTCATTGTTTGAGGCTAACCAGCTTCAGAATCCCAAACCTAAGTTCTTTAATGTATTTAGAAAGGAGTAAATGATGGTTACAGCTCTTAACGCGGATCGTGTTGGCAAGATTTTTCTCGACTGTCTGTTTAAAGACGGTGAGGATACCAGTAGCCATGTCAAGGCTGAAGGTATTACGAATACTGTTGGATTCAACCCCGATCGTCTCAATAGCCACAAAGCGGAGATTGAGGCAATGTTGGATGAACTGCCAAACGAATTCAAAAAGTCGGGCGGTGGCGGAATGTCCTTCCTGGATGCCTGCATTGATAAGCACGGCAACCAATGGACCGGTTTTCATCAAACGATGGAGCAACTGCTTCAACTTGGCATCGCCATCGGCAAAGTTGAATGTTTACTTCCTAGCGAGATGTGGGGAATATTGCCAGGAGGGATGCCCTATTACGTTGTAAATTAACGACAACACCCATTTTTGTTACGTAATCCCGCTTTCTAGAGGCGGGATTTTTGTTGGCAAAATAGGCAGGCATTATCACCCATGGTTTGAGTAAGGAGATGGAGAGGAGCTGCCAGTTTGAGTTATAATTTTCTTATGGAAACATACAAGTTTTGTCAAAGTTGTGGTTTTCCACTTGAGAAAGATAAAAATGGTGGAGGAAGCGAGAAAGACGGTTCACAAAGTAATAAGTATTGCTCAATGTGCTATCAAAAAGGTGAGTTCCTGTCTCCAAAAGAGATTGACACACCACAAAAAATGCAGAAGTTTTGTATTAGAGAAATGAAAAATTCGGAATTAATGGAATCTTTGCATTGTTGGCTACCCGTACTATTCCAACGCTTGAAAGATGGAAAAGAAGATGAAAAAAATTGCTTTCAAATAACCAAATTATAAATTTAATAATAAATAGTGACACCAAAAAACAGCTTAGGTTTTATTTCAATTACAGCAATCCTCGTAGTTTTTTTGGTTCTTTTTGGGGTAGCCGGATTGGTAAGGACTTTTGGATCCTCCTTTTTTGACAAACTAAATTTTTTTCAAAATACGGAACAAAAATGTTGTCTGGAATGCAATCGGTTGGCTAATCCGGAAATGAAAGCGAACGAAATACCAGCAAAAAAGGTAATTGCCAAAGCCAAGTCCTGTGCCGATTACGCGGAATTAGATAAAACCTGCCAGGATTATTTCAAACAAAATAATAATAGAGATTACCAGTGCGCCAACAATTCCCCTGAAGAACTTAAAGTAATTATTACTCCGACGATTAATCCTCGAAAACCAGATACCGGTGGTTCGTTAACAAAATTGGACGGTTTGAAAAAGAAATATATAAATACCGTATGGAGCGGAACGATTGAGGGAAGTAATGAAAGTAGTGTTGAACCTGCCGGATGGTATGGAACAGCCAACTACACTTTGGAGATAAAGGAACTGAGAATTGATTTTGATGATCCGGAGATAGCTAATTTTTCCATGGAAAAATTAAGATTACCGGTAGTGGGGAAAATTACATATAAAATGGCTCCATACAGGTGTGTTGTTTGCTGTAATTCTGTTAGTGAACCATTCAAACCTTCGGTTTTGGATCTTAAGCTAGTCGGCCAAATTTCTTTTGATGAGAATGAATTGGATATCGGTTTTGATAATAAAAGTGGTGAGATCGGCATGCTTGATACCGAGTGTAAGGATGTGACGTGTGATGAAAACGCAACGATACCGCAACAGTTGGATTTAAATGATCTGGTTGATTCTTCTTTTAAAATAAAAATGGACGGAGATAAAATAAATATCATCGGTTGTCAGGTGCCATTTATCCAAAAGGTGTCAAAGTGTAGCGCCAGTGGAAGTTTAAATATTAAATAAATATGAACAATAAACCAAAGGATAATTCTTCAAAACCAGCAACGATTTGTACAATTGTAACCGCAATTGCGATTTTGGGTGCAATATTTGGACTTTTTAATAATGAAGCTTTATGGATGTTGTTTGGTTTGCTTCCTGCAGTAATTTACGAAACAATTAGGACTGAGGAAGGAGCATCAACCAAATTTAGCTCTATCTTATTGCTAATAATCATTATTTTAGAAATTTGTTTAGTTCTTTTTAATATTAATTTTGATTTGGCTAATTTTTTGGGAACAGATGAAAAATATATTGCCGGATATACACTGCCTTTAGGTGATATCAAGGTCTTTGGACCTTTGCTGACGGCTATTTTGTCAACGATATTAATTTTTCGTACTTATGGTCCTTATACAAAGTGGCTTTCAATAGTAATAGCAATAGGGTCTTTGGTAACAATATATTTGGTTAACCCTTTCTTTTTTCAGCAAGCTCTTAAATTAATTGTAAATGGGTTATTTGATCGGCTCGGTAGTACACTATATTAAATTTGAGTATCAATGTTGTTTTGATAACAAGTGGTATCATGAGGTATGAACAAGAAAGATGAAAGTGTAAACAAAGAAGAAAAGAACCTCTCAGAATTTCAGAAAATTCGTGGTAGCCACAAAGCCCGTTTGTGGATTATTGGAATACTTATGGCTATTGTAGTTGTTCTTTTTATCTTTTTTGAAAAGATGCGTATAGCACTTATTATTGCGTTTGTTGCATTATTGGCCGCTTTGGGTTTGGAGGTATCAAAGAATGATTGGGATTTAGGAAAGTTGTGGCAGACAAAATCTTTTGAACAATCAAAAGTATCCCGTGATAAAGAGGGAAACGTGTTGTTTGATAAGTTTGGTGAGATCACAACCGATTCAACAAAAGGGAAGAGTTTGGATCAATATAATTGTTCTGATTTTGCAACACAACCCGAAGCCCAAAGATTTTTTCTTAAGGTTGGTGGCGTTGGAAATGACGTAAATAGACTTGATGGAAATAAAGATGGTGAAGCTTGTGAAAGTTTGCCAAAAGGTAAATAAATCCTTCAACCGGCTTGGTTGACTTATATTTCTTGCAGTGATATTTTGTTTGTATGACAGAAAAAGAACAGTATATTCAAGATTCATTTTTAACTCCCGAAATTATGGGCGAGAAAGTACCTTTTCAGTGGGGTGACGAAAAAGATGACTTTGAAAAAGGAAATGATGGAGCAGAAGAAGACGTTAAGACATATACCAGTGTTGCAGAACTCTTGGAAGACGAAGAGGTAGCTGAAATAAAAAGAATGGAACAGTATATTCAGGAGCGTTTTAAGTGATAGTTTTATTGAAACGAGTATAATTTGGTTATGAGTAAAAACCCTATTTTAAACGGTTTGGTGGCTTTACTTTATATTATTGTTTTGGTTTTGGGAATGTTTTTTGGAACAAAAAATATAAAAGGCCCCGATACTTTTATGGCGCCAATTGCCATGATTTCGGTGTTTACTCTCTCGGCGGCGGTAATGGGATATTTATTTTGTTATCAACCAATTCAGTTATATTTTGAAGGTAAAAAGAAACAAGGAACGAAGCTGTTTTTACAGACAGTTGGAGTATTTGGGGGATTTACCATTTTAATATTGATCTTGTTGTTTTTGAGAGTCCTCTGAGAAAGAGATCTGCCGGTTGTGCATTTATTTATAGGTTGTGATAATATCTAGCCAAGATTGAGCACATTAATTAAGGAGGTGAATTGAACGCGATTGCAGAGTTTTCAATAATACCAATTGGAGTTGGAGTGTCAATTTCAAAATATGTGGCCATTTGCGAAGAGGTGTTGCGAGAAAGAGCAATCAAACACGAGCTTCACGCAAACGGAACCAACATGGAGGGTGATTTTATGGAGTTGATGTATGCCATCAATGAATGTCATCAACGACTTCACCAAATTGGAGTAATCAGAATCTCAACGATAATTAAAATTGGAACAAGAATAGACAAGACACAAACAATGGAGCAGAAAGTAGATAGTGTCTTTCAAAAAATGGAAGAATAGAAGTAGTACCGGGGTTTTTACCCCGGTTTTTTGATAAATACAATAGATTCCAACAGAATATTGTTATGCTTTTTGGGGAAGAAGTTTCCCTTTTGGTTTAAATATTTTGTCTCCAATCTTAAAATTATTCCAAAGTGTTCCTGATAGACCGACATTTCTTTCTTTTCCCGAGTTCATTTTT
>Ga0172371_10009228_pt1 | contig 13602 bp, 7 predicted proteins | sample Lak12m_FD_114543 | JGI IMG/M metagenome (GOLD analysis project Ga0172371, IMG submission 114543) | Freshwater microbial communities from Kabuno Bay, South-Kivu, Congo - kab_022012_12m | ecosystem: Environmental > Aquatic > Freshwater > Lake | place: Democratic Republic of the Congo: South-Kivu... | reverse complement strand
CTTTTCGCTACGACGATTTCAGTGAGATCAAGAAAATCCGCGAACTGCAGGCGGGAGAGAAAGTCACCATCGAAGCGGAGCTCAAGAGCATCGAGAAAAAAGTCACTTTTCGGCGCAGAATGTCAGTTATTGAAGCGTTGGTTTCGGACGATTCGGCTTCGATGAAAATCACCTGGTTCAACCAACCCTATCTCACCACCACCCTGCGCAAAGGCGAGATCTATCGGTTTAGCGGAAAAGTGGATTTTAACGCGGGGTTTTTGACCCTCACCAACCCGTCTTTCGAAAAATCCGGCGGGCCGGGAGTGAACACTGGCGGGATGCTGCCGGTCTACCACGAGGATCGTCTGATCTCTTCCCGCTGGTTGCGCCGGCAAATCCATCCCTTGCTGCCGCTGGCCCGAAAAATTCCCGAGACCTTGCCGGAACTGCTGCTGAGGAATTATGAACTGATGCCATTGCCGCAGGCGGTGCGGGAAATTCATTTCCCCTCTTCGGAATTTGGCCGAAACGAAGCCAAAAAAAGGCTGGCTTTTGAAGAACTGTTTCTGATTCAACTTTATTTGGGTTTGATGAAAATCAAGTGGCGCCGCAACGCGGCTTTTGAGATTCCGGTTGACATTGAGACTACCAAAAAATTTGTGGAGAGTTTGCCGTTCAGGTTGACGCTGGCCCAGCGCCGAGCCACCTGGGAAATTATTCAGGATCTGGCCAAACCCTACCCCATGAACCGTTTGCTCGAGGGGGATGTGGGCTCCGGTAAAACGGTGGTGGCGGCTGCGGCGGCGCTGGGGGCGGCGAAAAAAGGTTTTCAAACAGTGATATTGGCGCCGACCGAAATTCTTGCCCTGCAGCATTTCAAAACTCTCAAAGGGATGCTGCTGGATTTTTTGCCCTCGCCTCAGATTGGAGTTTTCACCCGCACCCAAAAAAGAACGGCGGGGAAAAAGCAAAGCAAGGAAGAGTTTGTGAAGCAGCTGAAGACCGGCAAAATCAAAATTGTCAGCGCCACCCACGCAGTGTTGCAGGAGGACATGGATTTTGACAAGTTGGCCCTGGTGATAATTGACGAACAGCACCGTTTTGGGGTGGCTCAGCGTTCCCATCTGCAAAAAAGGGTTAATGAAATGGGGAAGCAAATTCCCCACTTGCTTTCAATGAGCGCCACCCCCATTCCGCGAACCTTGGCGCTGGCGATTTATTCCGATTTGGAGCTTTCGATTCTCAACGAGATGCCTAAGGGGCGGCAGAAAATTCTCACCAAAATTGTGGCGCCGGCCAACCGGCAAAAGATGTATGATTTTGTCCGCCAGCAAATTCAAAAAGGTCGGCAGGTTTTCGTCATCTGTCCATTAATCGAGGATAAAAATGAGGGCGTGGACCAATATTTTGTTCCGGCGAATCACGATTGGGAAAAGTTGGGGCAGCAGGAAGTGAAGGCCGTCAAAAAAGAGCAGAAGATCTTGAACGAAAAGGTTTTTCCGGAATTCAAGGTCAGTCTGTTACATGGCCGGATGAAAGGCAAGGAGAAAGAACAAATTATGCTGGATTTCAAGGATAAAAAAATTGATATCCTGGTGTCCACCTCAGTGGTGGAGGTGGGAGTGGACGTGCCCAATGCCACCGTGATGCTGGTGGAAGGGGCAGAGCGGTTCGGTTTGGCCCAGCTCCATCAATTTCGGGGGCGGGTGGGCCGCGGCGAGCACCAGTCATTTTGTTTTTTGGCCTTGTCGGAGGGCGGCGTCACCGCCAACCGCCGCCTCAACGCCTTGGTCAAAAGCGATGACGGCTTCGCGCTGGCGGAACAGGACCTCAAGATCCGGGGACCGGGAGAATTTGTCGGTTTCCGCCAATCCGGCCTGCCAGACCTCACTATGGCCAATCTGACTGACAGCGAGCTAATCAAAATCGCCCGCGGCGCGGCGGGGCTAATATTGTCAAAAAGTCAGGATTTATCTCAATTCCCCGTGCTCAAAACCAGGATAACATTATTCAAAAAACAATTCCACGGAGAGTAAGAGTCTCTACCACTGCGGTTTGTTGTCCTCAGTATAGGTGTCGATCATCACGCCTTGCAGCTCATCAATGTCTTCCAGCACGATGCCGGTGCCGCGTACCACGGCGGTAAGCGGATCGTCCATCAAACGCACTGGCATTTCGGTTTGCTCGGCAATTAGTTTATCCAATCCCCGCAAAAGGCTGCCCCCGCCGGCTAAAATAATGCCCCGGCGCATGATGTCGCCCAAAAGTTCCGGTGGCGTATTCTCCAAAACATTTTTTATCGCGTTGAGAATGGCCCGCACTGATTTTTGGGTGGCTTGGCGCATATCGCCATCGGTTACCTCAATCTCTTTGGGCAAGCCGGTGACCAGATCGCGCCCGCGGATGGCCACTTTGACCGGCTGGTCCAGTTTATAGGCTGAACCGATGGCCACTTTGACATCCTCCGCGGTTTTTTCACCCAGCAGCAAATTAAAATTTTCCCGCACGTAGCTGATAATGTTTTCGTTCATTTTATCGCCGCCCACCCGCAAACTTTCCGCCACCACCGCTCCGCCCAGAGAGATCACCGCGATTTCCGAAGTCCCGCCGCCAATATCCACGATCATGTTCCCGCCTGCGTCCTGAATCGGGAGGCGCGCCCCGATTGCCGCCGCAATCGGTTCCTCGATCAGATAGGCTTCACCGGCGCCGCCGGACAAAGTGGCTTCCTGCACTGCTCTTCTTTCGACGTCGGTTACTCCCGAGGGGATCCCCACCAAGACCCGGGGCTTGGCCAAAAAAGAGAAGCGTCCATCCCGCACTTTATTGATGAAATAGGTGAGCATTTCCTCGGTAACCTCAAAATCGGAAATCACCCCATCCACCAGCGGCCGATTGGCCACAATATGGGCGGGGGTTTTCCCCACCATTTTCTTGGCTTCCGTGCCGATAGCCAGCACCTTGCCGGTGCGTTTGTTGATCGCGACCACCGACGGCTCATTAATAACCACGCCCTTGTCCCGGACGTAAACCAAAGTGTTGGCAGTGCCCAAATCAATTCCGATATCAAAGCGGAATTGATTTTTCCAATCACGAAAATATTTTCTGATGCTAAGTGATTTCATTGTTTACCTTAAACTATTTGCGACAGCCGGAACAGCTGTTTCTTGAAACGAGGACTGTTGGGCCGCAGTCCAAAAAACAGCTGTTCCGGCTCGAGCATTTTTGTGTAAAAGAGGAATCAGAAATAAATAAATTTTGTTTTAACCTTTTATTTTGCTTCCGGCGTAAGCTGCCAAATCCACCAGCCTTTGACTGTAGCCCCACTCATTATCGTACCAGGCGAAAACCTTGCACAATTCGCCGCCGATCACCATGGTCAAGGCCAAATCCACAATAGCCGACCGGGGGTCTTTCCGAAAATCAGTGGATACCAGTTCTTCGGTGGTTACCCCCAAAATTCCTTTCATAGCGCCATTGGAAGCTGCGATGAAAGCGTTGTTGATTTTTTCCGGGGTAACTTGGACGCGCAGCTTGGCCGTGAGGTCCGAGGCGGAAACCACCGGAGTGGGGACCCGCACCGACATTCCGGTAAAGCGTCCCGTGAGCTCCGGAAGCACCTTGGTTACGGCGATGGCTGCGCCGGTGGTGGTGGGAATCATATTCAAGGCCGCCGCCCGCATTTCCCGAGTGTCTTTGGCCGGGCCGTCCACCAAGGCTTGACTGGCGGTGTAGCTGTGCACGGTGGTCATCAATGCCTGTTCCACTCCAAATTCATCGTTGAGAACCTTAATCACCGGGGCCAGGCAGTTGGTGGTGCAAGAGGCGTTGGAAATAATCTGGTGCTTCTGGGGGCTGAATTCTTTTTCATTGCACCCCATCAGTAAAATTTTAATGTCATCCGACTTGGGCGGGGCGCTGAGAATCACCAATTTTGCCCCTGCGTTCACGTGTTTAATGGCTTTTTCACTCTTATTGAACACGCCGGTGCATTCCAACACAATATCCACCCCAAGATCTTTCCAAGGCAATTTTTCCGGATCGGGCTCCTCCAGGTAGGCGATTTTTCTGCCGTCAACCAGAATCTCATTTTCTTTGGGAGCAATTTCGTGGTCCCAAGCGCCCAGAACCGAATCATGTTTGATTAGGTAGGCGATGTCTTTGGGCGCCGAAAGATCATTGACCGCGACAATCTCCAATTCTTTTCTGTCCTGGACAATGCGAAAAGCCGCCCGGCCGATCCTCCCCATGCCATTGATGGCAATTTTAATCGACATAGTGACAATTAAAGATAAATTATTCCTCGATGGTGATCGCGCCTACCGGGCAAACACTGGCTGCCTCCCGACAGCCGTCTTCCCGATGATTGGCCGTGCAAACGTCAGAATCGGCCTCAGATTTTCCGTCTTCCGGGTTGATTCGAAAAACGGTGGGTTCCACCGAAGCGCACGCCCCGCAGCCAATACACTTGTTTTTGTCAACGCTAACTTTCATAGACTACATTAATTAATAAATTAAGGGACCGTAACTTAAATTTAGCATGAATTTTATTGAGTGAGCAAATTACTGATTTGCCCGAAAAATATAAAAAAATGATAATAAAAGGATATTTTGAAAGGCGATAAATTTGAATATGGATAGCGAAAATAACACCGCGGTAAAAAAAGCTTATAAACCGATTGTTTTGGTGGTCTTGGATGGTTGGGGGATCAACACGGAATTGGAAGGCAATGCGATTGCCAACGCCAAAACGACTGTTGTGGGCGAGCTCAAGGCCAACTATCCCTGCATCGCGTTGCAGGCTTCCGGAATTTCGGTGGGGCTGGCCTGGGGAGAGGCCGGCAATTCGGAAGTCGGCCATATGACTATCGGATCCGGTATGATTCTCTATCAAAATCTGCCCCGCATCAATCTGGCCATCCAAAACGGCACCTTTTTTTCCAATCAGACTTTGATCAATGCTTTTGATCAGGCCAAGCGCAAAGGCACGGCGGTGCATCTGCTGGGGCTGGTGTCCAACGGGGGAGTGCACAGCCACTTGGATCATATGTTCGCTTTGCTGGAAATGGCTGTCTCTCACAACGTAAGTAGGCTGTTTGTCCAAGCCATAACCGACGGGCGGGATACTCCCCCCAACGCCGGAGCGGAATTCATCAAGGCTTTGCAAGAAAAAATGAGCAGTCTTCAGCTGGGTAAGATTGCCTCGATTGGAGGCCGTAATTGGGGAATGGACCGTAATAACAATTGGGACCGGATTGAGAAAGCCTACAAATCAATGTTAGGAACCGCTCCGGAAAAGGCCAGAGATCCGCTGGAAGTGATGCGCACGGCTTATCAGAGAAACCTGTCGGATGAATTTATTGAACCGACAGTGATCGTCGACGAGGGCGGAAATCCGATTGGCCCAATCCGCGAGGGAGACACGGTGATATTTTTCAATTTTCGGGAAGATCGTGCCCGGCAGATCACCAAAGCTTTCACCTTGCCGGATTTCAAGGAGTTCGACCGCGGCCCCCAAATCCCCAATCTGGAATTTACCACCATGGTGGAGTACGAAACGGGCCTGCCGGTGAAAACGGTTTTCCCGCCCCAAAAAATCACCACTTCTTTGGGTAAAATCCTTTCCGAAAATCACAAGCTGCAGCTGCACATTGCGGAAACCGAAAAATATGCCCACGTCACCTATTTCTTTAACGGGGGCAAGGAAGAGACCCTGCCCGGTGAAGACCGGGTGCTGGTGCCATCCCCCCAAGTGAGTTCCTATGACCAATCGCCTGAAATGAGCGCTGCCGGAATTACGGAAAAATTATTGCAAGGCTTGGCGGCCAAAAAGTACGATTTTATTTTAATTAATTATGCCAACGCCGATATGATCGGCCACACCGGCAACCTGGAAGCGGCCGTGAAAGCCATCCAGACAGTCGACCATTGCCTCGGGGAAATAATTAAACCGGTGCTTGAAGCGGGAGGGGCCCTGCTAATAAGCGCTGACCATGGCAACGCCGAACTGATGATTGATCCCAAAACCGGCGAGAAAATCACCGAGCACACCAGCAATCCGGTGCCCTGTTTTTTTGTCACTCCTGATAACCGGAAAGAGCGGACCGAAAGCCAGATTATGCGGCACCAAAATATGGTGGACGGAATGCTGGTGGACATTGCCCCCACCATTCTCGATCTTCTGGGCCTGACCATTCCACCTGAAATGGTCGGCAACAGCCTCCTCCAAGTGCTCAAATAATTTTTCTGAAATGGCGAAAATTCAATTTGGTTTTCATGCCAGTGCGGCCGGAGATTTAGCCGAATTACCACTGCGGGTCAAGGAATTCGGTGGGGAGTGTTTTCAGTTTTTTTCGCGGGATCCTTATGGCGGGAAAGTCAATCCAATCGAACCGGTCGTGGCGGAAAATTTTAAAAAGAATCGTGAGACTTCAGGCGTAAAAGATTGCTATATTCACGCCCCCTATTTTATCAACCTGGCTTCCCAAAACAACCGGATTTTCTACGGCTCTGTTAAGGCCTTGCAGGATGATATAATAAGGGCGGAACAATTGGGAGCAAAGTACGTGATTACTCATCTGGGCAGCGCCCGGGATTATAAAACTGGTGCAGCGACATTATTTTCTCAACCGGAACTGTCCGATGGGGTGGACAAAGAATTAATCAGCTTTGCCGAGCAAAAGAACTTTTCCCCGGAAGCTTTTAACCGGGTGGTAAAAGGACTTGATAATATTGTTGACGGGCGAAAGAGTGTTCCTCTGCTCTTGGAAATTGCGGCCGGCGCGGGGGCCATCTTGGGAGAAAAAATTGAGGAAATGGCTTTCTACTTTGAGTCGGTGCCGGCGATTGCGGGAATTTGTTTTGATACCTGTCATGCTTTCGCTTCCGGTTACGACCTGCGAACCGAGTCGGAAATTGTTAACATTTTTAACAAAATTGAAAAATTTATCGGAAAAGACAAGCTGAAACTGATACATCTCAATGACAGCGCTGGCGATCTGGGCTCCAATAAAGACCGGCACGCCCATCTGGGCGAAGGCCTCATCGGCCGAGAGCCGTTCAAATTCCTAATAGACTATTTCGCTAAATCGCACTATAATATCGACATGATTTTGGAAACCCCGACGGAAGAGGGGCTGAAAAAAGACCTGGCTTTGCTTAAGGGATTTAGAACTAAGTTGACCTGAGATGGTCTCAAAAAATAATCTCAAATAAAAAATAAATGGCGGAGATTGACGTTCGATCCATTCGGGGAAAAACCATCGAAACATTAAAGACCTACTTCGTGGAAGACGCTCAGCAATTGATCGGGGAAATCGCGGAGTTGGAGAAAGATCCAGCGGTTTCTTCGGATCCGTCAAAATTGGAAGAATTGAGAGTTTATCAGTCTCTAATGAAATTTGTGGCCTTTGCCACCCTGCCCGAGGCAGATCAATTGGAATTGTTCCGCGTCTCGTTGCTTAAGGCCTTGCGAGTGGGCGTGGACCTCAAAAACCGCTTTGCCATCAAAATGAATTTGACTGCTGACGTTCTGTGGCCGGAAACAGCCCAGGCATTTGTGGAAGCCATCTTGAAAAACACTGAACGACTGGGCAACCAGGATATTGTGGTTAGGGGCGAAAGCGGACCTTCCGCTTCCCAGCTGTGCAATTGGCTGCGGGACTACAATCGCATCTACGGCATGGACCGCCACGAAAAAATTATTCCTCACCGTTACCTGACCGAAAATCCCAACGCCCAGCGGCTCGGCCGGGAAGATCAAGTGTTGCTGCTCAAAGCGCTGGAATTTTACGAGGGGATCAAATTTCCCACTCAGGCACAAATTCAAGCCGCGCTGGAAAAGGCGCTTGATGCTATCGCGGAAACCGAGCCGGCTGTTTTCGATGAAACCGAACGGTCGGGGGAGGATCAAACCATTGAAAATGTCCGGGAAAATTTGGCGCTTGATTCAGAGGATAACCTGGATAACGATATTGACACACTGATCAAAAAATTTCCCAAAGTGACCGATCAGGTTGTCAGTCAGCAGCCGATTAAACTGCTCTTCAACGATCAGCAGGTGAAAGCGACGGTAAGCAACTGGCTGGCCGACTACCGGGCCTATGCCGGTGCGGGGGAGCACGAAATCAATGAGCGCAGTGACTACCTTCTACGCTCGCCCAACGTGCAAAACTTGACTCCCCCAGAGCGGGAGCGGCTGGGCTTGCTGCTCCGATCATACGATGAGCATTATTTGCTACCCTTTTCCATCTCGCGGCAGGAAATTCTGTTTGACCGGCTGAAAGCCGCAAAAAACGCTTAACCAAATCTTTTGAAACCGACTGTAAAAACGTTTATATCAATTCTCTTGGCGGTGTCGAGCGGAGGTATTCTTCCGGCCAACGCTTTTTTGCTGCCCGGAGGCGGCGTTTCCGTTCAGCCCGCCTCGACAGGCGAATCCAGTTTGAACACTTTTTTGGCGGGAGCGGGTGACGTGGGCGGCAACCGGGATCAGCTGGGAGCGGGAGATCAAAAAACCGACAAAGTGCCCAAAGTCGACGTGCTGGTTACCCCTTCCCATCCGCGGGATAACGATGTGGTGTACGCTCAGGCGTTGCCGCAAAATTTTCGCAATAATTCGGCTAATCTCTATTACAATTGGTATATTTTCAACCCTGATCCCAAAGTGGGCTCAGTGGTGGTCAAAAACAACCAAAAAGTTTTTGTTCCCTCCAACACTTTGCCGGGGGCCTTGATTCGGGGCGCCATCGCGCAAGCCCGCGGCAGCTATGTTCCGGGAGTCTCTCCCAAAGCCAAGGATTTGGGCAAGCCCAGTGAAAGTGCGGAAAAGGACCAAGACGGCTACAACGCCAATTTTGGCGGCGACGACGGGCAGGGGGCGATTGACAAGGATATCAAGGACCTGCTGGGAAAAAATTTCGATTTCACCTATAAAGATTTTAAGACTAATTGTCAACAAAATTGTGAGGTAAACTACAGCAACACCAATAATGAGCTGGAGTGGGAATATGACAAGTGCGCCAAGCCCACTTGCTCGGACTGGATGACCAGTTGCTGCAATGGTTCAAAAGACGAATTTGACACCTGTCTTGACACCGTCTGGGATGACCAGCAAGCCAGCTGCTTCGACCAGGTCTGCAAGAAGAGCGATAAGGATCGAAAAGAAGATTGTTATCGCGGCTTAAGTCTTTCCGACTACGCCACTTGCGACTCCAGTTTCTTTGATGCGGAAGCAAAGTGCACTGACGACCGAAATCTCTATTGTCTGAACCGGGGCTCCTGTGGCACCAAGCCCTCCCAGGACTGTATTGAATGCGAAAGCGATCTGCACAAAGGCCAATGGGAAGCCCAAAAACAGCAAGACTTGTGCGAGAAACAATGTGAAATCAGCACTAATAATTCTTTGGGCGGCCAATCAGTTGAACCGGTGGGGTCGCGGTGCTTCCGCTATAATTTTGGCAGTCGCGACGCGGATGACCACCTGGCCGGAATTTTCCAGCCAATTACCTGTCAGCACTTCTTTCCGGGGGCGGAAAAAAATAGTGCGATTGACTGGAAGGATTCGGTCCCCTTTGCCACTGGAGACGGCAGTTTCAAGGATGACGAGGAACTCTTTTGGGGCACCGACCCTACCAACGCCGACACGGACGGAGACGGTTTTCCCGACGAAGCCGATATCGCCGGTCTGGGGCAGCAGACTGTGCAATTTAAGTTTCAAAACGGAGACAAAGTGGGTGTAACTGTCGAAGGCACTTCCCTTTTTCCGACCAACGAAAAGACTCCCTACTACAAAATTATGTGGGCTGATGCCGGGGTCTGCAGCGCCGAAGTTATCCGCGATACCGCCAAAAACACTCCCGATTTCGACAATTTTTGCCGCTGCTCGAGTGACGAAAAAAACAATTGTAAAGATTCCAAGGACTTTGGTTTCGGCTACCTGAAGCTTTTTGATATTTGGCGCAGCACAGAAAGTGACCAGACCAACCAGCTGAGCGCTTTGGTCAACCTTGACCCCCTGCGTCCGACTGTCAACCAGCCGCTCACTTTGCAGGCGATTTCCTCAGGAAACGAACTGGACAAGAATCTGCTTTCCTATGAGTGGACCCTGAAACACGGCAACGACGCGCTACAGCCGGAAAAAGACGCTGCAGAAGGACAGATTATTTGGAAAAAACAGGGAGCGAAAGCGGCTTATACCAGTCTCACCAATCAATTGGCGGATTTCAAGAAAGACGGGGGTGCCGGTTGGGACAAGCTGAATTTGACTCCGCTGCTTGAGGGGAATTACAACGTGCTGGTCAAGGTGGTTGAAACCAACGGAAACCAACAGAAAATGGGAGAGGGAACTCTCAGTTTCAACGTAAGCGAAAACCTGAGGATTCGGTTTTTCCGCGGGGGCGTCAGCAACAACTCTCTGATGAAAAAAGACGAGATCACCACCAACGAGACTGTTCCCGGCGACACGGTGATTGCGGAGTATGACGGGCCATTCTACGATGACTTTGTCTGGATGGTGGACCGGCGTAAATTGGAGGGGAACGGGCCGCAAATTTCTTTGCCCATTGAAAAAGGAGCCAATTCGGTTTATGATATGAAACTGATAGCCAGCAACAAAGACCGGACCAACACTGTGGAAAAAGAGTTGAATCTTCAGGTAATTAACCCCTACGCGAGCATCCGGATCAAAGGGGAAGCCCCCGACGACCTGAACCAGGGCGCCGAAACCAGCCAGGTCAGAAAAAACGGCTTAACCTACCAGGTGCCTTTGGAGAAAGACTTAGAATTTATGGTTCAGCGAAACCCGGCGGGCAGCAGTTTTTCCGCCCGGGACGATCTCAAATACTTTTGGTCCTTTGACCAGACCGAGCCCAGGGAAGGCCAGGATAATTATCAAGTGACTTTGGATTCGAAAAAATATTTACCGGGGACGCCGCACAGTTTAGCCGTTAAAATCTACACTCCCGACCGAAAATTGCTGGCGGAAGATAAAATAACCCTGATTCCCGTAAAAGATGGCAATGCCCAAGTGGTGGAAAGCGCCAGGGGAAGCATGCTGGGCTTGGCGATGGCCTATCTGAATGTTCCCGACAAACTGAAATTCACTGTACAAACTTTGCTTTGGGTTCTCTTCATTTACCTGCTGCTAAACAGCATCGCCTGGCTGTTCCCGGCGAGAAGAAATGTAATCAGTAATTAGTAAATAGTAATTACGATTTACCAGGATTATGAATCACTTGCCTGACTCCACCAGACGCCTGATTGGCAATCGCCGGCGATCAAACAAATACTTATTGTTGTTTTTACTGTTGATTCTGCTTTGGTTCCCCGGCCATTATCTTTATCAATACTCTTTTGGCTGGCTAAGCGCGGAAAGCGGTAGCTCAACTGTGAAAACCCGGAATATCGTGGCGAACTGGTTTGGCGAACTTCCGGGAGAGAAGGACGCGGCCGTGCTGAAAGAAAAGGAGGCAGCATTATTGAAAGAGAATTCCGCTCTGAGAGAGCAAATAAGGCTTCAGGGAATTCAGTTCAAAAATGAGGACTTCCAATCGGCCTACATTCTTACGGAAATCCGGGTGATCGGCAACGACAATTTTCTCGATTCGCCTTTGCTCTACCTCTTTGGCGGCAAAGACAATGGTTTGCGGGATGGCCTGCCGGTGGTGAATGAGACGGGGGTGATGGTGGGAAAAGTCACTCAGAGTCAAGCCAAAATGGCTTTGGTAACGCTTACTCCCAATCATTCAAGCCGCTTGGGCGCAAGGATTGCCGGCACGGATTGGAACGGGATCCTGGAAGGCAACCGGGATTTGAGGGCGGTGCTGGAAATGCTCCCTTTGGACAGTCAAGTCAAAGAGGGAGACCAAGTGGTTACGGACAATCAGGATCCGGATATTCCCGCCGGGATTCTGTTGGGTACGGTGGCAACTGTGAGGGAAAGCGATAATCATCTTTTCAAAGAAGCCATTTTGGACTTGCCTTTTGACAGCAAGAAAATGGATAAAGTATGGGTGATTACCGGGAGGAGATAGACTAATCTTGGGCTCTGTCACTCTAACATTATGTTGACTAAATATCCCTTGGCCATCCTTGAGGTGCTGGTGCTGCAGCGGTTTCCTTACGGCAAGGACTCGACTTTTTTTTATTATGCCGCGGGGGAAAATTTGAGGGCGCAAGTTGGCGATGTGGTCAAAGCGCCCTGGCACCGGGGCGAAAAGCAGGGGGTGGTGGTGAAAACCGAAAGGATTATGGTGGACCGGGAGCCCCAAGGCAGTTTCAAAATGCCGAACAAGCCAATCACTCTGAAACCCGTAAGCGCAATTCTGGCAAGACAGTATTTCACCCCTGAATTGCTGGAAAAGCTGAAAATCGCGGCGCGGCAATATTTTGTTTCCTGGAACCATTTTGCCAAATCAGTGGTGGACTTGCCGACGGCCAAAGTCCGGAAAAATATCCCGCTTGGTCCCTCATACCTGCCATTGATAAAAGAATATCAGAGGATTTATTCACGCAAGGTGGAGCAAGAAAAATTGACTTTTGGCGACACCAGATCATTTGTTTTTGTTTCGCATAATCAGCCGGCTTTCCTGAAGGCGAGCGTGAGAAAAGCCTTGGCTGAGGGAAAACAGGTCTTGGTTCTGGTCCCGGAGAAGATTCATTTAATTCCCACCGCGGGGAAATATGCTGCGCTGGCTGGGAAATTTGGCGGGTCAACCCCCATTTTGTTGGGAAAATTTTTGCCCCGGGCTTTTGCCCGGAATGCTTGGGAACAAACCCGTCAGGGGGAGCCGCACATTTTCGTGGGCACCCGCTCAGCCATTTTTGCCCCCTTTGCCAATCTGGGTTTGATCGTGGTGGAGGAGGGGCAGGACCCAAGCCACAAGCAATGGGATCTGGCTCCTCTTTATGATTTGCGGAATTTGACCAACATCTTCTATCCCGGGACTTTCAAGATTTATCTCAGCGACACTCCCCGTCTGGAAGATTTTTATGACTCGCCTTTCTATTTTGCCCCGGGGGTCCATCAAGTTGGGATAAAGAAGCTGCCATTCGGCGCCATTGAGAAGCAAAAGCCAAAAGACCTCCCGGCGGACGACGAGGAATCTCCCCATTTGCTGACCCGAATTATCGGCGCGGGGGAAACAAAGAGGCAAATCACATTAATCAGCACTAAAGTTGAAAAAAGTTTGGCGCAGGAAGAAGCGGTAATTTCGGAATATCTGGAGAAACGACTGATTGCCTGCCTCAACAAGGGGAAAAGCGCTTTACTCCTCATTAACCACAGCGGAATTGCCAATCTGATTGTCTGCAGGGATTGCGGTTATGTGTTTCGTTGTCCCCAATGCGGTAAGGCCCTCTCCCAAATCTCCAAGGCTTGCCTGGATTGTCGGTTTTGCGGTTTCAAAGGGGAGAATTTCGATTTTTGCCCCCATTGTTCCGGAGTGAGAATCATTTTTCGCCGTTACGGGATTGAAAAAATCAAAGAGACCCTTTTGGGATTACAGAAAAAAGTAAATTTCACTTTGCTGGAAACCCCCTCTTCTCAAGCCGGCTATACCGGATTATTAAATTATGCGAGGAAAGTTGTTCAACGAAAAAGCCCGCTGGCTTTGTTGGGTT
>Ga0172371_10009227_pt1 | contig 13602 bp, 10 predicted proteins | sample Lak12m_FD_114543 | JGI IMG/M metagenome (GOLD analysis project Ga0172371, IMG submission 114543) | Freshwater microbial communities from Kabuno Bay, South-Kivu, Congo - kab_022012_12m | ecosystem: Environmental > Aquatic > Freshwater > Lake | place: Democratic Republic of the Congo: South-Kivu... | reverse complement strand
GGCGGAAAGCACCGTGGCGTCATTCATGCTGCGGTAGGGCGTCATCCGGCGCACTGCATCCTCATAGGTTTCCTTCCCTGCGAAGTAGTCCGCCAGGCGCTCCATGAGTTCCTTCTGGGTGAACCTTGGATACTCTTGCTGGTCCTGGGTCGAGATCTGACGGTTCATGCATGAGCCGACCCCCCACTTGCTGTACCCATCAAAATGAAACTGCACGGCCCGCTGGCGGTCGCCGTCATCCATCCCGCCGACAAACCCCCTCCTGTTGCCGATCGTGATGCCCCAGCCCATCAGGTAGTTGCCGAAGATCGGATCCTCATGGTCGCTGGGTTGGCCGATGGCGGACATATACTTGTTGAGGTACTCGCCGCTGTTGGTGTAGTCGACAAAACCCACCTCGAAGATGAGGGTGCCCTTGAGGCCGGGCGCACCGTGCCGTTCGCGGGTGGCGATCACGCCGTAGGAGATCACCCCCGGCCCTTCCGGCTGGGTGGTCTCGGACTCGATGACAAAGCCCGCTTGCTCCTGCGTCAGGCGGTAGCGGTTCGATTCGGTTTCGGCGAAAGCGCCGCTCCGCAGTTTTTCCCATGCGTTGGCATCTGTCAGATCCTTCATCGTCCGTCTTCTTGTGTTCGGCACAGGTTTCTCCTTCTCACAGCCACGGAATCTCGGCGGCCGGCACGAAGCGGCGCACGTTCGTCCAGAGCGTTTCGCCCTGGCGGTAGTGGCCCCGCTGGTAGAGCGGGCGGTTCCTGCCGGGCGGATCGATATGCACCACGTCGTTGCCGCGGCGGATGAGGGTGTAGGGCCGCTTCTCGACGATCACGCGGTCGGTCCGCTCCGGGATGGGGAAGGTCAGCGTTACGGCCTGGCCGGCCGTGACCGCGCCGACCCGCGCGTAGCGGCCGTCGAAGGTCAGGTCACGCGGCTGGCCGTCCACCGTGCAACGGGCGTCCTCGGGCTTGACCCACTCCGCCAGCCGGATCTCCAGGTCGAGGGCCTTCTTGATCTTCACGTCCACCCGCCCGCGGTACGGGATGTGGCTGTCCACATCCGCCCACTGCGAGGCGCGGTTCAGGAGCAGGTTGACATTCAGTCTGCCGTCGGCATGCGTCAGGATCTTCTCCCACACGTAGTACACCGCCCGCGTGGCGTTGCCGGTGCAGCAGTGCATGATGGACCAGCCCTTGCCCTGGACGAAATCGTTGACCGACGGCCAGCCGGAGAACGAGCCGACGGCGCGCTCGATGACGCGCTCCGTGGTGCCGTATTCCGGCCCCGAGCAGCCCGCGCCGGGCAGCGGCGCCAGCTTCCGGTCGGCGCGCTCGAGGTGGCCGTCGGTCAGCCAGCCGGTGTCGGTAAGCTGGCACTCGGCGATGTCGCTCGCCGGCACGAACATACACGGCTCGATCTCGCCACCGGGCTGGTTGAAATGCTGGGTCAGCGCGCGGATGTCGGACGGTAACGGTGAAAGGTCCATTGTTGGCCTTCCTCCGACGTGTTCCGTGCTATGGGCCGCCCGGCCAGCGCCGCCTGGATGCCGGGGACGTAGCGCATCTGCGCCGCCATGGCCTTGCCCAGGCCCATATGGTCGAGGTGCTCCTCGGGCGGCCGGCCGATAACCTTGATCCCGTCGCGGACATAGCCGCCGATCTCCTCGTCGCGGGAGAGCGCATAGGCATCGGCCAGCCCCTCCATGATCGTCTGGGTGGACCAGGGGTCGCCGCCTTTGGTGCGCTTCGCGCACGAGTGATTACGGAAGTGCCCGCTCTGCGCATCGTACGTCTCGCGAATGAGCCAGCGGGCGCCGCCGACCAGCATGCGGGCCGCTTCGGCATCGCCGGTGAGGGCGTGGTAGCGTTTCAACCCCGTCATCAGGATGCCGACCATGAAGCCGGCCTCGCCGCGGCAGCGCGGATAGCCGCAGCCACAGTGGGCCGCGGCCAGCATACGCACCCAGCCGCCGGCCGGGTCCTCCTTCGCCCGCACGCGGCGCACGATCACCGCGGCGCCGTTGAGGCAGCGGGGATCGTCGAACGCCGCGGCCAGCATGCAGAGGTGGATGATGTGCCAGCCGGACTCCCGGCAGTTGATGAAGTCGCAGTTGTCGAACCAGCGGTCTTGAAGCAGCCAGCCACGGGTCTCGTGAATGCTCTCGCGGGTGAATTCGTCGCCGGTCAGCACGTAGTGGAGCACCGGCCCCTCGACCCAAGTGTGCGACGGGTGGCTCGACGTGCCGCCGATCTTGCTGCGGAAGAACGGCGGCAGGTAACCGCCAAGGTGGCCGGGCATGTGAACCGGCTGGCAGCCATGCGGATGGACGGTGTCCACGTCGGCCAGGTGCCGGACCGCCTGCGCACCGAGCTCGGTCCAGCGCGGATCACCGCCGCGCAGGAACTCGAGGTAGCCGCAGTACGGCGGATCATACTCATTGTTGCCCCACGACCAGCCGCTCTCGCCGTACCAGTCGCCGAAGTTGGTCTGGCCGTAGGCGCGGAAATGCTCGCGGTCGGCGTGGAAGGCGGTGAGCGCCCGCGCCAGCAGGGCTTCGTACTCGGGCATGACGGACTCGGCCTTGATCCCAAAGGGGACGAGGACGCCGGTGGCGTTGGTGTAGGCCGGGTCGGGGCGGACCACCGGCGGATGCTCCAGCCAGTCGAAGAGGGCATCGGCGGCGGGCTCGCCCGAGTCGGCGGGGAGGAACCCCAACAACCACTCGCTGCGCAGCGCGAGGCCGGAACGGAGCAGATACGCGCCGTCCTTCAGCCAGAAATAGAGGCGGTGCCAGGCATCCTCGTCGCCCGGCAGCGGGTCGCCCGAGAGTTCCGGGAACAACTCCAGCGCGATCGTCCCAGTGCCCTGCCGGAAGCCGCGCGGCCAGGTCTGCCAGAACTCCTTGATCCCGACCGCCAGCGTGCCTTCCGCAAGAGGGACGCGGAAATGCCCGGGCATGCGGCCGGGCACGACCTCGGTGTCGCTGTCCGTTGTCGCGCGCCAGGCCTGGTCGTGCTCGTGCACCCATCGATGGGCCGGCGCCTGGGTGGCGCAGTTCAGCCGCAGTTCGAGCCGGCGCAGGCGCAGCATGCGCTCCGCCTCGTCGCCGTCCGCGGGCAGTTCGGGGCTGACCACCTCCAGCCGCTGCACGACCCGGATGAATGGCTGGTCCGCGTAGACGTGCAGGCGGAGGCGGCAGCGCAGATGCACGACGCCCTGCTCGTCCGCCACCGGGATGTCTGCCCGGATCACCGCGCGGCGCGGGCCGTTCTCCTCGATCGCAACATCCTGGGGCACGCCACCTCTGAGGGTCCGTCCATCGGCCAGTGTGCCGGTCAGTTCCAGCCCATCGACCACGCGCCGCCACCCGGTGCCGTCGCGCCGCTCGAGCCGCAGGCTCTCGGCGCAGAGGAGCCGCAGCCCGCCGGTTTCGGCCAGCACTCCGGCATCGGCCGGGTGCGCCAGCGGCGCGGAGTCCAGCGCCGGTTCGCTTGAGCAATGGAATCGCGCCGCGCCCGCCGCGGCGGGCGCGGTGGCGTCCACCAGGAGCCAGCGTGCCGAAGCGTCCGGCCACCGCGAGATCATGCGCGTCTGCGCGGGCGTCGCGGTGTTCCCGGCGCGGAGTTCGCAGCGCTGGCCGGGGAAGACACGCCCCTTCGCCAGCGGCACGCCGAAGGTCAGCGGCAGACCGGCGGGCCACCTCCGGCCCAGCCCGCACACTTCCAGCGGCACCTCGGTCGCGTGGCCGGACGGCGCGGGCGCTGCCGGCGCGAGCGTGATCTCGGCCGAGGCCGTCGCGCCGGCCTTCTCGGTGGCCGCCACCACCAGGCGCCAGGCGCGGCCGGCACCCAGACCCTCGATCCGCACGGCATGCACCGTGCGCGCGCCGTCCGGCGCAACGCGCAGGGGCGCGGGCTCGCCGTCGGCCGTGGCGACGACGTCGCAACGGGCGACCTGGCCGGTGATGAAATGGACGGTGACCGCGCCGTCCGCCTCGCGCCGGGCGCTTAGCCGGTCGATGTGCGGCTCGAACCGGCTCGGCTCCGGCCGCTCGCGCAACAGCACGAACTGCTCGATGCGATAATCCCCCTTGCCGGGTGCGGTCAGTTGAAAAACCTCCATCTCACCGCGGAACCGTACCGGCTGGTCGAGGACGATCAGGTGGACGCGGTTGTCGTGGCGTGTCGGTTCGACCCGCCCGAGCTCGTCCGCGCCGAGGCGGAACTCCATGGGGCACTCCTGCCCGGCCGCGTCGTAGATCAACACGCCGACATAGCGCGTCCCCGTGTGATCGCGCTGACCGTAAACGGTATCCCAGAACCGGTGGCGCAGGGTCGAGGCCTGTCCCGAGCCGGCCACGCCCGGGACGCGGAAGATGCTCGGGTTGGTGTAGTAGGTCAGCCCGAGATCCGGCGTCCAGTCCCCCGGCGTTTCGCAGTCGATGGCGCGCCAGGTGTAGTTGGCCGGATCGGCCAGGAGCGCGGCGATGCGCTCGGTCTCGGCTATGTCGATGTGCGGACGCGGATTCATGTTCTACTCCATGCGGCCAACCGCCCGGCGGTCAGCGTGTTTTCGTAGGCAATCACGCGCAGGGCCGCGGTCCAGGCGCTGCCCGCGGACACGGCGATGGCTTCGTTCTGGGTGGCGTTGAACATGGCCATGCCGTAGTCGCGGATGAACCAGGGGCCGCGGCGGTCGGGGCTGGCGCTGTTGTCGAGGACCATCAGACAGATGCCGAAGACCCCGATGCCGGGCACATTGTTCTCGTAGGCCACGGCATCGCAGGTCTTGCCGTTGGCCACCTCATCGGCCTTGCCGCGGCGCAGTTCACCACCCACACAGCCGATCACCCGGCCGCCCAGCGCCGGCAGGAGCCGCGGCTCAACCCGAACGCCGATACTGCCGAACTTCGTCTTGCCAAACTCGACGCTGCCATACGCAGCTGTCTTCCGGCTGATCATGTCGCAGACGGTGGCGTCCGGGGAAGCGCGCAGGACGACCGTCCGCTCCTCGTCCACCAGCGGTTGCTCCTGCTCGTCCCGCCAGATGCTCTTCAGGGCGAACCGCACGCCGGCATCCGTGACCGAGGCAGCCGGTTCGCCCTGCGGATCCATGCGGCCCATCTTCTTCATGATGTGGTCGTCGTGGCTGCGCTTGACCGGGAAGGCCCAGAAGTTGCCCTCGCGGTCGCCGACCTTGACCGGGTTCTGGCCGACGAAGACGCCGTTGTGAAACGGGTGGTCAAAGGGGAAGTTCTCGACCACCGTGCGGCCTGACGGCGTGTAGAGCGGGTAGACCCACGAGCGCCAGAAGTTGGTGCCGTAGGCGCCGAGGATGCGTTTCCCGGCCGTGACGAAGTGGCTTTGGACGTTGGTGAGCACCTGGTAGCAGGGCATGGGGGCTCCTTTCCCTGGGTTTCGACGGCAGCCGACAGCAATCGATTGCTGTCGATGGCCATCGGCGTTTCAGTTCCCAAGTGCCGCCCTATACTGCGGATTCCCGGCGGTCACCACCGGTCTGCCGGTCTCCACCGACTCGATGGCGGCGCTGAGCATGGCGAAGGTCTTCAGGTTGTTGCGGCCGCTGAAGGGCGGTTCGGCGCCGCCGCACAGGTAGTCGTGCCAGATGTCGAAGAACGGGATCCACGGATCGCGCACCGGCACGGCGTCGTCGATGCGTCTGGCGGCGAACTGGTCGAGCGCCGATGCGACCTCGTAGTCCATGGTGTCGTTCGACATGCGCAGCCCCCGGCACGTGAGCGCGCCCTGGCTGCCTTCGAGGCGGAACTCATACATTGGCGCCTGGCTCGAGAACCCGCCGTGGTACGAGAGGTGCAGGTTGCCGCTGAAACGGATCAGGGCGTTGACCATGCATGGCCCGGCGTACTTCGACCACGACGGCACAAGCCCGTCGCCGGAAATCCACTCCGGCTCGCGGCCGGCGAAGACCGAGAGGCCTGCAGGCGTTGTCTGCCATGGCGAAATGTGAGATGGTGATGGCGTGGGAGCGCGCGCTCCCCCGGCCAGTGCCTTCCGCACCTCGACCTGCTACTCGCCCTGCAGCGCCACGACCGCGACGGAGTGGGCCGCCAGCGTGACGGCCACGCCGCCGGCCTCGACAGCCGCAGGCGCGGTCCACTGCGCGCCCTGGAGGCGCCGGTACTGCAGAGCGCCTCGAAGCCCCCATTCCGCGCGGACAGGCACCACCAGCGAGCGCGGTTCGGCGGTCCAGTTCGCGAGCGCGATGCCGATACGGCCATCCGGGGCCCGCCAGACGCCGTTGAGCACAGGCGGCAGGGCGCCGGGCCGCGGCGTAGACCAGTCGTCCCACGCTAGGGCCAGAGGTGTCTCGCCCAGGCTCAGCGGCCGCAGGAACTGGCCGTACTGCACGAAGTCCAGCGCGGCGAGGCGGTTGGTGACGAGGTCGCGCAAGGCGGCGCGGTGGGGCGCGAACTCGGGTTGGTCGAGTTCGTTGAGGATGCCGAGCATGATCCAGCCGGGCTGCTGACCCACGACGAACGTCCAGGCCAGCTTCGAGTAGTAGCCGGCGCCAGCGCCGCCGGTGTCCGGCCGGCCAATGAACAGCCCGAAGCGAATGACGTAGTCGGCATAGACGGCCTGGTAGAGCGGCAGGATGCGGTCGAGTTGGAGCTCGGCCCACGGAAGCTGCGCGTCGACAAGGTCGTTGTAGCCCTCGGAGATGTTCTCGCCGAAGGTCATGCGCTCAGGGCCGACGGCGGCCTTGGCGGCGCCACAGAGGCGACGCATGCCCTGGTAGAAGTGGTCACCGCCGCCGGCCGCATGGCCGTGCGTCTCGTCGAAGCAGAGGAACGGCGCCCCGGTGAGCTGGTCGAGGTAGAGACCATCGACCGGAAGCGCCGCCAGGGTGCCGGCGAACTGCTCAGCCAGGATCTGCTGCCAGCGAGGCGCCGAGGGGCACATGGGTACGAGGTGCGCCGGATCGGCATAGAGACCGCCGCGGTCACTGCGGAGGCTCAGGCTGAGGAGGCCATCCGGGCCGAAGCGGGGCCCACCCCCGTCGCCGGAGAAGATGTTCAGGTAGGGCACAACGCGTACGCCGGCATCCCTCAGATGCTGGGTGAACTCGCGCGCGCCGGGCTTGGCGGGGAGCAGGAAGGGATAGCCCTTGTCGTGGTCGGCCGAGTGTTGCCAGACATAGGCGTGGAAGGCCAAGGGGCCGCCGGCAGTCTCTTGAAAGCCAATGACCCGGCGCGCCTGCGCCGCCATGTCGGAGAACTCCTGCCCTGGCAGGTCGCCCTGCGCCCAGGCGCCAAGGCCACGGAGCCAGTCCGGTATGTCCCGGCGCGTGCGGACCGGCCCGCCTGCAGACCAGGGCTGCGCCAGCGCCCAACGACGGTATATCTGTGCCGCGTCCCACCAGTCGCCGGAGAAAGCGCCGGTGACCACGGGGTAGGGCATCTCGTACGCCGTCACGCGGCCCATGCCGGCAGGATAGTGACGCCAGGCGTAGGAGAAGGCGTCGCCCTGCCCCTTGGCGAGGACGCCCTTGCGGCAGCAGGCGGGGTCCTCGGTCGCCAGGTAGAGCCCCCCGCCCGCCTCATCGCCGGCGCAGTAGGCCTCGAACTGCATGGACTTGCCGCCGCCGGGGTAGTCGGCCCAGCCCTCGCCCCAGTCCAGGGTCCGGCGCGGGTCGGCCAGCGCCAGCCCTGCTGCATCGGGAGAGCCAGGTAGTCGGTGGCCGCCGTAGGCTCGCCGGACGCGCCCACCCCCGCGAACCGCGGGAAGTCCACGAGCCAGAGCGCCTGCCCCGGCGCGGTGCTGGTGACCTGCAGGCGCCAGCGCACGGCCCCCGCCGCGTCGAGGCTGACGGTGGCCTCCGCGTCAACCGCCGGGAGGCCCTCGGACACCACGCCCTGCCAGGTGAGGTGCAGCACGGCTTCCGTCCCGTGCGCCTCGACGCGGTGCGCACAGCCCGCCACGGGCGCACCGCCGGCGAGTGCCACCCGGCCTGCGTACAGGTACGCCGCTGTCGGGCGCAGCTCGACGCGCCAGAGGTCGGTCGCGTGGCCCGGTACCACGTAGGCGCGCTGCAGGGCGAGGTCCGTCAGCCCGCGCAGGCCATACCCCTCGGCAGGCCCGCCGAAGTGCAGCGACAGTCGGTCGTTGCTGAGGTGAATGCCGTCGTGGCCTGCGGCAAACCGCACCCCGGGAACGACCTCCGCTGCGCTGCGGCTCACCTCAATGGCCCGCGCGATCTCGGCGGCCTGGCCGGCAACCACCGCCTCTGCACGAGACGTCTCCGCCGCCGTCGCCACCGGCGTGAAGGCGAGGTCGTCGACCCAGAGGACGCCGGTCGCCTGGTAGATCTGCACGATGAGGGTGACTCGGCTGGCCGCGGCCGGCAGGCGTGTGCGACAGGCCTGCTGCGTCCAAGGCGCCGTGCCGCCGAAGCGCGGCAGCGGCGCGGCGCTCTCCAGGAGTTCATCGCCTTCCCAGATGTTCCAGTAGGCCTTGCAGTCAGCGCCGGCGGGGACGTCCTGCGAGCGCAGCCAGACCGAGACGTCGTACTCCCGGCCGCCCTGGACGGCGATCGTCTGCTGGACAAACGAGTTGCGGTCCGTGGCGCCGTCGATTCGCGCGCAGCGGGTCCCCGAGTGCGGCCCATCGGTGACGACCGTCGCCCCGACGTGGCCATCGTAGCCGATCAGGCCGTCCTCGAAGCCGCCGTTGGCGAGCAGACCCGATGCCGGCTCGGCCGCGTGCAGTCGGAACAGCACCAGCGCCAGAGCCGCCACGCCGCGCCCACGGCCCATGGGGAGTAAGCCCATGCCGACCGTGAGCGTGCGAATGGTGCGTGTCTGGGGCACGGCGCTTCTCTCCTTCCTGGGACGGATCAGTCTGCTCGGTCTGACCGTGACGTTTCGGGACGCTCCGGCACTTCCACCTCATACACCTGCGCGGTGCCGCCGCGGTCGGAGGTGAAGACGACCAACCGTCCGTCCGGACTGAACGCCGGGTGCGGGTGCGTGTGCTGCGGCGCGTAGACCTTCCACTTGCCCTGCCGGTAGTCCTCGTCGTCGTAGGGACAGTGGTCGGTGTTCCAGTGTTTGCCCTCGTTGGTGGCCTCCGGGAAGCACAGCGTGCGGGGTGCGCCGACCCCGTCGCGCGGGTCGAAAAGCTGCAGGCCGATGTCGGGGTAGGCGGTATCGGTGCACATCAGCGTGCCCTGGCGGTTGATCGAGGGATGCCAGGCGTTGAACGCGCAGACCGGCCGCACCGCGCCGGTGTCGATGTCGATCCCGATACAGCCCCGCGGCCAGTTGGCGGTGATGATCTCGCGCGAGCCGGGCCGCCACGTCTCGTGCACGATCCACTCGAACTGGCCGGGCATGGCCAGCGGCTGGCGCTGGTAGACCAGGCGGTTGCCGCTGCCGTCGCGGTTGACCAGCCAGATGCGCTGCCTGTGCGAGCCGGCGTACCGTAGCAGCGTGTTGTCGGACGGGTGGAACTCCGGGTGCCCGATGCTGTCGGCCTCGAGGATCGTCTCATGCGTGCCGGTGGCGGTGTCGATGACGATGAACCGGAACCTCGCCCCGATCTTCACCGGGACGGCCCAGTAGCGGTCGTCGTGGCTGAGCGTGGTCGTACCCATGGCGGCGCCGACCATGCCGGCCTCGCGTCCCGCCAGGCCGCCGAAATCCAGCAGGCGCTCGGCCTCGCCGGTCGCCGTCGCCACGCGCCACGCCCCCTGACCCGCCGTGTAGTAGACGAACCGCCCGTCGTGCGACGGATGCACCGACCACTCGCCGAGGGCCGGCTGGTCGGTGAGCTGCTGCAACTCGCCGGTGATGCGGCGTTCGCACCAGACTTCCGGCCGGCCGGTCCGGTGCGAGACGAAGACCAGCCGCGTCATCGCGTCGTCCATGCACGGCAGGTAGTAGAACGGGTGGTGGTGGATCGACGGGTGGCTGGTCACCTGGCGCACCCTCGCGCCGGTGTGCGGGTCGGTGAAGGCGCGGGATTCGGGGGGGGAGGTCTTCATGGCCTCGGAAAACTCACTGCCAGCATCGCCTCTACGTCGAGCGGGTCCACGCCGAACTGCTGCTTCTGCTTCTGGCGCTCGATGGCGTCGCTCTTCAGGTCGCCCTCGACTGGCAGCCGTACCCGGCGCCCCTCCTGCAGGGCCGACTCATGCGCGCCGATCTCCATCATGTCGCTCATCAGGGCGTCCTCGTCAGTGAACTCGCTGGGGCGCAGACCGCGGACCGCGAGCGCAAAGTCCACCACGTGGTCCATCACCGCGACGCCGTACCAGTCCCGCATGTTGACCTTGCCGCACTTGATGTGCGTGCGCAGGGGGCTGAGGTACTCGAGGCGGCCGGCCGGGGTGTCGGCGTGCATCCCGGTCCAAACGTCGCCGGTCGAGTCATGGGCAACGGGCGTGATGACGTCCGCCACCCCGCCGCCCCAGAGCTGGCCAGCGGCCTCCTGGGCCGGGGCCAACTTCGCGTCCGAGACGTAGCGCAGTTCGGTCTGCTCGTTCCCCCAGTGCGCTCCCGGCGCACGGTGCACGAGCGTGCCGCGTTCGCCATGGAACTCGGTGTACCCCGGCCGGGGATGCCGCCCGAGATGGCCCTTCACGTGGCCGCTGCCCACATCCATCACCAGGAAGTCGTTCGGGAACTGGAAGAAGCGGGCGTTTAGCGTCTCCCGGTCGTGTCGGCGCTGCGGCATCGAGTAGAAGGCCGGGTGCGCCATGGCGTGCTCGAGGCACTGCACCCACTCGGGATGCGCCTTGGCGAACGCGATCCAGCGCGAGTTGTTGTGGTAACCGGTGTGGTCGGCGTAGCTGACGATGCGCCCGATGCGGCCCAGGTAGCCCGAGTCGCGCACGGTCTGCGCAAAGCGGTCGATGGGGAAGCGGAAGAAGTTCTCCGCCACGCGGACGATGACCTTGTTCTTCTTCGCCACGGCGATCATGTCCTTGGCCTGGCAGACCATGCTGGCCCAAGTGGTCTCGGTGTGGTTCGGGATGCCATGGGAAGAGAGGAACACTGAAATCGAGTGGTGCGAGGGCACGGGAGTCACCGCCACGGCCGCCTCCATGGGCCGGTCCTTCACGAGCGTGCGGATGTCGGCGTAGTACGGCACGCCGAGGGCGCTGGCCAGTTTCCGGCCGTTTTCGGCCACCGGATCGCACACAGCCACCGGCATGCACCAGGGCTGCAGCGACTCCCATAGGGGCAGGTAGATGGTCTGCGCGCGGGTGCCGGCGCCGATCAGCGCCAGGCGGAGGGGTTGGGCGGGAATGGGGAGGGTGTTCATGGGGTGGAGTCCTCTGATTCCCGGTTGCAGTCGATTGCGGTCGACTGCTGCCGATGGCTGCCAATGGCTGCCGACTGCTGCCGGTCTGCTGCTTCAGTTCACCGTCTGCAGCCCGATCGCCTGCAGACCCTCGCGCAGGCGTTTGACCTCGCTCTCGGGCAAGGGTCGCACCGGCCGGCGGAACACCGGGCTCGGGAACTGGCCCAGGAGCCACTTGGCGACCTTCATGCGCTGGTGCGCGCCGCAACCGGGCTCGCCGAAGTTGTAGATCAGCCGCGCCAGCGGCGCCACGGTCTGCTGGGCCTGCTTCGCCCGCGCGAGGTCGCCTTCGAGGCAGGCGTGGACCAGCTCGATCATCAGCTCGGGGGCGAACCCGGCAAACCCGATCAGCGCACCGTCGCCGGCTTCGAGCAGGGTCGGCAGCAGGTACTCGTCGTGGCAGGTGATGATCGAGAGGTCCGGCCGCGCGGCCTTGAGCTGCTCATAGTCCCAGAGCCACCGGGCCATGTCGCGCGTTCCCATCTTGATGCAGACCACGCGCGGGATCTTCACCATCTCCAGCATCTCCTTGAGCGAATAGCCGGCCTTGGTCCAGGCCGGGTACTGGTGGATGACGATGTCGATGTCGGCACCCGCCGCGACGTCCGCAACGTAGCCCACCGCTTCGGCGCTGCTACGCCCGAAGCGCAGCCAGTGGTGCGGTGGCATGAGCAGGATGCCGTCGGCGCCCGCCGCTCGGGCCGCTCGTGCGTGCGCAATGCCGACCCGGCTGCCCTCGGCGGAGACCCCGGAGATGACCTTAAGGGGCGCCCCCGCGGCCCGCACCTCGTCGGCTACCAGGACCGTGACCCGGGCGCGCTCCTCCGAGTCCAAGGCCATGATCTCGCCCGTGTGGCCGTTCGGGACCAGGCCTTTGAGCCCGGGCACGGCGCAGAGCCCGCGGATATAGGCGCGGAGGCCAGGCTCGTCGATGCTCTCATCGGCGTGGAAGGGACACAGGGTGGCGGCGAAAACACCGCTCCATGGCTGCTGTTGCCAGTTCTGCATAGGGCTCTGTCGATTCCTCTGTTGTGGTCTGTGCCTGTGCTCTCTTCGCGGTGCGGCGGCTGGCGGCGGACGGCCAAGGTCGCGGACTCTTGCCCTGGTACCGGACACGTCTTCTATTGTCATTTTAGCTACGCGCGCTATCGTAAACAACTATCAGACTGTGCTATCATGGTTGTCTTTTTGTGCTTCCGTGGGTGGGCGCAAGCTGGTGACCGCGATGATCGACTGGGATGGAATCCAGGTGGACATCATCTGGGAGCGCTGCCGGCGCCGACAGTGGCCGGCGGCCAGGGACCTGCAGTTCAGCCTGCTGGAGCGACGCAAGCCCTGCAACGTGCTGCTGTACTGGTGGGCGGGCCATGGTGACCGCACGACCCCCGCCGGAACACTCCCCGTCGGCCCCGGCGTGTGTCACTGGTCAAGACCCGGGTTCGACTACGCCTGTCGCCAGGACTCGGGCGCGCCGCTGGGAGTGACGGCCACCCACTTCCATCTGCGGAGTCCGCAAGGGGCGATCCTCACCGCTCGGGATCTGCCGCTGCCGGGGGAGGACCTGCGCGTCACCCAACCTGCACTGATCGACGCCGTCACGCGCAATGTCGCGGAACTGGCCGAACGCAGCCGCCTGGGCGCCCGCCCGCCTTCACCTGGCCTGTGCGCCGCCGCCACGGCGCTCTTCCGCGGCCTGCTCATGCAACTGGTGGCTGACACCGCGGCCACGGAGTGCCCCCCGGGGGCGCTGGAACTGGCCCCGGCCTACATCCGTGACCACCTGGCCGGTGGTCTCGGTGTCGAGCATCTCGCCAGGCACTTCGGCTACTCGCGCAGTCATTTCACGCGCCGCTTCACCGCCTTGGCCGGGCAGAGCCCGAAGCGCTACGTGCTGCAAGCGCGGCTGGCCCTGGCCAGAGACCTGCTCCTGAGTACCGACATGAGTGTGGGAGCGGTTGCGGAACAGTCGGGCTTCAGCAGCATCCAGCGCTTCTGCAAGCAGTTCCACGGGAGCCTCGGCCTCAGTCCGGGCGCCTGGCGCCGCCACTCCCTGGCGGCGGAAAGCGGGGTGACGACCTAGCCCGCGAGCCCGGAACCCCGCGGGGAGGTGAAGGCATCACTTTCCCGGGGGTCAGATGCCCTCTCATTCCAATTTGCAATCAAGATGATTGCTATATACCGTACCTCCCAGAGTGGGCCGCCGACGTGGTGGCTCCACCCAGCGCGGGAGGTACCAGATGGCTCGCATGGCGGTGTTTCCCGG
>Ga0172371_10009226_pt1 | contig 13604 bp, 13 predicted proteins | sample Lak12m_FD_114543 | JGI IMG/M metagenome (GOLD analysis project Ga0172371, IMG submission 114543) | Freshwater microbial communities from Kabuno Bay, South-Kivu, Congo - kab_022012_12m | ecosystem: Environmental > Aquatic > Freshwater > Lake | place: Democratic Republic of the Congo: South-Kivu... | reverse complement strand
TACATTTTTGTTTTCTACAGAAGGCCAATCCGTAAGATGAACCGATTCTTCATCCGTAAGGTGACGATATAAATACTCCGAAACAAAAGGAATAATTGGCGAGGAAATTTTAAAAAGTATTTTAAACACAAGTGACATTGTGATAAAAGCAGCTTTTTTATCTTTTTGATCAAGTGCGCCGGGAATAACTCTATCCCTTGAACGACGAATATACCAAGTAGATAAATCGGTAATAAAATACTTTAATGAAGATACCGCTTTGGGAATCTGATAGTGAGATAAATTATTATCCATTTCTAATGCAGTTTCGTCTAAACGCGTAAGAATCCATCTATCAAGACAACCGGGTTTTTCTGTAAATTCTATTGTTTGTTCCCAATTATCCAATGACGCATAAGAAACAAAATATTTGTACGAATTCCAAAGAAGCATTAACGTTGTTTTTTGTTCGTTTGACCAATCTTCTTCAGAAACGATTATATCTTGACCTTGAGTGATAGAACTTCCCATAAGGTAAAGTCTTAGCGAATCTCCACCAAATTTTTGTAATGAATCTTTTGGATCAGGAAAATTGCCCAGACTTTTACTCATCTTATGTCCGTCGGTTCCCATAATAACCCCACTTACAATGACATTGTTGAATGCATTTGATTTCATAATAAGATTGCTGACGACATGGGTGACATAAAACCATGCTCTTAACTGTCCGGTATATTCGGTTATAAAATCCGCAGGAAAGCTATTTTTAAATTTTTCTTCATTTTCAAAAGGATAATGTACTTGCGCGTAAGGCATTGATGCCGATTCAACCCAAACATCAAGTACTTCAGGTACTCGTTTGGCTTTTTTACCACATTTGTCACAATTTAAATAAATATCATCAATAGCCGGACGATGAAGATCAATTACTTTTTGTCCGGACATTTTTTCAATTTCAGCTATTGACTCAGGTACAATTCTTTCTCCACATTCACATTCCCATATTGGTAGTGGTGTACCCCAATAACGCGAACGGCTTATACACCAATCCGGGGCAGATTCAATACCAAGTTTAAATCTACCATTTTTAAAATGATTAGGCACCCAATTAATATTTTTATTTGTTTCTATTAATTTATCTTTTATATCTTGAATATTGATATACCAAGCAATTTGAGATTTATAGAGTAACGCTGTACCGCAACGATGACAATGCGGATAACTGTGAGTAATTTTTGTGCTCTTTAACAGTAAGTTTCTCTTTTTTAAATCTTCAAGTATGTATTTATCGGCAGATTTGAAATATTTTCCTTGAGCTACAATAATTTTTGAATCCATTGTTCCCGTATCGTCAACCGATTCACCCATAGATAAATTATGTTTTTTCCCCAATTCAGTATCATCTTCACCAAACCCCGGTGCAATATGGACAATGCCGGTGCCGTCTTCCATTGACACAAAATCGGCTGAATAAATATGATAGTCAGCTTTTGTTGATTGGTAATAGGAATATAAAGGTTCATATTCTAATCCAACCAATTCTGCCCCCTTAAACTCTTTTATTATTTTTATGTTTTCTATTCCAAGTGTGTCTTTGATTCGCGCTTTTGCCAATATATATTTTGTTCCATCTTGCTCCGCCAAAACATAAGTGTCTTTATCGGATACAGCCAACGCAAAATTGCTCGGTAACGTCCAGGGAGTTGTTGTCCAGGCAAGAAGATATTGATTTTCTCCTTTAACTTTTAATTTTATAAATACCGAAGGATCTGTAACGTCTTTGTATGAATTATCCATTGCAACTTCAAAATTACTTATCGGTGATTCACAGCGAGGGCAAAATAATGACACCCTTTTCCCTTTATAGATATTGTTGTTTTCGTAAAGTTGTTTGAATACCCAAATAACTGATTCCATATAATTTTTATCCATGGTGCGATATGAGTTTTTCATATCTACCCAACGACCAATTTTATCTATGTACCAACCCCATTCCGAAGAAACATCCTGAACATAGGTTTTGCATGAAGCAACAAACTTATCAATACCAAGAGTTTCAATTTCTTTTTTGGAATTGACATTTAAGAGCTTTTCAACATTATTTTCTATTGGAAGTCCATGACAATCCCATCCCCACACTCTATCCACATGTTTACCTTTCATGGTTTGATATCTGGGAATAACGTCTTTAATTATTGATCCTAATAAATGACCGTAGTGGGGTTTCCCGGTAACAAATGGTGGTCCATCATAAAAACGAAAGGTGTTTTTTGTATCTCTTTGAGAAATTGATTTTTCAAAAATACTATTATTTTTCCAATAGTTAATAACTTCTTCTTCTATTAAAGATGGTGTGTACTGAATCTCTAGTGGTTTTATATTTTTTTTGTTCATAATTAAAAAAATCCTGTCAAGCTAAGAGCTTACAGGATTAGAGTCATTTACCTTTTGGGGTTTATGACGGTACCATCTAATATTTTTCTTGATTTTTGCTATTACGGGCGATCCCGGGAAGTTCTACTATTTTCTTCTTCCAGCTTACCGAGTGATTGCTCGGCTCAGATGCTTTTACTAACTTCTAATTATATCAGTATTGGGTGTAAGATTAATTTAATTATAAATAAATAAACAAATATGACAGGATTCCACGCAGATATTGAAGCTGAAACAATCAGTAACTCAAATTTTAGAAAAGTTCTTTTTACCGGTGCTCATTCTCAATTAGTTGTTATGAATTTAAATCCCAATGAGGATATCGGTATGGAAGTTCACGGAAATGTTGATCAATTTTTTAGATTTGAGGCTGGTGAAGGAAAAGCTATTCTGAACGGAGAAGAAATATTGTTTAAGGCCAATGACGTTGTTATTGTTCCTGCCGGAACAAACCATAACATCATTAATACTTCGTCAACCGAACCGTTAAAATTGTACACAATTTACTCTCCTGCAAATCATCCCGAAGGAACAATTCATGCAACAAAGGCTGATGCTTTAGCAGCAGAGGCTTCCCATCACGAGTAAATAATTATCTTTTTACTGCAGTCTTGTCATTTGACGGGAGTGTTGTGTTTGTTTATATTGAATATATGAAGAAAATTAATATCGGTAGATTGTCTCTTTCAATTTTAATTCCTCTATTGGCCGGGTTTTTAGGATCTTTCTTTACATCATCATCTGTAAAAACTTGGTATCTTATTATTAATAAACCTTCTTGGAATCCTCCTTCTTGGCTTTTTGCGCCGGTTTGGACAACGCTGTTTATCTTAATGGGTGTCGCCTTGTATCTTGTCTGGTCGGAAAAAATGAACGCTAAAGTACGTATGGCTATTAAATTATTTACTATTCAGATGGTATTGAATGTTTTGTGGTCGGTTTTTTTCTTTGGAATGGGAAATTTTTGGTTAGCTTTTGGAGAAATACTAGTTTTGTGGGGGTTTATTTTTGCCACAATGAAGTCTTTTCTTTCGGTTAATAAGGTTGCCGGATGGCTTTTCTTGCCATATTTATTGTGGGTATCTTTTGCTTCTTTCTTAAACTTCACGATTGCCAGTTTAAATTAAGCCTTTAATTTGGCCGAAACCAATTCTATCGTGAACAAAATTTTTAGTGTTGATCATAGTTGCCGGAGTGATAATAAAGTCTCCCCATTTGTCGTTTATTGAATCTATTGCAGTGACGAGATTATCTTTTTTTAAATTATCATAAAATAAGTCCAGCTGAAGTGTAAATCGTGAAGAAAGATCAAAACAAGAAACTGCTATATTTCTCACCGGTAGATTGTATGGTGAATGACGAAGTAGGCGATAAGCGAAACGATAAATATCCCGACTATCAAATATTGGTTGACTCAAACTTTTCCCTTCGTGAAAATATTGATTGTCCTTATAAAGAAGAGCTAGGTGGATTCCTTTTGCCTGAAAATTGGCTCGACGCATACGAAAACCGACTTTTTCAACCAACTTTGAAAGAATTGGTGCTATTTCTTCCGATGTTGTTAAAAATTTTGGTAAAGAATATGAATGACCAAAACTTTTGGTATCCCAATTAATGTCATCTATTTCCCAGCCACGTAATCTTAGAAACCAGTGATATCCAAGTATTGAATGAAAAGCGCTACGAAGTAAAGAAAGATTGGCATTATAAAAATCTATAACAGTATAAATACCGACAGTGTTGAGACGAATAGTGTTTTGACGATTGATACCATTTAGATCCATTAAGTTTAACTCCCGATAAATTTTAAAAACATTATTTTGATTAATCTCATCCAATCCATCAGGCTTGTGAAGGTTTGATGCTGTTTTGGCCAAAAATCTATTTGGTCCAATACCGATTGAGACAGTAAGATAATCCCCTATTTCTTTTTTGATACGATTTTTAATTTCTTCTCCGATAATAAACATTCCTTTTTGAAAAGCCGGTGTACCGGAAAAATCCAAAACAAATTCATCAATTGATTTTGGAGTAAGTTTGGGGGTATAACCGGAGAGCAAACTTTTTAAAGCTAAATGAGTGGCTCTATATTTATCCGAATCGGGGGATCTAACAATTAAATTGGGGCATAAAAGACGACCTTCTTTTACCCGTAAACCCACTTTTATTCCCAAACGTTGGCTTCTATGGAAGCGGCCAAAATACACCCGTTTGGGGTATCGTAGGCGGCCACAGCTATGGGTTTGCCCCGAAGCAAAGGATTTGCTTGTTGTTCAATGGAAGCAAAACAAGAATTGAGATCAATATGCATAACACAACCGGGACGATGATTAAAATCAAGTTTAATTTGGTAATCCATCGGCAATCTCTTCCAACGTCCAAAATAAAGTATCTGTGTCTAATTTAAGACGAAAGAATAAATTGGAAGAGACAACAGAAAAAATATGAAAAAGAGTACGACCTTCACGAACAGTGTGATGCATGCCAACCTTAGCAATACGAATTACACGACCATCCCACATAATTTGACGTGGAGAAACACTACGACGACGATGATCAAAAACGAGTTGAACCGAGATTGGTGCCGATATTTTTTGAATCATATTACCCGAAGATTTAACGAATATACTCATTTAACCAAAGATTACCCGAACGGTCAAGAGACAAAATGATCTACTCTATCTTCTAATAAGCCCAATGGCCCCGCTTGTTGCAACTACCCTTCCGCTATCAAGTGGTGGCAGTTTGAAAATTTCATAGAGATGACCACGACTGGTTCTATCTATTGGAATTTTTTTCCACAGGAATAAGTATTCATAACCATAATTAAAACCCAGAGGCATACTGTAAGAAACATTAAAATATTTATCTTCTTTTTGGTTTGCCAAGTAATTAACTAAAACAAGTTTATCTTTTAGAAGGATTATTGGAACATCAATTCCTTTATATGGAAGATTAACAAAAATAAACACAATGATCAGAAAAGGAATCGGTTTTATTTTGGATACCAATGAAGAAAAAATAAGTGGTAAAAGAGCTGTAGCTATAACAAAATAATATTCAGGAAGATTGCCTTTATATTTGTACAAAATAACAATTGGAGTAATAAGCCATAAAAATGTAAACAGTTTGAATCTTTTGTTGCCACCAATCCACATCCAACCAAAAAACAAACATGACAATCCAAGAATTAGATCTAATACGCTTCGCCAATTGTGTATAGATGAGGCACTAAAAACAACCCACGCTCTATCAAGTACTCTAAAAAAGTTACTCCTGTCCCAGACAAAAGGTGAATTTCCGTCAACTAGTTCTATTACTTTTTTGGTAATGATTGATTCATGCCTTAAATCAAAGAAAATTAAGGGTATAAACCAAATCATGTAAAAAAAGGCCATTTGAAATATTTCGTTTCTATTCGGTTTCTTTTCTCCTAGCAATATTCCAATTAACAATAATAGTGAAATGCTCGCCGGAACCAAGTGCATGTTTGCCGCAATTCCCGCTAAAATTGTTGGCCAAATCCATTTTATTTTCCCTCGCATTGCCATTACTATCAAATAAAAGCCAAGCAGTGCCAATAAAGGACCATACATTGCATTCCAGGTCTCCAGTTTCCCCGAAAATGCATAAATAAATCCCGCCAAAAAACCTGTAAGGGGGTTCCAAAGTTTTTTTCCAATTAAATAATAGGCAGAAACGGTTATTGCTACAATCATCATTCCCAAACCAATGCCACTAGCAGGATGACCTCCTGTTGCAAGAAAAAATGGAAGTAATAAATAATAATGATAAGGTCCGGTAAAAAAACCATTCTCACTTGCAACTCTTGGACCAATTAAAGATGGTTTGTGGTTCCATACCATTTGCATTACTGCCATTGCATCATTTTCTTGATCCCAATCAAATTCAAAGCCAAATTTTTGTAAATAAAATAATCTAATTCCAACAGCCAATACAACTAGAACCAATACTACTTGCCAGTCTTTGATTTTTAACCTCATTGAGGATAGCTTACTAAACCAAACAATAAAAATCTATAACTAATTTATTTTTCAAGCTCTACCGAAATCGTACATTCCCCTATTAATGCCGCGATAGCTCCAACGGCAGCCAAAACCGGAAGAATTGCTGTCGCAACGACACCTATTGTAAGAGGAAATTCCGCAATTACTTTGCCATTTTTATCTGTAATTGTAATGTGACGAACATTTCCTTGAGCAATTAAATCTTTAACTTTCTTAAGAAGAAGCTCACCCGAAACTTTAAATGTTTCTTTTTTTGTTGTTTTTTCGGTTTTCATCTTAATGGTTATAATTAATATTTGTTTCTTAAAAATGCGGGAATATCCAAGTCGTCTTCAATATCAACTTCACTGTGATGTACTTTATATTTACCTGCAAGTTTTACTTGATCGTTTGGCTGAATTTCTTCAGATTTATTTTCTTCAACAACCGTTGGTTCGGTGGGTTGGACAATTTCCGGTTGAGGATTATAGTATGGATTTGGGGTTGGAAGACTACCAAAATGTCTTCTATTTTCATCAAAACCTGCCGCAATAACCGAAATCTGAATTTCATCACCCAAATCCTCTCTTATTGTGGTTCCAAAAATAATATTAGCGTCCGGATCTGCAGATTGAGTAATGATTGACGATGCTTCGTTAATTTCCGTGAGAGTTAAATTCTTACTACCGGCGATATTGAATAGAATTCCGCGTGCTCCATCAATACTTATTTCCAAAAGAGGCGAACTTACGGCAGCATTGGCAGCAATAATAGCGCGGTTTTCTCCTGATGATCTTCCGACTCCCATTAATGCAGAACCTGCATTTGTCATAACTGCTTTTACATCGGCAAAATCGACATTTACCAACCCAGGAATAGTAATTAAATCGGAAATACTTTGAACACCTTGCCCAAGAACCGAGTCTGCCATTTTAAATGCATCAAGAAGAGTTTGTTCTTTCTTGGTAATATCAATTAATCTTTGATTTGGAATAACAATTAAGGTATCAACTTTATCTTTTAGGTTTTCAATGCCTTCTTCGGCCTGTACACGACGACGGGCTCCTTCAAAAAGAAAAGGTTTGGTTACAACAGCAACCGTTAACGCCCCAACATCTTTTTTGGCAATTTCAGCAATAATTGGTGCAGCTCCTGTTCCAGTTCCTCCTCCTTCACCGGCAGTAATAAAAACCATATCTGCTCCCATCAGTACTTCTTTTATTTTTTCTTTGGATTCTTCTGCCGCTTGAAGTCCAATCTCCGGATTTGATCCGGAACCTAAGCCTTTTGTTCCTTTCTCTCCAATTTGGAGCTTGATATCGGCATTGGAATTTATCAAGGCTTGCATGTCGGTATTTACGGCAATAAATTCAACACCTTTAATCTTTCCTGACGAAATCATGGAATTTATGGCATTATTTCCACCACCCCCAATTCCCAGGACTTTTATTTTGGCAAATGTGTTTGTATCAGGTTTTACAAGACCCACTTTATGGTAAGAATGATTTGATAAATTCGATTACTCGGCTAACAAGCTGTTTGCCGGGAATCCCCTTTATCATACCAGACAGTTTCAATCTTGGTTGAGTAGATTCTTCTTTGTGATGATATCCATAAAGAGTAAGGCCTACGGAAGTCGCATATACCGGGGAATTTATTTCATCTGTAAGGCCAGACAAACCACTAGGTATTCCTAACTTTGCCGGAAGTTGCATAACTCTACGACAAGCTTCGGTACAATTTATGGTAAGTGCACCACCTCCGGTAATAATAACCCCAGCGGGAGTTTGGCCAACCAAACCAGATTGTTTGATTACCTGATTAACCATTGAAAATATTTCATTGAGACGAGGTCTAATAATACCTTCAACAATTGTTTTTCTGGAAACTTTTTTTACGTCTTCCGTTAATCCTAGTTTTGCGATATCAATTTCGTCGCTTGTTTTTGTGTCTGTTGGTTCGGTATCTTTTTTGGTTTTTCCAAGATAATGTTTGATTTTTTCTGCACTATCAACACTTACCTGCAGTCCAATTGCGATATCGTCACTAATTTTTTTGGCACCAATTGGAATAACTGCTGAATATACACATGACCCTTCGACATATAAACAAACACTTGTGGTGCCTCCACCAATATCAACCAAAACAACCCCCAAATCTTTATCGGTATCGGAAAGCACTGCTTCTGCAGATGCCAATCCGGTAAAAACCAATCCGGAAACATTTACTCCAATTTCATTAACACAACGTGTAACGTTTTTTATTGCCGGAGAAAGGCCGGTTATAAGATGCGCTTCTGTTTCCAAACGAACTCCAGACATTCCGGTTGGATCTTTAATTCCGTGCTGACCATCAACAATAAATTCTCTGGGAAGTACATGAATTATTTCTCTTGAGGTTGGAAGAGAAATTGCACGAGCAGCTTCAATTACACGAAAAACATCATCCGGACCAATTTCTCCTTCTTGTTCGGTAATTGCAACTAGTCCTTGAGAGTTTTGAGATTGAATATTTTCTCCTGAAATAGAAACAAAGGCAGAATCAATACCAAAACCTGCCATTCTTTCGGCCGATTCAACACAATCGGTAATTGAACTTACACATTCCTCAATATTTACAACTTGGCCTCGTTTTACTCCCCTGCTTGTAACCGTTGCTGCTCCCACCAGATTTATTTTTATTCCATCCTGACCCGGAACCGTTATTAAACATGTAATTTTGCTTGAGCCAATGTCAATAACGTTTATTCCTTGTGGTTTTGCCATATTTTTTATCTAATAATCGGGTTTTTAAAACTTAAATCAATTACTTTTGTGTCTTTTTTAATTGTAGAGAGATAGTTGATTGATTGTAAAGCAGAAACCAAACTACCCTCATCAAAAGGTACACCTATTATGATATCAGGTTGTTCCGACCTGCTCAAGAAAATACGATGATTGACAATATATATTTGTGAAAATTCAAGATATTTTTCAACCAATTTTGTCATTTTATAAATTGAAATGACTTTTTCAGGCGAAGGTTTTTCGGAAAATATATAGTTTATATTCGCCGAAGCAGAAGCAATTGGAGTCATAGATCCATTTTCCCAAAAATTAAATCCCAGCTTTTCTTTTGAGCTTACAAAATCTTTTAGCTCAACGGTAGGCTTAATCCACCAACCCGCTGAGTCGGTTGAGCTTGGAGCATTATCCATTGAAAGAACCGGTAGTGTATTTACCAAATATAGATTTGTTTGAATATATGGACTTGAACCAAAAAAAATAATATTAATTGTGTTAAATGTTTTATAACTTATTTTCATCTTTTCAATCGGAAATATTGCTTTGGCAAAAATTAATAATTCCTTTTGGTTTATAAATAAAGAATTGGATGATAAGAGTTTATTGGTGACAATTTGAATTTCTTGCGGACAAATTTCGTTATTGAGGGTACAGTTTATTTTTTTTATTGTTAAGAGAATGTTGGCGATAATAATAATCGGTATAAATATAAGAATCGGAAATATTTTTTTCAATATTTCCTTTGCTCTATCAAAAGAAATGCGGGTACGACGATTAAGCTTTTGAGAGGAAATCATGAACGATTTGGATGATTTTGTCCGTAGCATTGGTCACTAATTTGTTTGTCGGCTTAACAGCCGGCTTTTTTATTAAATCGTATATTGATTGCAATAATGATTCCGAGGTAAGATATTTTTCCTCCAAAACAGTACAACCTATTTGTTTTTCAGCCAATTTAGCATTTAAATATTGTTCGTTGTGTGAAACCCAAGGTATAGGAATAAGAATCGCCTTTTTCCCCAAGACCATTAATTCATAAATTGAATGTGCACCCGATCTTCCGATTATCAGTTGGGCTGAACGGATATAAGTTGCTGCTTCTTCATTGTAAAAATATGGTGCATAAATATATCTATCGTTATATTCTCCTAATTTTTCTTTGATTCTTCTCGCACGATCGGAGTCTTTAGTAAGTGTGCTTGCTCCGGTTTGATGAACAACAGTAAATTTTTCTACCAATCTAGGTATTATGGGAAAAAGCGCTTTGTTTATTGTGTGAGATCCTTGTTTACCACAAGAAACATAAATTAATTTTGGATCAAATTTTTTTGTAAATCTTTTGTCTAACAATTCTTTTCTTAAAGGAAGCCCAACAACAATTGATTTTTCTTTCGGATAATTTTTTAAGGATGATTCGTGAGTTAATAATATTTTTTTAACAAATGGTGATATTGCTTTATTAGCCCAACCGGCAATTACGGTTTGTTCGTGGGTGATTGAAGGTATTCCAAGTACCCAACCAACAATTACCACAGGAACCGATAGATATCCTCCCGATGAAAAAATTAGTTTTGGCTTATATTGAATTAAATAAATAAGTGCTTGAAAAAAACCAAAAACAATCTTTATCCACTCTAAAGGATTAAATTTTTGATAGAATTTTCCCGCTTTTAATTCTAAAAAACGAAGATTGGCTCTGGTAATTTCCTGATACTCCGCAGAAATAGATTTATCCCCTTTTGAAGTAAATTTATGTCCTATCCAAATTATTGGATAGCCTTCTTTTTGTAGGGCTTTTGCGATGACCAAAGCGCTGTTATGATGACCTCCGGTAAATGCTATTGTTGGTTTCATGATTTTTTGGATATGTTTATTAGAATTCCAAGTGCGATAAAGTTCGTGACCAAGCTAGATCCTCCATATGAAATAAAAGGCAGTGGAACTCCCGTAAGAGGAACCAAGGCGACCATGGAGCTTAGATTCACAAATATTTGAATTAATAATAATAAAGAAATACCACTTGACAGTAGCTTATCAAATTTATCGTGAACATTCAGCGCAACTTTAAACGAAGAGGCTAATAGACCAACCAATGAAAGAATAAAAACACTACTTCCAATAAAACCAAACTCTTCGGCAACAATCACAAATATTGAATCTGTAGTTGCTTCGGGAAGATAGGCATATTTTTGACGAGATTTTCCAAGTCCGACTCCGCTGACTCCTCCGGAACCAAGTCCGTAGAGTACTTGATTAATATGATACGAACTACCTAACGGATCGTTGGTAGGATCAATGAAAGTTTTTACTCTGTCCATTCTGTAGGGAGACAAAAAAATTAAAGCGCCAATTGCAATAGCCAAAATTGCACAAAAGGTTATTATTTCTTTTATTTTTGCTCCCGATAAGTAATAAATCATAAACGAAACCGCAATAGTTATTAATGCCGTGCCCAAATCCGGTTGCAACATTATAAGAGCTAAGTTTAGCCCCAATAGAATCAGAAAATTTTTGAGATTACGTTCTTGTTCCAACCACCTTGCTAGATATATTACTAAGGTAATTTTTAGAAGCTCTGACGGCTGAATAACCATAAATCCGATATCTATCCATCGTCTTGCACCAAGAAATTTTGATCCAATCCCGGGAATTAACACCGCGACCATAAAAAGAAGATTTATACCAAAAAATATATGAGCATTCTTCTTAATAAACGGCAAAGGAATGACTGATGTAATTATCGCAACAATAACCCCGATTATTATCCAAATTGATTGTTGTTTGACGTAGTGTAATTTGTCTCCGAAAGTGCGAAAGGCATCAACAACCGACGCATCATATATAGCTAATAAACCGAAACATGCCACGAGTATTCCAGCAATAAGAATTGTGGACGGAAGACGATTTTGAGTGCCCTTGAGGCGTAACATAAATTATATTATGGCTAACCAAATTCCAAAGATAACTAACATGATACCTACAAGCCACGATCTTTGAACAATTTTCGGTTCTGACCAGCCAATTTTAAGAAGAAGGTAATGAAGAGGTGCAATCGGCAATAAACGTTTATGGAAAATCTTTACCGAGAGAATTTGAAGAAAACTGCTAAAACCGTCAACCAAGAAAGGTAAACCAACAATAATAAGAGCGATAACTTTTCCAGTAAGTAAGCCTACGGTGGCAAAAGCTGCACCAAAAGCTAATGCACCCACATCACCCAGAAATAATCTGGCCGGAAAAATATTAAAATACAAAAAAGCAATTAATCCCCCCAACCAGAGGGCAATAAAAATTGATAGAGGTGTATCTAATATTGAGGTTGATAGTATTAAAAACCCAAAAAGACTAATCATTAATAAACCTGAGGCCAGTCCGTCCATCCCGTCAGTGATATTTACCGAATTGGCAAAGGCTACAACCAAAAAAGCGGCTAGTGGAATAAACAATAGCCCAAAATGAATAACACCAAAAAAAGGAATATGAATAATGTCAATGCCGAGGTTTAAATACATCATTGCCCCGATAATCAAACCAAGAGTTATTTGAATTAATAATTTATAACGAGTTTTTAGTCCGGTATAACCCTCTTCCCTATCAAGTTCAAAAAATTTCACGATATCATCGTACAGACCGAGTAACCCAAAAGAAACAAAGGAAAAGAAAATAACGTTTATTTCATCATTTATTGGATAAACGTGAGTAATTTCAAAACCAAAATTCTTTAACATAGGCATCATAAACGCAAAAATCAAACCGGTGATGACAATTATTAAAAGACCCCCTCCCTCAGGAGTTTTTGCCTTTGATCTAATGTGAATTGAGGCTTCGTCGGTTTTATCTTGAGAGATAGCGGTATTGTTTTTGAAGAATTTAAGATGATATAAAAAATTTACAAAGGGAACTATTGTTATTGCATGAATAATAAAGGAAAAGATTAATATACCAAGTAATAAATCCATTTTATAAAATGTTAAAAATTTTTGGTAAAAAGATAATTAAGGCAACAATGATGGAAAATATGGCAGAAACCAAAACCATTGCTGAAGCAACGTCTTTGGCGATTTTTGCATCGGCTCTTCTTTCAAGGGTAATTAAGTCAACCATTGCTTCAATTGAAGTATTGACCATCTCGGCAATGATAACAATGTTGATGGTAAATATTAAGATGAGCCATTCGTTTGCGTTGATTGATAAATAGATTCCTAAAAGAATCACCATAAAAGATGCTAAAAGGTGAAATCTAAAATTTGGCTGAGTACGAATCGCGTAAATTACTCCATCAAAAGCGTGTTTGAAACTAATTTTATGAATCCTAAAGGGGTTTTGCATGATAGATATATTTTAGCAGTGTTGACTTTAAAGCAAAAGCTGTTTTGCTATGGCAAACCAGAGTGGTGCGGCT
>Ga0172371_10009220_pt1 | contig 13612 bp, 14 predicted proteins | sample Lak12m_FD_114543 | JGI IMG/M metagenome (GOLD analysis project Ga0172371, IMG submission 114543) | Freshwater microbial communities from Kabuno Bay, South-Kivu, Congo - kab_022012_12m | ecosystem: Environmental > Aquatic > Freshwater > Lake | place: Democratic Republic of the Congo: South-Kivu... | reverse complement strand
GTCGCGAGCGGCGCGGCGCCGGTTTCCGGCGCGCTCGCCTCCGGAAGCTTGGTCCCTGCAGGCGGCCAGGCATTGGATGCGCTCGGCCACCTGCGCGCCGGCGAAAGCGCGGCGCGCCAGGCCACAACACTCGAAAGGTCTTCGATCCTCGGCAATCTCTTTGGCCTGGGCGGCGGATTGCGCAGCGCCGCGGCCGTCTTTCGCTCGCAGGCGCAGGAACATTCCCTGGCAGCTCGCCGCGCCGAAATGGAGGAAAGGATCAGCCGCTTCGAAGGACTCGGCCCCCGCGGGGATACCGCCGGCCCGCCGGATGGCAGCGCGATGGACAATACCCCCCTCAGCGAAGACTGAACAGGGTATGCCGGCTGGTATCACCTACCTCGTTCCCCTTGCCCTGTTCAGCTTGTATGACCTCCGCTACCGGCTGGCGCCGGGCATCGGGCTGTTCTTCCTGGGCGCGGTGCTGTTGGCTGCCCCTGCAGACCCGCTACGCGCCGGCGCAGCCGTGCTGGCCACCGCCTGGGGCCTCTGCAATGCGCCGGGGTTCCTGGCGCTGCCCCTGCTTTTCCACCCCTCCTCCTGGACCGTTCTGTTCACCGGCTGTGGCGTGCGGCAGGGCGTGGTTGGGCGCGCCGACCTGCTCGCCATGGGCGGTATTGCCGCCCTGTATCCCTGGCCGGCGGCTCTCCTGGCGCTGGTTGGAGTCGAGCTCTGGCGCCGTTGGTGGCGGGCGCGGCACGGCGGCCCCGCGCCGGCCATCCTTGGAATGTTCCTGGGGGTGTCGGCGTATCTCGTGTTCAGTCGAATAGTCCCGTAGGCTGATGGGCGGATGTAACTCCCGATGACTGCTTCCTGCGTCAGGCGATTGCCGCCTTCGATGGTGTTTCGCGAAGCGGATCATAGGCCTGCCCTGAGCCTTCCGAAGGGTGTGTCAATCGTGACCTCCGTCTCTACCAGCCCGCCGGGGAGCGTCACCGCCGCGCTTTCGCAGCCGGAGATTTCACAGCCGTTCTGCGGGCTGCTCCAGAAGGGGACGCCATCATAATTGGCGCGGAAGCGGTAGGAGCCTGGCGGCAGGGTCAGCGAGACGCGGCCGTCCTCGCCGGTCACGGCGTTATCCCGCCGATAAACCGCCGATATTCCGCCGATAAACGGTAGCGGCGAGTCTTACGCGCCGCGTCGCTGATCACCAACCAGCCATCTTCCACCCAGTCGTTCAACAAGTAGCGCACCTGGCGCGGCGAAAGCCCAAGCACACGCGCCGCTTCATTTGCATGATCTCTTCCTGGCGCTCGAACAATCCAAGCACTCTCCGCCCGCGCTCACTCGATGGTCTGCAAGGCGCACACATTTTCGGGGGTAAAGGTAAAGCGATAGAACATGGCAACAGTATTTGGCGAGCGCTAATATTCAAGGCTCGGAGGTAGCGGTGGCAACACACCCACCTCCTTTCTGACAGAGGAGCGCTTACACCGGTGAGTACTGAACATCCGCAATCACTGCTCGATAGGCTTTCTCCAGCCGCCGATAGGGATCAGCAGCGAGCAGCGACTCCTCCTGGCTCAACTCATTTAGGAAAGCATAACCCTTTTGCACGCCGCGCACGATCACTGCCGGCTGGATCTCCCGCCCTTTGCGTAGCAACCTGCGCAGGTCAGCCCAGTCATATTGCCCGCTCTCAATCCCAGCCAGGAATGCTGCCGGATCGAAAATGGAGTTCGTCTCCCAGCACTTAAGCACTGCAATGCGGCGTACACGGTCACGGTCAAAACGCTGGTCGGCAAGCTGGTAGAGATCATACAGGTCGCGCACCCGGCTGCGTTGCCAGGCTGCGCGGATCTTCTCGCCAATGATCTCTTGTAAATCCAGAGAGGGAACCGCAGGCGGTTCGATACCCAGCCACTCGAAGTATCGCTCCCGGCGCAGGACAGCCGGCCGGATAGGCAACAAGGGGTTGCCGCGAAAACTGACTTGGACGCCAAATTTTCCAGATGACACCCACTCGTGTCGGTAGCTGATTTCCGCTCCACAGGAATCGGGATTTGCGTAGTAATTCCCGCTGGGAACGGTAAATGCCATTCCGTAGTGAGTATGGTCGTGGAAAAGGCCGGCCAAATCCAGGATCAAGGCTTCTGGGTCAGTCTCCGAAATGGCAGTGAAATCCAGGTCCAGGCTGAAACGTCCCTGGTTGCCCAGGTAGAGTTTGCGAATGGCAGACCCGCCTTTGAAAGCCAGCCGTTCCAACATGCCATGATCGGCCAGGATGCGGAGAACGTAAGTCAAGGCGATCTCGCGTTCAGCAATATCCAGATCCACACCGGTATCGGAGGCATACCATTGCGCCAGTCGTTTTTCGATCATTACTTCACCTCAAGTTCTGCAAAAAGCTCTTTGTGGGGGATATTGTCCACGACGCGCCAGATGGAGTTGTAGTCCCCTCCAATCCCCCAGCGCGAGGGCTGGCCCAGGTAGCATTTATTATCAGCAGCCGCTGCTTCCAGGAGCTTCTTACGGATGCTCGGATCAATATGGATTTCGACTACATCCAATAAGGTTCCCAGCCGCTGCAGGAGCGAACATGATTGAAAACGCAGCGCGTAATCCAACATTTTTTGCCAGTCCAGGTTGTTCCTTCCCCGCCAGAGCATGGTTGCCACTTCTTGGATGTCGCCAGCATAATGCGGGTGATCCAGGCTGTCCAGCACCGTCTTTTCAGGGGTTGCCATGTTGACCCGGCTGCCATAAGCGTTCGCTTCCGACCAACCAAAGAACTTGTGCGCCGGTTGAAAGACCAGCCGATATTCCTTCTCCCGCACCAGCTTGTGACGCGGCACATTCTGTGATGTGGCAATGAAAACCATTTGTGAAGCCTGGGTGGAAAGACCATGGAAGAAGGCAGCCGTGGCGTAGGAATAGTAGTATGGCTGAATAATCACGCTGCCCAAGAAGAGCGGATTGGTATCCGGGAAAGCGTATTCGCCTCGTTCAGCGGGGATCAACTCGTATTTTCCAGGCTGGATCCTGGCCAGCCAGCGATCCCGCGCCAGGCTGTGCAACAACTGGCGGGCGTGGTCGTATGAGACACCGAGAATCTGCATGGTCTCTTTGATGTTGACCACTGCCTGTTTTTTCCATTCCAGATGCAGGATCAACCTAGATTCCAAGGGGGAAAGGGAGCGGGTTGACATGGTTATATTATTATAACTTTGTGAGTAATTATATCACAAAGTTACGTCGCTATAACCGCTTTTGTTCCACGCCTTTTTTACTCCTTGCCAGTACACTATTCCGCTTCGGACGCCATTCGGGAGCGGCAGCGGTGTGGGTACTGCCCAACCCAATAAGGGGACACGGCAGCGATACCCCCCTCCTCGAACCGCTATCATTGGGGAAAAGGTAGCCAGCATGCCCCGCGCCGTGACCATCCGAGATCCCCAGCCATACCGCCCCTTCGGCAGGTTCGCCGGCCTATCCTTCTGGCCGGGCGGCCTGACCCTGCTGGCGGCCGCGCCCGGCATCGGCAAGACCTCCTGGCTGCTGCGCATGGTCTTCGAGGCCGCCTGCCAGGGCTTTCCCGCCGCCATCGGCTGTTACGAGCATACCCCGGAAGAACTGAAATACCGCTTGGTCATGCAGGCGCAGGCGGCCATCGCCGGCGCTCATGATGAGGAAGTGGACGCCGGCGAGGTCGAGAAGTTGCTTGCTCGGGGCAGCCAGGCAGCGTTACTCTTCCTCTCCGACCAGGAGGATACCCTCCGCGCCGTGGAGGAAATGCTGATCCAGGACTTCGACTTCCCCGTGCGCGGCGCGGCGCTCCTGGCTGTGGATTACCTGCAACGCGTGCCGGTGGTCGGCGCGACGGGAATGCTGCCGGAAGAAAAGCGCGGCGGCGAGGTCGCCGTACAGATGCGCGCCCTGGCGCGCCGCCACGGTTGGGGGGTGATCGCCGCCTCCGCCCTGCACGCCGCGGCGTTCTCTGCCAGTAGCGTAGACCTGGCCGCCCTCCTGGGCGACGAGCGCGTGCCATACGAAGCCGACCGCGTCCTATTCACCAGCCGCGGCGAAACGCTGCCCTGCGGCTGCATCCGGCTGCTCACCCAGACGCTCAAGGACCGCACCGGCCCGCTCAGCGCCTGGGAGATGACCTTCTGGGGCAAGCGATTCTATCCTGCGCTGGAAAGCGAGGAGTGCCAAGGATCATGTGTCAAGTGTCACGTGCCAAGTGTCACGTGATGCAGGAGCACATGGTCGCGAAGCACATCGTACCCGAAGGGTATCCCCGTAAGGGGACACGGGAACTCGTGACACAGAAACACGGGAACACCTGACACGAAAACACGAGAGCACAGAATGACAGAGGTAACAAGCTTCATCGTGGATTTCCTTCGCGCCGCTTGGGGCGCGTTGGCGCTGGCGTTGGTCGCCTTTTCCGTGCTGGCGATGCTGGCACAGGTGCTGCGCGCCGCCTCCGCCGGCGCCCTGGGCGCAGGCCTCTGGGTTTGGGAAGCGGTGGCGGCGCTGATCGGCATTCTCGTACTGGCTGCCTTCGGCATCTGGGGCGTCCCGGCGATCATCGCAGCCGGGATGGCCGCCCTGCCCGGCGTGCCGGACTGCGGGCCGCTGGGCGAGCTGGGACACTTGGCAGTGGAGATCATCGGCGGCTTGGGCGCAGTACGCATGTTGAAGGCGGTCCTGTCGTCAGTCGTTGCCGCTGGCGTCGGAGCGGGCATGGCGGCCGCATCCGGCCTGATGGAGGTCGGCGAGGTGATCCTGGGGATGACCGCAGCGAGCGCGGCGCTTCCCATTGCCGCCCATTTCCTGGGCGTATGTTGACCTGACAAGGAGTGTGACATGTTCGACGAAGTGCTCAACCAAATTCTCTCGATCTCACGCGAGGCGTGGGGCTTCCTGGTCGGCGTGTTGATCGTCGTTGCCTTGCTCGGCGGGCTGTATTACGTCCTGCAAGGTACGGCGGGCGCGGCCTTCGGCGGCAGCAAGATGGCCGCCGGCGCGATCATCGGCGCCATCGCCCTGGTCGTCCTGGTGATGTTCGCTTTCCTGATCATCCCCCAGTTGGGCGAGATCCTCCGGAACTCGACGCCTCCGCCGCCTTTTTAGAGAGTGTCTAAAAACTCAAATCAGCCACAGATGCACACAGATAAAAAGGATTTCGGCGATCAAAAGACGGCTGTTCATCCAAGAATCGGTGTTCATCTGTGTTTACACCTGCACTTTAGGACAAAATGATGTTCAAAGAGCGCGACTTGGTCATCCTCGGTGCGGGCGGCCTCCTCGCCGTCTTCGCCCTGTTCCTGCCCTTATCCTTCGGCGGCAAGGTCGCCGCCGGGATCACGGTGCTGATCGTCTTCATGGCGCTGGCCCTGCTACGCCTGGGGCCGGATCGAGTCCCGCCCGAGCAATACCTGCTGCGGCGCGTCCGCTTTGCCTTGCAGCCCAGGAAACACACATACCACCAGGAGCAGCCTGCGCTTTCCCCCGCGCAGCTCCTCCATCCGCCGCCCCCGCCTGCTGCGGAGAAGTCCGGCCGCCGAGCCGAGCCGCTCGAAGCCCCCGCGAGACCTGCCAGCCTGGCATTCGACGAGGTCGGCGTCTACCCGCTGGCGAGCGTCTTCCTGGCCGTGGTCGGCGCCTATTTCGTCGCCTGGCTGTCCCAAGGTGGAGCGGATGAGATATCGCGGCTGCTGCGGACATTTAGTTCGATAGTTCGGTAGCTGGGTAGTTCGACATTTGTAACTACCAAACTACCCAACTACGAAACTAACCACAGGAGAAACCCATGCAAACGATACTGGCTCTCATCGGCGCCCTGGCCCTGGCTGCCATCCCCCTGGTCATCGGCTGGCGGCGAACCTCCGGCGAAGCGGGCATGGCGCGGGCGATGGGACTATCCCTGCCGGCCAGGAGATTCGACCCGGAGAAGATCGCCCGCCAGAGCGGAACCGGCCTGACCTTCAACCAACTCGCCCTCAGCCTGTTGGCCTGGGTGATAGGTGGATTCATCGGCGGTTTGGCGATCGGGCTGCTGGCCGCATTCCTATTCGCCATCGCCGGCGGCCTGCTCTACGCCGGCGGATTGTCCGAGCGGCGGCAGGAATTCCGCCTCAGGCAGGCGCGCGACATCCTGCGCGGCCTATCCGTCCTGCGCACACTGCTGGAGCAGGGACGCACCCTGACGGACGCCCTGGAGGAAGCAGCACAGGCCATCGGCCCGGATGGAAAGATGGTCTTGACCGACCTGGTGGTCCGCCTGCGGGCTGCCCCCGCCGACCAGGCCGCCTCCGCCGTGCGGGAATGGACGACGGCCTGGGACAACCCCGGCGTGGACATGTTCGGCACGGCGCTGCTGGCCTCGCTGGAGGGGCGCATCGAGATCGCCCCGCTGGTGGGCTCGTTGTACCGGACGCTCAGCGAGGTGATCGAAGTCTTGTCGCGGGCGCGAGCGGCAGCCAAAGGCACGGAATGGCAGGCGCGCTTCCTGGCGCTCTTTCCCCCCGCCTCGCTGGTGGTCATGGCTTTTGTCGCCCCGGAGATGGGGCGGTTGTGGTCCACCAACCCGCTCATCCTGCTCCCCACCCTGCTCGGCTGCACCCTTTCCTACCTGCTCTCCCTGCGCATGATCCGCAACGGGCTTTCCATCGAGGCGTCGATGGGGTTGCAGGCCGGGCGGCAGGGCGAGATCCGACTGGATCGGATGGGACGGGTGTTATGAGTGATCCGGTATTCCCGTGATCCGGTGTCACGTGAATTCCATCACTTGACACGGGAACACGTGATCGCGAAGCATCCCCGTAAGGGGACACCGAAACACAGATACACATGAAACCCCTGAAATTGCTGTTCACTCTGATGGCGCTGCCCGTCCTCTGCGGGGTAGCGTTCATCGTCCTGTTCGTCACGCTGGCCGGGCTGTCCGTGCCGCAGTTGCCCTCCTGGGCGCAAGGGCCGCTCATCGAGTGGATGGACGACATCCCCCAGGAGACCTTCGACACGAGCGGTGCGCCGCCTGGCGTGCCGTACAACGGCGGGCAGATCCCCAAGGACGGCTACGTTGGCCCAACCTCCTTTGCCTGCATTCTCCCGCCCGAATTCGGCGCCCTCTCGGACTATTACGGCGTGCTCCGTCCCGGCGGGTACATCCACAGCGGCATTGACTACAGCACCGACTACCGCCCCGCCCCGGTGCGCACCCCCTTCGGCGGCAAGGTGGTCTTCGCCGGCTGGAGCACGGTCGGCTATGGCAATCTGCTGGTCATCGAGAACAGCGGCACCCAGGTCTACCTGGCGCACAATTCGGAGTTCTATGTCCAGCCCGGGCAGATCGTCAGCGCCGGCGAGGTGGTGGCCCTGAGCGGCACGACCGGCAATTCCAGCGGCTACCACGTCCACTTCGAGATACGCGTCTGGAACGAAGCCGAAGGAAGATGGATGCCGGTTGACCCCAATGCCGCCTATTTGCCCGGCCAGGCGGATTGGTGCGACTGGAATTCCCTTTCCGCCCCGCCGCCGGAGTAGCCGTGTACCGCCTCGGCCCGTTGACCTTCTCTTCCTGGCAGAGCCTCTACTGGGGAAACGGCTGGAGCGACACCTTCGTCTTCCCGCTGCACCCACAGGCAGGGCTGCCGCCGCGGGATTACGCCGACGTGATCCGCAAGATCGCCTCAACCCTGAGGCGCCTGCGGCGCGGCGCTTCGCTCTGGGCGCCGGTGACGCCGGCCGGGAAGAATGGGGATGGCGCCTGGTTCTGCCGCGAGGTGCAGGCGACGCTGCACGGGCTGTGCGTACCGTTCGCGGTCACGCAGGGCTATGCACCTGCGCCGCAGGAGGCCGATTTTTCTTTCCGGCCCGGGGTCTACCCCCAACCGCACCCGGCGCCGCCGCAAGTGGAGGCGGCGAGATCTGGCAGACAGCCTCTTTCCGCCCACGAGCTGGACTGCCTGCGTGTGCTGGCGCGGCTGGAGAAAGCGGCCACCCTCGAGGTCGCCTCGCTGGCCGGCGTGAGCCTGCCCACGGCGCGGAGTGCCCTCAAGGCGCTGCTGGATAGGCGGTTCGTCGCCCTCGAAGGCAGCCCCCGCTCCCCGTTCTGGAAGCCCATGCGTCCCGGCCTCTCGGCAGCGCTGCGTTCCTGGGGCGTCCCGCCGGGCGTGCCGTTCGAGGAACGCAAAGAGCGGGCGTATGCCCAGGGGCGCCACCGGCGCATGGCGCGCCTGTGGCCGGCCCGCTTGCGCCGCGAGTGGCCGCAGGCCGAGGTCTGGAGCGGCTGGAGCGAGGTCTCGCTGGAGGCCCGCCTGCGCCCGGACGCCCTGGCCTGGGGGCGGCTGGACGGCCATGAAACGCTGTTCTGGGCCGAGGTGGAGAGCGGCCACACCTCGCACGAGAAGCTCTGGCGCAAGACCGCTGACCGTTTCAACCGGGCGCTGGCCTACACCCGCCAATTCGACCTCCGCCTGGTCTTCGCCCTGCTTGCGCCTCCCTGGGTGCAGCGCTCCGGCATACGCGTCTTTCGCAACCTGCCCAAAACGTCCGCCGTCGTCGTGGCCGGTTGGCTGGATTCCAATGATCTGCCCGTCCCAGGCTGGGGGAGGGCGAGGATGTGAGTATCACCGTGTCAGGTGTTCCGGTGTCAAGTGCCACGTTTCAAGTGCTCCGGTGTCACGTGTCAAGTGTCAGGTGTACATGAAACATGACACGGGAACACTTGACACCGGAACACGGCTAGATGAGTAACCATGTCTGATAATCGCATTGACCCCTTCCGTTCCACCGTCGCACCCGAGGCCGTCGAGGTGGAGCAAGACCGCCTGGCGTTTCCCGGCGGCGTGCTGCTGCCGCTCTCGCTGCGCGGGACGGGCGTGCCAGGCATGCCGGAGCGCCCGTGGAGCCGCCTGTCCTCCGAAATCTTCTACGGCGCCGGCGTGCCGCTGGTCTATTCGCTGGCGCTGCGGCGCGAGGCACCGGATACCCTGCGCGCCTCGCTGCGGGCGCGGCGCACGCTCTTCGAAGGCGCCATGCTCGCCTTAGCCGAAAAGACCGGCCGGCGGCCCTCGCTGGCCGAACAGGCAGCAGACAGCGCCATGGACGTCACCGAGTCCGCCATCGCCCTGGGCAAGCCCGCATACCGTCTCGCCCTGCTAGCCGGTCTCTTTGCGCCCCGCTCGCGACCGGAGGAGGCGGAGGCGGCGCGCCGCCTGCTCGAAGCCAGCCTGCGCGGGCGCGGCTTCATCCCCCAGCGGCTGTTCTATATCGCCGAGCGCGCCCTGTATCACTTCCAGCCGGGCGGGGAATTGTTCCCCGGCCTGGATGAGCCGCTCCTGCTCCTGGATGAAGTCCTGCCGCTCCTGCCCCTGCCGGCGCGCCAGGTGCTCCCCGCGCCGGACGCCGTCTGGGTCGGCCGCCACGGGCGCGATGGCCGCGACGTGTACTACTCCTTCACCCAGGGTCTCGATCCCGCCCAGCCTCCGCCGCCCCACGCCATGACGCTGATTCTGGGCGAGATGGGCTCGGGCAAGACCAGCCTGATGCGCTGGATGCTGCTGCAGCGCCTGCTGCAAGGCCGCACGGTGGTCTCGCTCGACCCCGAAGGCGAGAACGACCGCCTGTGCGCGGCGCTAGGCGGGCAGGTGATCCGCGCCGGCGCGTCGGAGGACCCGCAAACCTGCCTGCTCCATCCCTTGCAGGCCGCAGAGCCGGCAGAGATGCTCCTGGCGGTGCGCTTCCTGCTGGCCGCCATCGCCGGGGAGCAGGCGCTCACCCCCCAGGTGCAGGCTGCGCTGCACGAGGCGGTGAAGCGCCGCTGGGAGCGCCGCCCGCCTCCGCCAACCGCCAATGGAACAACCACGTTTACCCTGGTTGAGCTGGCCGAAACGCTGGGTACGGTCAACATCCCCGAAGCGAACCTGGCGATCGCCCTGCTGCGCCCCTATGCGCGCGGCGGGCTGTGGGAGGGCTTCTTCGACCGCCCGCAGGCGCAGTTGTCCCTGGATTTCAGCCGGGGAGGTTGGTGGAACTTCGACCTCTCCGCCCTGCGCAAGGAGAACCGCGCCATCCTCCACGCCGTACTGGCCTGGTTCCTGTATCATGCAGTCACGGTCGGGAAGTGGACGACTGCCCTGCCTGCGCCAGTGTCGCCCTGGCCTGGCAGCCAGGACAGGCAGGCACAGGCGGGCGCTGCCGGAGGCTTGGACGTTTTCATCGACGAGGGCTGGCGGCTGCTGCGAAGCGGCCCGTTCGGCGACCTGCTGGACGAGCTCGGCCGGCGGGCGCGCAAGCGCGGCGTGGGCGTCACGCTCATCACCCACCTGCCGGCCGACCTGGCGCGCAACCCGACTTCGCTGGGGCTGGCTTCCACGGCCTTCATCGGCCGGCTCGGCCCGGAAGAGGCCTTCGGCTTCTTCCGCTCGCTGGGCGTCGGCGAAGGCGAGGCGCGCCAGAACGCCGAGACGGTGGCCCGCCTCCCGCCGCGCTGCTTCCTGGCCGCACCCTCCGGCGGGCGCGGTGCGTTGTTCCCGGTCCAGGTTACCATTCCCGATACCTGGCTCGCCCTGTGGCAGAAGATGGGGGCGGCGCGATGATCTGCCCTCGTTGCGGGTATCAATTCAGCGCTGCCCTGAGTTCATCGAAGGGTGATCCGATGTCACGTGTTCCGGTGCCACGTGGCACAGGAGCACTTGACACTGAAGCACCGGATCACGTGAACCCCTGCCCTTTATGCAGCGGGGCGATGGATTGCTGGGAGCTCCAGTTCTCACCGCTCCCCTTGCCGGAGATCGGCGAGCAGGTCGCCGCCTGGCTGGGACAGCTTCCCCACCCGGCGGCCATCGAGGTCGCCGCCTCGGAGAGCGGCCTGAGGATGCGCCTGTATGCGCCGCCCGGCGCAGCGCAGGGCGCGGTGGCGGCCTGGGCTGCCCTGACCCACCAGCAAACCCGCTGGAAGCCGGTGACACAGGCTGTCCGGCTGGCTGATGGTGACGGGAGTTCATCCCAGATCGGCAAGTGGTATGCCCTGCGCGCCGGCGCGCGCCTGCCCGTCCTCTCCCTTTCCCTGGGGGATGCCTTCCTCGCCGTCGGCGGGCGGCTGCTCGACCAGACGACAGCCCATCACGAAGCCACGCTACGGATATGGATCCTTGGCCGGGATACAGAGTTGCAGGAAGGCCTGCGCGCCTTAGCCGCCTACGCCTATGGCACGGAAAGCGGCGTTGACAATAGGACGCCGAATCCCTGGGGCTTGCGCCTGGCCGTGCTGCGTTTCGTCCTGCTGCTCGGCATCGCCATCGCCGCCCTCTCCGGCGGGAGCACCGGCGCCGGCTGGGTTTCGCCCGCCCTCGGTGCGAGCGGCGTCCTGGGCGGCGGCGTGGTGACGCTGGCAGCCGCCCTGGGCGTGCTGGACTGGATGCAGTGGCGCTCGATCCCCAAGGAACAGCTCGAGCAGCGCACCACAGGCACACTGCTCCGCGTGGGTTTCACCCTGGAATCTGCCAATCCGGGAGCAATTGACCTGCTGGCCGGGGCGGGGAGCTGGCGACCCATCCGCCCGCCGGACTGGCCCGCGGTGAAAGCCTTCGCCATGAGCCTGCCCGCCGCCGAAGTCGCCGCGCTGGTCACTCCGCCGGAGCTGGGCGAGGGCAGCGGGATGATCGCCCGCGACGCCCGCCAGGATGTCCCCGCCCCGCCGCCGGCACGCCCGCTGGTCCAGGCGCAATTCAAGATCGGCAGGAGCGCGGCCACCGGCGAGCCCATCGGCATTGACCCGGATGGCCACGGCCTGGCCGTGGGCGGCAGCCGCACGGGGAAGTCCTCCTTCGCCTACGCCCTGCTGCGGCGGCTGGCCGGGCAGGGGGAGGCCGCGCCGGGTATCTTCCTGGTGGATCCGCACGTCTCGCTCGCCGACGCCTTCCTGCAGGTGGTGGATGAATTGCCTGCCCCGGAGCGTCTCGCTGCCATCCGCCGCCTGCGGGTGCTCACCCCCGACCAGCCAGAGGTCGTCCCGCTCAACCTGCTGGCCGTGCCGGATTTCACCTGGGCCGGCAACGCCATCGTCCAGGTCGGGCGGCGCATCTGGGAGGACTACTGGGGACCGCGCATGCAGGCGGCCATGCTCGGCCTCTTTCGCCTGGCGCATGCTTGGAACGAGAAGCATCCCGGCGAGCGGATGGGGTTGCTGCACACCGTGTTCGCCGCCTTCAACGTGGATTGGCGGCACAGCGCGCTGGCCTACCTGGCGCCGGTCGAGCGCATGGGGACGCTCGCACTCGACGCCCTGCTCGGCCAGCTCAACCAGTCCTCCGGCGGCAAGTGGGAACAGGGCTGGGTGACGGAGGTGGTCAGCCCGATCCTCTCGAAGGCGATGGCGCTGGAGCTTTCCCCCTGGCTGTTCGCCGCCATGCACCAGGATCGCTTCGTGGACCTGGAGCGGTGGATCAACGAAAAGGCCTGGATCGTCCTGCGCCTGCCCGCCGGCCAGATGGGGCGCGAGGGCGCCAGGCTGACCGCCGGCATCTTCTACAATGTCTTCGACGCCGCCTACCGCCGTGCCACCGCCTCCCGGCCCATCCCCTTCTATTTCGTCATTGACGAGGCGCAGGAGATCGGCGCGGGCATGCGCCTGGAATCGCTGCTTTCCGAAGGGGCCAAGTTCGGGGCGCGCATGTTCGTCCTGGCGCAGTCGCTCTCCATGATGCGCCGTGTGGAGGGCTTCGAGCCGGTGGTGCAATCCCTGCTGGCCAACACCTCCACCCAGGCGTTCTTCTCGCCCGACCCGGAAGACGCCGACTTGATCCGCGCCGCCCTCTCGACCACCGTGCGCTACGGCGCGACCACGCTGGACCTGCCCACCCTGAGTTGCTGGCTGCGGGCGCGTATCGGCGGGCGCTGGCAGCCGCCCACCCTGGCGGAGGTCGCGCCGCTGGCCGCCGCCGATCCGCAGCGGGTACAGGCGCTCGTCCGCGAGGTGATCGCCGCCCACCCCGAAGATTACGCCTCGCCCTCCGGCTGGCAGGAACGCGCCGTGCGGGCGCTGACTTCCCTGGTGCCGCCCAATCGCCAGGGGCTGCTTTCCGAGCTGCTGTCGCCGGATGTGGAGCGCGATGCTGCGAGGGATAAAGCAGATGGGGGTGACGCGGAAAATGAGTGTAAGCAGGGAACAGATCACAGACGATTGGGATTTTGATAGAATGAATATCTGGATATACCCACCCATATTGCACATAGAGGCGCAATGCCGCGCTGATGCTCTGTTGGATAGTGAACACGATCGTCAGAACCCTGCGAGTGAGCCACCGAAGGCAGCATCACCCCGCTAAAGGCTACGTCTGGAGGCAAAGAGGAAAGGAAGGACCCGCGTCTTGGTGGCGTAGCAATCGTTGGGGTGACATCCTTTTCGGGGAGGGAAACCGAATCCACCTACACCAGCGTGGGTGAGATATACGGGGAAATGCCGCAAGCGGAGGTGTCAAAGTAAAAAGAAGTGGCTGAAATCGTGCAAAAAAAAAAAAAAAAAAAAGGGGGGGGAGGATCCCCCCAATCGGCCCGGGGCGGGGGGGGGGGGGCGCGGGGGGAGCGGGGGGGGGGGGGGGGGGGGGGGGGGGGGGGGGGG
>Ga0172371_10009219_pt1 | contig 13612 bp, 7 predicted proteins | sample Lak12m_FD_114543 | JGI IMG/M metagenome (GOLD analysis project Ga0172371, IMG submission 114543) | Freshwater microbial communities from Kabuno Bay, South-Kivu, Congo - kab_022012_12m | ecosystem: Environmental > Aquatic > Freshwater > Lake | place: Democratic Republic of the Congo: South-Kivu... | reverse complement strand
GCCTCGAGGTCGAGGGCGGGGGCCGGGAGGACCCCGCCCACGCCGGTGTAGTGAGCGGTGGCCGTACCGGAGGCCGCCGCGCCGCCGTCGTCCCAGGCCCAGGCCTCCACCGCGGCAGAGTGAACGCCCGCCGCCGCCACCCGCGAAGCGGTGCAGCGCACCGTCTCCCCCGGGGCGAGGGTACGGTCCGGGCAGGCGGGGGAGCCGAGGCCGTCGTGCCACAGGTACAGTGCCCACAGGCTCGCGGTCCCGGTGTTGGTCACCTGGTACTCCCAGCCGATCTCAGCGCCAACGGTGACGCTCGGCCCCGGGGCAGTCCCGGCAGGCTCTCCCTCGGCCGTTACCGTCAGGCGAAGAGGGCCGGGGGCCGCCCGCGTGGCGGCCGCCTCGAGCCCCCCGGAAGCGGCGCCCACCCCGCCGCCGGCCGGAACGAGCATCAGCACGAGGAAGGGCAGCGCTACCGCACCGCGCCGGTCCCAGCCCACCTTCTCTCTCCTCCCATGACGACTACGCTCAGTGGTCACAAGGTACGGCTCAGGGTGGTTGGCGGGCAAGTGCCATCCACGAACACCAGGGGGACTAGCCAGCCTCTGCCCTTCCCGGGCGCCGCCCCCGCAAGTCACGACCGGCGCCGCACCGCCTGCCTCACGCCATGCCGTAGTAGTGGACCCGGTCCTCAGCGGACACCCGGCGCCCGTCGGCGTCCCAGGACACCACCGTCACCAGCGAGACGTAGGGCCCGGCCACCGCGGGCACGGTGGCGGTGCAGCGCAGGGTCTCGCCGACGGCCAGAGTGCGGTCGCCGCTGCAGGAGATCTGCGACTCCGGGATGCGGGGGTCGCGGATCGTCACGTTGTAGACGATGTTGTTGCCGGTGTAGGTGATGATGTAGCTGAACCGGGCGGAATCCCCCACCGGGATGCCCGGGCCTGAGGCGGGTTCGTCGGCATCCCGGCCGTTGACGGCCACCTCGAGCGCCAGGTTGTGGATGCGAGGCTCGGTCCGCACGTGGTAGTAGATCGGGTCGGAGTCGGCCACCGGGCCGGCGGCGGAGTCCGCCGTCACCCGCCCGGCCGAGGCGAACTCCCCGAGGCGGGCGATCGTGGATCCGTTGCAGGTCATGCTCTGGCCCGGGGCCAGAGCCGTGCCGGGGCAAGCGACGGCGCCCAGGATGTCGTCGATCGCCCGCACCGCCTCCAAGGGAAGCCCTCCGGTGTTGGTCACCACATAGGTGAACAGGATCACCTCGCCGGGCCGGCGCACCCGGGGCCCGGGCGGCCGGTCGCCGTCGAAACCCTCGACCAGGGCCTCGACCTCGATGGAGGGCGTGCCGGTCGCCCCCAGGTAGTGGTACGGGTCGGTGTCCACCACCTCCGCCCCGGCGGCGTCCCAGCCGTGCGCCTCGACCAAGGCGGCGAACGCCCCGGTGCCCGCGCCGCGGCCGACCACGCACTCCGTGGCCTCGCCGGGGCGAAGGAAGCGGGTCGGGCAGGCGACGGTGCCGAACGCGCCATCGCGGACCCACAGGCCCCACAGCTCGACGTTGCCCGTGTTGCGCACCACATAGCGGAACTCGAGTGAAGCCCCCGGCACCACGACGGGCCCGGAAGCGGCGTCGGCGTCCTCGCCGGCCACCAGCACTTCGAGATCCAGAGCCGGGGCGGCGACGAAGATCGGGGCGTCGACCACGTAGTGCCCTTCGCCGGAGGCGGCCGCTTCGGCCCCGGCGTCGTCCCAGGCCCAGGCGTGAACGGCGGCGGAGTAGACCCCGGCCGACGCAGTAGAGGCTGCAGTGCAGCGCACCGTCTCCCCCGGAGCCAGCGACCGATCCGGGCAGTCTGCCCGGCCGACACCGTCGTGCCAGAGGTAGAGCGCCCAGAGGTTGCCGGCTCCGCCGTTGGTCACGTCGTAGGCCCAGGCCACCGGATCCCCGGCGTTGAGGCTCGGCCCAGGGGCCGCCCCGGCCGCCGCGCCGTTGGCCGTCACGGTCATGGTGAGCGGGCCCGGAGCGCCCGAGGGCAGGGCGGCGGTGGTGGTCGTGGCGGTGGTGGTGGTTGCCGCCGCCGTGGTGGTGGTCGAATCCGCCGAAGGCGCCGCGTCGACCGCCGGCACGATTCGGTCGGCGGCCTCCGCCATGTCCGGGGCGCCCGCGCCCACCACGGTGATCTCGGCACGGGCGGGGCTCACCAGGAACGCAGGCAGTGCCGCCACCACGGCGATCACCGCCGCGACGGCCAGGCCTCTTCGCACGGGTCCCTCCACGAGTCCGACTACTCAGAGTGGTCAGGGTACCGCCAGGTGGGTCACTGGGCGATGGCCAATTGCCGGCCGCGATGGGACTAGCCCCGCTTGGCCAGCGCCTCCGCCAGTCGCCCTATCGCGTCGAGAGGGGTGGTGGCATGGGGGGAGACCCGGACCCAGCCCGAACGCCGGGAGACGACCAGCCCCGCGGCGGCCAGGCGGGCGGCGGTCACCGCCGGGTCCTCCCCCGGCAGGCGGAAGCAGACGATGCCCGCCCGCTCCCGGGACCCGTCCCAGGGGGCGAGCACCTCGGCCCCGGCGCGCCGGGCCGCCTCCTCGACGGCGGCGGCCCGGGCGAGGACGGCTGCTTCGATGGCGGCAATCCCGGCCGTCTCGATCACCTCTGCGGCCGCCCCCATCTGCAGGCTGCCCAGGTAGGGCGGAGAGCCCTCCTGGAACCTGGCGGCAGTGCCGAGGATCGCATGGGGTGGCGGCGTCTCGAAGTCGAGGAAGTGGTCCACCCCGCACCACCCGGTGAGGGTCGGGGCCAGGCGCTCCAGGGCGCGGTCCGACACCGCCATCACCCCACTTCCCCAGCCGGCTCGCAGCCACTTCTGCCCCCCGGCCACGAGCACATCGGCAGATCCCAGGCCGGCGGCCACCGCCCCCAGGCCCTGGATGGCATCCACCACCAGCAAGGGCGCCGGGAACGCCCGGCGCAGATCGTCGAGGTCGGCGCGGAACCCGGTGACGAAGTCGACCAGGCTCACCGCCACCGCCCGGGTCTCCCCGTCGACGGCCGGGGCCAGGCGCTCGGCGGTCACCCGCCAATCGGGGCAGGCCACCAGGCGAACCTGCGGGCCACCCGCCGCTTCCGCCCGCAGCCAGGGGTAGACGTTGGCGGGGAACTCGTGGGCCGGCACCACCACATTCCCTCCGCTCCCCAGCAGGCCAAAGGCCACCTGGAAGATGCCCGCCGAAGTGGAAGGGATCGTGGTCACCCGGTCGGGAGAGACACCCACCAAGCGGGCCATGGCCGCCGTCGCCGCCTCGAGGCGAGGAGCGATCGCTTGCGAGGCGTTCTTCGAAGGAGAAGCCACCACCTCCAGCACCTCTGCCATCGCCCGGCGCACCCGGTGCGACACGGGGCCTGTCGAGGCGAACTCCATGTAGCCGGGCGGTTCCTCGAACTGGTCGAGGTAGGCGAGGGGCAAGGTGGTCACGGCAGCAGCCTATCCAGCATCCCGAGGGGCAGAGCCGCCCCCGACAGGAGCCCGGAGTAGAAGCCCGCGAGCGAGGGCCCCTCCCAGCGCAAGCGAGCCCCGATGAGCTCCAGGCGCCCCAATGCCCCCAGCAGCGAATTCAAATCGCGGGCACACCGCTGCGCCTCCACCCGGGCGGCCGCCGGAGAGAGGCCGGCCTCCTCCGTGAAGCCTTGCCCGGCCTGCTCGAAGGAAACCGCACCGCAGTGCAAGTCCGCGCCGAGGGCCAGCCGGCAGCCGGCCAACACCACCCGCCGCCGCCAGAGGAGTCGCCAGCCCGGGGCGTCTTCCCTGAATCCGGCTTCCTCCATGAGGTCCCCGGCGAACAGGGCCCAGCCGTCCCGAAAGCCGCCTGAGGGGAAGCGCCGCCGCGCCTCTCCGATCGCCTCCGCGGCGTTCCGCTCCGCCTGGAGCCGGCCGGGCATGAGTTCGGTCACCACCAGCGCGTCTATGGCCGGCGCGCTCGCCCCGGGGACGATCAGAAGCCCGGCCCGCGTAGCCGGGTCGTCGTAGGGGCCGGGGGCTTGCAGCCATCCGGCCTCCCCCTCCCCCGTCCCTCCGAGAGCCGCCACTACCGCCGGATCGGCGCCGGGAGCCGGCAGGCCGAGCCGGGCGGCTCGCCGCCGGGCTTCCTGCAGGGCGCGGCGCACCGCCACCGGAGCACTTTCGGCGGCCGCCGCGGCCGCGCGGCGGCACGCTTGGTCGATGGACAGCCCCGGAGCCAGCCGGGCGGCGTCGTCGGCGAGAGCCCGCTGATCCTCTCGCAGGCGGGCATGCCACGCGCCCCGTCGCTCCTCTTGGCAACGAACTCCTTCGGAGGCGCGCAGCCACTCCTCCAGGCCCTCGGCGCCCACGGAGAAGTCGCCGGCAGCGCCGGGCAAGCGCTCGCCCTCCAGCCAGGCGGCGTAGGCCTCCAGTTCTGCAGCCGCGAACGCGGCCGCCTCCCGTAGCCAGGCCGCCTCCCCCGGCACCGTTCCGGCCGCCGGGGCCCACTCGACCTGCGCCACCAGGCGCCCCGCCAGGTCCCGGGCCCGCTCGCGCGCCGACTCGACCCAGAGGCGGGGGATCGCCGCTCCCAGGTTCGCCCGGGCCGCGCTCAGCAGCGATCCGGCCTCCCCCAGGACGGAGGCCGCCCGCTCCAGTCTCAGCCCCGCCGGCGCGTAGTCCCGCTCCAGGTAGACCGAGATGTCGAGGGGCTCCAGGTACCACGACGGGTCGCGTCGCCACCGGGCCACCCGTTCCAGGTCGAGGTGCTCCCGGTCGACGACTCCCAGGAGCACCTCCCGATCGACACCCTGGTCAGGGGCCAGCCCGGCGAGGCCCACCAGTTGCTCGCGCAACCGGCCGAGCCGTTCCAGACCTGCCTCGATCGCCTCCGCCGACAGGTCGGGCACCTGGCCGTCGTATTCGTGCCGACCCACCGCCACCGCCCAGCCGGGGTGCAGGTTCCAGATCGCCGCAGAGATCCGGTCGGTCAGTTGCTCCAGGATCATGGCCCGCCGAGCCTAGCCCTGAGGCCCTCCCAGCCTCGGGGCGTCGGATTCACCAGAGGCGGGCATAGACTCGCCATTCGCATGCCTGCAAAGCGCCACTCACCCATCCTGGTAGGCCTCCTCTTCGCCCTGGGGCTGGCCGCCATCAGCCTGCTGGCCTTTGCCGTGCTGCACCGTTCGTCCGAGACTCCGGGCACGACCGGAGCGATCAGCACCACCGTCCCCCCCACTGGGTCGACGAACACCACCGGCACCACCGATCCCGGAGACACCACCACCGGCGATACCACCACCAGCAGCACCGCCCCCACCACCACGACCACCACTGTGCCCCAGCACGAGTGGGTCGACCGCCTCACCGTGGGGCAGCCGTGGGGAACCACGGTCACGGGCCTGCTCACCTTCCGCGGCAACCCCACCAACACCTGGTACGGCACCGGTCCGATTCCCGCCAACCCCCGGGTCTTGTGGAGCTACCCCGAATCCCCCATGGGCTCCAACGACGACCAGGGGGTGCCCTGGACCGGAGTGACCTGGACCGGCCAGCCGGTGATCTGGGAGCGCCCCGACGGGGTGATGGAACTGATCTTCGGGGCCACCGACTCCCGCCTCCACTTCCTGGACCCGAAGACCGGGGAGGAGACCCGCGACAAGTTCTTCGTAGGTGCCGCGGCCCACATCAAGGGCACCCCGACCCTCGACCCCGACGGCTATCCGCTGATCTACTTCGGGGCCCGCGACCACCGGCTGCGCATCGTGGCCCTCGACCGGGAGGAGCCGGAGGAGCTGTGGAGCGTCAGCGCCGACGACGAGCCCGAAGGCCGCTGGTGGCACGACTGGGACGGCAGCCCGCGGGTGGTCAACGACCTGCTGTTCGAGGGCTGCGAGAACAGCTTCTACTACATCTGGAAGCTGAACCGGGGCTACGACGCTCAGGGCCGCGCCACCGTCGACCCGGAGCTCCTCTACAGCCTGAAGACCTACGACCAGGAGCTGCTGGATGCCATCAGCCCCTCCGGCTACATGGCCACCAGCGTGGAGAACTCCTCGGCCATCTTCGAGGGCCGGGTCTACTTCGCCAACTCCGCCGGCCGGGTGTTCGGCCTGGACATCGAGAAGGTGCTGGCCGGGGAGGACCCGATCGTCTTCCAGTACTGGGTGGGTGACGACGTGGACGGGTCCATCGTGGTCGACGAAGAGGGCATGCTCTACGTCCCGGTGGAGTACGAGCGCTACAACTCCCGGGCCCAGGAACTGGGTCAGCTGATCAAGCTGAACCCCTACGAGCTCGACGACCCCTACGTCTGGGGCATGTTCTCGCTGACCAGCCCGCCGTACAAGGGCGGGATGTGGACCACCCCCGCACTCGCCGAGGGAGTGGTCTACGCCGTCACCAACCGCGGCTTCCTGGTGGCGGTGGACCGGCAGACGGGAGAGGAGGCCTGGTCGGTGGACATCGGCTCCGGCTCGTTCAGCGGGCCGCACCACATGTCCTCGCCCATCGTGGTGGACGATCGGCTCATCGTGGCCACCGCCGGCGGGAAGATGCAGTCCTACGACATCACCAACCCCCGCTCCCCCGTCCTTGACTGGGAGATCACCATCACCGCCGGATCGATCGAGGCCACCCCCGCCGCCTGGGACGGGATGATCTACATCGGCTCGCGCGACGGGTTCCTCTACGCCGTCGGTGACTGAGCGGCCCGAAACCCGGTCCGGGGGATAAACTCAGCGGCCGTGCTCTACGACTACACCACCGTCACCCCCGCCTCGGTGCGCGCCGAGGTCGAGAACGCCATCTCCGGCGCCGAAGAAGCGCTGGCCGCCGTCGTCGCCCCCCAGGAGCGCCGCACCTGGGAGTCCACCATGGCGCCGCTCGATCGCATCGGCGCCGCCGTCGTGATCGCCGGCGGGCGCGGCCCGTTCATGGCCCGGGTGCACCCCGACAAGGAAGTGCGCGACGCCGCCCAGGAAGCCGAGGAGCGCCTGAGCAAGTGGGTGTCGGACCTGGCGTTCCGCCGGGACCTGTATGAGGCGGTAGAGGCTTTCGCCGCCACCCCCGAGGCGGCGGCGCTCGCAGGCGAGGACGCCCGCCTGCTGGCCTTCACCCGGCGCGATCTCCGCCGTGCCGGACACGCCCTCTCACCGGAGCAGCGGGCCGAGGTGCAGCGCCTGCGCACCCGCCTGGTGGAGCTCGGGGTGGCCTTCTCCCGCAACATCGACGAGTACCAGGATGGGCTCGACCTGACCCGCGAGGATCTCGACGGGCTGCCCGAGGATTACGTCTCCCGCCTCAGCCCGGGGCAGGTGGAAGGCACCTTCCGGGTCTCCCTCGACTACCCCGAGTACTACCCCTTCATGGACCAGGCTCGGCGAGCCGACCTGCGCCGCCAGATGCAGTTCAAGATGTTCAATCAGGCGCGGGAGCAGAACCTCCCCATCCTGGAAGAGGCAGTGGGCCTGCGCCAGGAGATCGCCCACCTCTTCGGCCTCCCCTCCTGGGCCCACTACGGCATGGAAGAGAAGATGGCTCGCCAGCCGTCGGCGGTGGAGCGGTTCTACTCCGGGCTCATCCCGCCGCTCACCGCCAAGGCGCGCGGGGAGCTGGCCGACCTGGCCGCGGCCAACGGCGGCGCCGCCCCCGACCCGTGGGACTTCCGCTACCTGCACACCGTGATCCGCCGCGAGCGCTTCGGCATCGACCCCAGCGCCGTGGCCGCCTACTTCCCCCTGGAGCAAGTGATCCAGGGGATGTTCGACATCACCGGCGAGGTCCTCGGCCTCGCCTACCGACGGCTCGAAGGTGTGCCCGTCTGGCATCCCGACGTCACGGTGTACGAGATCTCCGACCGGGCGACCGGCCGGCACCTGGCCACCTTCTACGCCGACCTGTTCCCCCGCGAGGGCAAGTTCGGCCACGCCGCCGCCTTCGACCTGGTGCCGGCCCACCAGAGTGGCGAGGGCTACGTCCTCCCCGTCACCGCCATCGCCGCCAACTTCACCAAGCCCGGCGCCACCCAGCCGTCGCTGCTGCAGCACGACGAGGTGGTGACCCTCTTCCACGAATTCGGCCACGTGCTGCACAACAGCCTGGGCCACGCCCGGCGGACCCGCTTCGCCGGGTTCAACACCGAGTGGGACTTCGTCGAGGCCCCCTCCCAGATCATGGAGCACTGGTGCTGGACGCCGGCCGTCCTGCAGCGCTTCGCCCGCCACCACGAGAGCGGGGAGCCCATCCCGGCCGAGACGGTGGAGCAACTGGCCGCCGCCCGCGACCTCCACGTGGCCCTGTTCACCCTGCGCCAGATCTCCTTCGGCCTGCTCGACATGGCCTTCCACGGCCCCGCCGAGGACAAGGACCTGTTCGCCATCACCCGGGACACCACTGCGGTCACCGGCTTCCCGCACCACGATGGCACTTTCTACCCGGCGGGCTTCGGGCACCTCTTCGGCTACGACGCCGGCTATTACGGCTACCTGTGGGCCAAGGTCTTCGGCGACGACATGTTCTCCCGATTCGAGGCCGCCGGGCCGACCAGCCCGGAGGTGGGAGCGGAGTACCGCCGCAAGGTGCTGGAGCGCGGCGGGTCGGTGGACGCCGGCGAGATGCTGCGCGACTTCCTGGGCCGGGAGCCGAACCAGCAGGCCTTCCTGCGCCACCTGGGGATCTGACCGGGCCTCTTCCCCGGCACTCCCGCCCGAATACACTCGGCGCCATGCGGCGCCTGCTCATCACCCTCACCCTGCTGGCCCTGATCGCGGCGGCTTGCACCTCCGACGACGGGTCCACCACGACCGTCGCCACCACCACCACGGGGGCCACGACGACCACGGCCGGGACCACCACCACGACCGCGGCAGCAGAGCCCCTCGACCCCGAGGGCTTCTACCTGATGCTCATGTGGCACCAGCACCAGCCGCTCTACCCCAAGGACGCCGACGGGGTGGTCACCCGGCCCTGGGTGCGGGTGCACGCCACCAAGGACTACTACGACATGGCTGCGCTGGTCGAGGAGTTCCCCGGCATCCGGGTGACCTTCAACCTCACCCCGGTGCTGCTCCTGCAGTTGGAGGAACTAGCCAACGGGACCAAGGACGTCTACTGGGTGCTGAGCGAGGTGCCCGCCGCCGACCTCACCGAGGAGCAGCAGGCCTTCGTGCTGGAGCGGTTCTTCGACGCCAACGCCCGGATCGTCGCCCGCTTCCCCCGCTATCAGGAGCTGCGCGCCTTGCGGGACGCCGGCACCGCCTACGCCGAGGAGGACTTCCGCGACCTGCAGGTGCTGTTCAACCTGGCCTGGACCGACCCCTCCTTCCTGGCTCAGGAGCCCCTGGCCTCGCTGGTCGCCAAGGGCCGCGACTTCACCGAGGAGGACAAGGCGGTGCTCTTCGCCGAGCACCTGCGCATCATCCAGGAGGTCATCCCCCTCCACGCCCGCCTCTGGGCCCAGGGCAACATCGAGGTGACCACCACGCCGCTGGCCCACCCCATCCTTCCCCTGATCGCCGACACCTCTGCCGCCTCCACCGGCGACCCCACGGCCATCCTCCCGCAGAACCGGTTCAACCAGATCGGCGACGCCCAGGAGCACGTGCGCCGCGGCCTCGACCTGGCCGAGCGCCTGCTGGGCACCCGCCCGGTGGGGATGTGGCCGGGTGAGGGAGCGGTGTCGCAGTACGTGATCCCCATGTTCTCCGGCAACGGCGTCGAATGGGTCGCCACCGGCGAGGACGTGCTGGCTCCCTCCCTGGGCCTGGGCTCGTTCACCCGCGACGAGAACGACACCGTGCAGGAAGCCGACCTGCTCTACCGGCCCTGGCTGGGGGTGCCCCGCCGCAACGAGCCGGTGGCCATGTTCTTCCGCGACCGGGTGATCTCCGACCTGGTCGGGTTCCAGTACTCCGGCACCCCGGCGGAGGAGGCCGCCGCCGACTTCATGGGTCGGCTGCAGGCCATCAAGGACCGCCTCGCCGCCGAAGGGGCCACCGGGCCCCACGTGGTCTCGGTGATCCTCGACGGGGAGAACGCCTGGGAGAACTACCCCAACGACGGCATCGACTTCCTCCGGGCCCTTTACGGGGCGCTGGACGAGGCCGACTGGGTGCGCACCGTCACCCCCAGCCAGTACCTGGAGGCCTTCGGCGATCAGGTCGAGCCTCTCGACGAGGTCTGGCCGGGCGCCTGGTTCTCCTCCAACTACGCCACCTGGATCGGCGAGCCGGAAGAGGCCACCGCCTGGGACTACCTGTGGGAGGTGCGCGACGACCTGAGCCGGTTCGAGCGCTCCGGCGACGTCAACCCCGAGGCCCTGGCCGCGGCGTACTCCAAGATGCTCTTCGCCGAGGGCTCGGACTGGTTCTGGTGGTATGGCGCCGACCAGTCCAGCGGCAACGACGACTACTTCGACACCGCCTTCCGGGAACTGCTCGGCCAGGTCTACGACGCCATGGGGCAGGAGCGGCCGGCCTTCGTGTCGGTGCCGATAATCCCCGAGACCCCGGTGCTGCCCGACCGCGGAGCGGGCGAGGAGCCGCTGGTGGTGACCATCGACGGGCAGTTCCCCGAAGACGAGTGGGCCGACGCCGCTGCCTACCTGGGGGAAGATGGATCGGCGATCTACTTCGGGCTCACTCCCGAAGGCCTGCACTTCCGCTTCGACTGGTCCGGTGAGTTTCCCTACGGCTCCGGGTTCGACCTGTACCTGGGCGTGCCCGGGGCACCCGACCCTCGGCCCACCACTCTGAGCGGGCAGTTGCTCGGCTTCGGGGCGTCACACCTGTACCGGTACGACGGGATTGGGGTCAACCCCTCCATCAATCCCCTGCCCCCCGTTGGCAGCGATGATCTGGAGATCGACTCGGGGTTCTTCATTCCCTCTGGCACCGACGGCACCAGGGTGGAGTTCACCATCCCCCTCGCCGACCTCGGCGCCCTGGAGGTCGGTGACCTCATTCCGTTCCGGGTGGTCCCCTGGGATGCCTCCGGCGAAACCGGCCTCTACCCGGCGGAAGCCCCGGCCGCCGCCCAGGTGCCCGACATCTCCAACGTGGAGGTGTTCCTCGAGGTGGCCGATCCCCAGGGCGACGACCACGGGCCCGGGTCCTACACCTACCCCAGCGACTCGGTCTTCACCGCCGGGTCCTACGACCTGGTCAACGCCTCCTTCGGCACCGAGGGCGGCGACCTGGTGATCACTCTGGAGACGCTGGCCACCATCGCCAACGCCTGGGGCAGCCCCAACGGCCTGTCGATCCAGACCTTCGACATCTACGTCGATCAGGATCCGGGGGGCGGCACCGGCGCCCGCCGGTTCATCGACGGGCGCAATGCCGCCCTCCAGGAGGGCAGCGGCTGGGAGTACGGCATCACCGTGGAGGGCTGGTATCCCGCCATCTACGTGGCCCAGCCCGACGGCACCACCGAGGAGACCACGCCCACCTTCCGCGTGATCGTGCTCGGCGACAAGGGCAAGGTGATCGTGCGGGTGCCCCTGGAGCTGCTCGGCGGCGGCGACCCGACGACCTGGGGCTACGCCGTCGCGCTGATGAGCCAGGAGGGCTACCCCTCCAGCGGGGTGCGCCGGGTGCGCGACGTCATGCCCACCGTGGAGCAGTGGCGCATCGGTGGGGCCCCCGGGGCGGGGATCACCCACACCCGGATCATGGACCTCCTCTCGGCCGAGGAAGGCCTGCAGGAACTGGTGCTGTCGGCCTACATCCCGGCGGCCTCCGTCGAGGAGCTGACGCCCGACGACTTCGCCCAGATCCCGCTCATCAGCGCCCAGTAGCAGCGGTGGCGAGAACGAGCCCCCCGCCACCCGGCGGGGGGCTCGTCGCATCCAGGGAGCTCAGACGATCGACCGCACCATCCCGCCGTCCACGTTCAGCGTGGCCCCGGTGATGTAAGCCGCGGCGTCGGACAGCAGGAACACCGCGGCCCGGGCGAACTCCTCGATCGTCCCGTAGCGGCCCAGCGGGATCTGCGCCTCGTACCCGGCCCGCGCTTCGTCGAGACCGACGCCCCGCCTCTCCGCCGTGTCGGCGTCGAGGGCGGCCACCCGTTCGGTGGCGATGCGCCCCGGGATCAGGTGATTGACCCGGATGCCCGCAGGCGCCCACTCGTCGGCCAGGGACTTGGCGAGAGCGGCCACCCCGGCTCGCATGATCCCCGAGAGGACCAGCGTGCCCACCGGCTGGCGCACCACCGGGCCGGTCATGAACAACACCGCGCTCCCCGCCCCCAGGTGGGGCCGGGCGGCGGCGGCCATCTCCAGCGCCGAGCGCAGGGTCAGCCGGTAGGCGGCATCCCAGTCCTTGGGCCGGGTCTCTCCGAAGCGCCCCGGCGGCGGGCCCCCGGCATTGGCCACCACCAGGTCGAGCCCGCCCCACTGGGCGGCGAGACCGTCGAGCCAGGCGCCGGTCGCTCCGGGCTCGGAAACATCCACGACCGCCGGCACGAACTCGGCTCCCGCCTCGTCGTGGAGCGAAGCTGCGGCCCGCTCGATGCGGAAGCCGTCGCGCCCACACACCCCGACCCGGCAGCCCTCGGCGCCCAGCGCCCGGGCGATGGCATAGCCGAGGCCGCCTGACGAGGCGGCGACGGCAGCCCGCTTGTTGATAAGGCCCAGTTCCATGGGGTGCGATGCTAACCAGACAACGGCGCCGGCTTTCCCCGGTTCTTCGTGGCCAGCACCCCGGCTAGCACCGCCAGTGCCAGGAACACCGCGCCGACGATCACCAGAGCCACCGGCACCCCCAGGCTGTCCCGGAAGTAGGTGACCACCGCCCAGGTGATGTAGCCGAAGGCGCCCAGCGTGCCCAGGGCGAGCAGCGGGGTCTGGCGAGTGGGGACGCTGACGGCCATCAGCGCCGCCGAGGTGAGGAGCGCCGGCGCCAGCAGCCACTCGTAGTCCCCCAGGCCGAAGGCCGGGCCGATCACTGTGCCCACGCAGCCGAAGGCCACGGCCAGCCATCCCGGCTCCACGATCTCCCGCCAGCCCAGGGCCGCCCAGGACAGCCCGAGGAGCCAGATCGCCGCGGCGAACCACCACATCGGCGGGTCGGTCTCGGGCAGAGCGACCAGCAGGCTCGAGACCAAGAGCGCGTGGAGGGAAGCCAGCAGGGCGGCTTGCTGCAGGCCGTGGCGGCGGATCAAGTAGAGCACCCCCGCCAGGACCGTGCACCCCCCGGCCGTCATCAAGGCGATGGGTTCGCCCTCCACCCCGGCCTCCCATTCGATCACTTCGACGCCCAGCACGGCCAGCGTCCAGGCGAGGCCGCCCACCGCGAGGACCCACAACACGCTCATCAGGCGCCGAAAGGCCGGTTCCTCAGCCCTTCGCAGCAGAAACCCGCCGAGGAGCAGCAAGCCGGTGACCGCCGCCGGGATGGCGAGGCGAGCCCAAACGGGCAAGTTCTCCCACCCCTGGGCCAGGCCGACGGCCGCCCCGGCCAGAGCCAGCACCACCCCCACGTATCCCAGGGCCTCGGCGAGCAGCGACACCCGCCGCTCCCCACCGGCCGCTCCGCGAACGGTGGTGGCGGTCCGTTCGAAGGCGGCAATGGCATCGGCCTGCTCGGCCGCCATGAGGCCGGCACCCACCCAGCGGGAGAGGT
>Ga0172371_10009217_pt1 | contig 13620 bp, 16 predicted proteins | sample Lak12m_FD_114543 | JGI IMG/M metagenome (GOLD analysis project Ga0172371, IMG submission 114543) | Freshwater microbial communities from Kabuno Bay, South-Kivu, Congo - kab_022012_12m | ecosystem: Environmental > Aquatic > Freshwater > Lake | place: Democratic Republic of the Congo: South-Kivu... | reverse complement strand
GTTGTAATAAGTAGTCTCGTAACTGATGGTTGTCGATTGGATAAGGGCGCGTATGTAGAACGTAGTGTTCTTAGTCCTGGTGTAAAAGTGAAAGAAGGCGCTATTATCCGAGACTCAATCATTTTAACGGATGCAATAATCGAACGAAATGCGATTGTAGAACAATCGGTGATTGAAAAGAAAGTCATTATTGGCGAAGGTACACGCGTGGGATCTATTTCAGAGAATATAGAGGATAGAATCACTATGGTTGGGAAGAGTGCGGTTGTTCCTTCGGGTATGATTGTTGAAGCTGGAGCGATGATTGGTTCAGATGTACATTCTGGGGATTATCCGAGTCAAACTGTCCATTCGAATGATTTCATCCAAACAAAACGGCTACCCTATGAATTATAAACGCAGCTCAGGGATTTTACTCCATCCAACCAGTTTGCCTGGGAAATATGGGATTGGAGATATTGGACCAAGTGCGAGAGAATTTATAGATTTATTGAATCAAACGGGGTGTTCATTGTGGCAAGTGTTACCGCTTGGACCTACGGGGTATGGTGATTCTCCCTACCAGTGTTTTTCTGCGTTTGCTGGAAATCCATATCTCATCAGTCCGCAAGACTTGGTTGAGGATAACTTATTACATCCTGATGATTTGGTAGATATACCTACTTTCCCATATGATAGAGTGGATTATGGACAAGTGATTTATTGGAAGTTAAACATATTAGATCGTTCTTATCTGCGATTCGAGAAAAATCCCACTTCCAATTTCCATCGTTCTTTCCAGGAATTTCTAAATGACCAGAGTTATTGGTTGACTGATTTTGCCCTTTTTATGGCAATTAAAGAGGCTCATGGAGGAGCACCTTGGATAACTTGGGAACCAGCGTTACGAGATCGACAGTCACGTGCATTGGAAGAAGCACGCACAAAATTAGATTATGCGATCCAGCGTCAGATGTATCGTCAATTTATTTTTTTTCAGCAATGGCAAAAGCTTAGGGAATATGCTCACGCTCATGGTATTCAAATCATTGGTGATGCTCCGATCTTCGTTGCCCATGATTCAGTGGATGTATGGGTTCATCGCGAATTATTTTTTCTGGATAAAAAAGGAAATCCCACCGTAGTTGCTGGAGTTCCACCTGATTATTTTTCACCTACCGGTCAACTATGGGGAAACCCACTATACAATTGGAAAGTGCATCAAGAAGATGATTATGATTGGTGGTATCATCGTTTGCGTTCAGTTTTCAGTTTGGTTGATATATTACGTTTAGATCATTTCAGAGGCTTTGCTGGATATTGGGAAGTGCCTGCTGGTGAAAAAACAGCTGAGAATGGACGTTGGGTTACGGGACCGGGCAAACATTTTTTCCATACATTGAAGAATAAACTAGGTGAATTACCGATCATTGCGGAAGATTTAGGTGTAATTACTCCAGATGTTGTTGAAATGCGTCAAGCTTTTAACTTACCTGGCATGAAGATCTTACAATTTGGATTTGAAGGTTTGCCAGATGATCCATTCCTTCCTCATAATTATCCAGTCAATTGTGTCGTTTATACAGGAACACATGATAATGACACGGTCAAGGGTTGGTACGAACGTGTATCACCACAATCGAAAGATTTTTGTCGAAGGTATCTGGCTCGAGGTGGAAATGATTTGAGTTGGGATTTTATTAGAGCTATTTGGAGTAGTGTTGCTATGTTCGCGATAGCTCCTATGCAGGATTTCCTGTATCTCGGCAATGAAGCTCGTATGAATTATCCGGGAAATCCAGCCGGGAACTGGTCATGGCGAATGGATAGAGATGCGTTTACCCCAAATTTGATCTCTAGAATTTCCGAGATTAATTATTTGTATTCTCGTAGGAATATTGTTGAGAGCAATCCATAAATTCAATGTTCCCATCAAGTAAATTTATCACTAAATTAATAAAAATAATAGTTGATGTGAAAATCTAAGAATAAATCAGCACAGTATTTTTGAATATCTAGAGGTTTCAATAAATCATGTAGTCTATGTTGATTCTAAGGAGAATGAACTCCAGAAAATTTATCCTGGAAATAAAACAATTATAATACGAGGCGCTGCTGGTAGGAAAAAACCATATGATTTGGTAATGTGAAAAAGATTGATGCATTTCGTATCGATAGATCTACTTTTAGGAATATGGACGATTGGCTATTGGTTGAAATATCGAAAATGTCAAGCAGTAAAAATTTTGAGTTTCGGCCTCCTGATGTAACTTGCAACCCCGATCTTGAGCTGGCAGTACAATTGATGGCAGGAATCGATGGGATCCAAAAGAAAATAGATCCTGAAGAGCTAGGATTTGGATCAGTAGATGCGGATGTTTTTTCGTGGTCCGATGAGCAACGCGCTGCCATTAAACCATTGCCGACATCTTTGGATGATGCTTTGAAGGCATTGGAAGATGACCATGCCTTCTTATGTCAGAATAGGGTTTTTAGTGAAGAACTGATCGAGATTTGGATTGAGCATAAAAGTGAAGAAGAGTGCGATCAAGTTCGGCAACGACCTCATCCCTACGAAATGCAGATGTATTTTGACGTATAGCTGCACGGATTGTTCATCAAATCAACTTAGCAAAAACCAATTTACACAAACCGATATCATGATTTTATAATTGTTTCACCAATTTCTTGATTGAGTGGATGATCACTTGAATTGCGTTCTCATATTCTTGAATGGAAATATTCTCGTGAGGGGTATGATCAAGCGAAGAGTCTCCAGGTCCGTAAGCTATTGTCGGGCAACCCCATACCGGTGCGACGATATTCATGTCCGCTGTGCCGGTTTTTCGTACAAAGCCTGGTTTTTCCCCCAGTTCTCGTATTCCAGCTAGAAATGATCGCACTAGAGGTGTATTCTTCGGAGCTAAATATGCTGGAATCGCATCACTCATTTCTTCGATTGTATAAGGTTTACATATTTTAGATAATGCTTGAAAATATTCTTCGGGGGAAATTTGTAGCGGTAGACGCGCAGAAATACTCAATTTTGACCAATCATGAAAGGTTTGCTCTCCAGAAATAAATCCTTGTAATGAAACCTGCAATTGATTAAAAAGTTGGTCTTCATTGGCATTGAATTGCATTGTCCATTGTTTTATACGATCCCAAATCTGGAAGGCAGCCTCACAAGCATTATCGTTAGATCTGGCGCTATGAAAACGATCTTTCGAGATATATAATTCATGTTTTGCAGATCCTTTATATCCAATCGTGATCCGTTTCCAATTGCTAGGTTCACCAATCACGACAAAATTAGGTTGATATTGATCGACAATAGACCTTGCGCCAACAGAATCTTTCTCTTCTCCAATTGCTCCAATAACGATCATTTTCCAACCAGGAATAGGACCTAGGCGTGTTAGAGCTTGAACAAAAGTAGCTAAGGGACCTTTCGCGTCTACAGCTCCGCGCCCATAGAGTAAATCCCCATCTCGGCGAAGTTCTATCTCCCCTTCTACGGTATCAATATGTCCAAGGAAGATGATCTCTTTTTCCCCTTCTCCGATAATCCCGATGGGATTACCGACAGCGTCTAAATAACTCTGCGTAAAACCTAACTCCTTCATATGAGATACCAGCCAATTTGCTGCTTCTGATTCGTGGCATGAAGGACTATAATGCTCTAATAATCCCCAAAGTGTATCGATTGGTTCATGCATTATTGAGTACCTCATCGATGGCTGTTACCGCTTGATCGATTTGTTCTCTAGTGATCACTAAAGGAGGTAAGAGACGTATGGTCGTCATCCCGGCTGAAAGAACCAGGACGCCTTTATCTTGTAGTTGTTGGATGAATGGGGCTACCTTTTGTTTGATCTCAATGCCGACCATCAACCCCAAGCCTCGAATTTCCCGGATGAGGTTGGAATCAATTTCATTAAGTCGAGAAAGTAAGTATGCGCCCTGTACTGCGGAATGATCGATCAAGCTTTCTTTTCCGATTATATCTAAAGTTGCTAATCCTGCTGCGCATGATAAGGGGTTACCACCAAATGTGGAGCCATGGGCGCCAGGGGGGAATGGTTTCACATTCTTTCCAATAAGAACAGCACCGCCTGGTAAACCTCCTGAAATTGCTTTTGCTAGACACAGAAGATCAGGTTCTAAGTTGAAGTGCTCAAGAGCAAATAATTTGCCTGTACGTCCAAATCCTGTCTGAACTTCATCAATGATAAATAAAGCGCCATTCTCTCTGCATAAAGCTTGTGCGCCTTGTAAATATTTTGCTGTACCAGGATATACCCCACCTTCGCCCTGTACAACTTCTAAGATCACTGCGGCGGTTTCTTTGGAGATCGCCTTTTCCAAATCATCCAATTGATTATAGAGGACGTGTTTAAACCCTGTTAGGAGAGGTTCGAATGGTTGACGGAATTGCTTTTTCCATGTGGCAGAAAGGGCGCCCATCGTACGACCATGAAAACCGCGCATGGCGGAGATGATCTCTTTTCTACCCGTTGTGAGGCGTGAAAACTTAATCGCCGCTTCAATAGCTTCAGTTCCTGAATTACATAGGAATACCCTTTCCATTCCATTTGGCGCTACTTCGATCAGTTTTTCTTGATACCTTGCTCGTATCGGGTTGCAAAACATCTCTGGGCAAGTGATCAAATTAATTGATTGATCTTGAATTGTTTGAATAATATCAGGATGGGAATGTCCTAGAATAGCAATGCCTTGTCCTCCAACCAAATCAATGTATTCATGACCTTCAGAATCAAATAATAATGCTCCTCTTCCCCGCACAATCATGAGGTCCCTTTTTGAATATACACCGCTGCTATATTGTTTCTCTAAATTGATTGTCTCTACTGAATCGTTTATCCTATCCATGTGCCATTTCCCTTGAGCGCTTTTGTGATGGGTGAATTTACACGACCGTCGGTGATGATAATCTTTTCAACACCACCTAATAAAGCTTCTTTTGCGGCTAATACTTTCTTTTTCATTCTTCCTTGTACTACTTTGGAAATCACATCATCTAATTGATTGATCTTAAGCGTTTTGATCAGGCTGTTTTCGTCAGGGAAGTTTTTTAGTATTCCAGGGACCGCGGTAAGAAGTATCAATAGGTCTGCTTGGATGGAATTGGTGATATGTGCAGCAACTCTATCTGCATCAACATTTAATATTTCTCCATCTGGACTTATTGCTAACGGAGCGATGACTGGAATATAATTGTTTTCGACCAAAATTGATAACAAGTTTTGCTCAACATGAGTGATCTTTCCACTCATATCGTCACGGATTACACGCTTCTTCCCATTCTCAATGCTGATGATAGTTTTTTTTCTTTCTGCATGAATTAATCGACCATCGATGCCACTGAGTCCAAAGGCATTTAAACCTTGTTTCTGTAATCCTTGAACAAGTTTGGTGTTAATTTTTCCATTCACTGCCATGATAAATACTTCTAAAGTCTCTAGATTGGTATATCGGGAGGTATGCCCAGATGGCGATACGATTGTTCGTTGGGGGATATTGAGCATTTCACCAAGTTGATTGGTTTCTGCTGATCCACCATGAACGACGACAATAGAATGTCCGGCTTCGATAATCTTGGCAATATCAGTACAAATTGCAGTGTAATCGAGACCTTCTGTGCCGCCTAATTTGACAACAATACTTTTTCTTTCATTAAAGGACATTTTTTCACCTTCGGTCCTGATTTAAATTGGATGCAAGCCGGGAAATTCCAATCCCAGTTCCTCGTCAAAACCGAGCATCAGGTTCATTGCCTGAACCGCTGAACCAGCCGCTCCTTTCATTATGTTATCGATGGCACATAAAGAGATAACGTGTTGATTATCTTCATCGAAGTAGAATCCAATGTCAGCAAAATTGGAGCCAGTCAGTATTTTTGGTTCAGGCGTTCGATAAATACCCCTTCTTTCTTTAACAACTCGAATAAATGGATTTTCTTGTGCTGCTTTTCGATAGGTTCGCCACAAATCCTTCTCTGTGACATTCTCCTTTAATATGCCATGAGCAGTCGCTAAGATTCCTCTGACAAGTTCAACTGAAGTCATTGTTAGGGAGACTTTGGATAACCCTAATTCTTGGATTACTTCTGCTGTATGTCGATGTCCAAACGCTGAATAAGTTCGTATGACAGAACTACGTTCAGGGTGGTGAGAACCGGGATTTCCTTTTACGCCACCTTCGGATGAGCCTGTTTTGATTTCCAATATTACATTTTGGTCAGTGTCGAGAAGATCAGCCTGGATCAGGGGAAGTAATGCCAGGATGCTTGCAGTTGCATTGCAACCCACACCACTTATATAATGAGCGTTTCTAAGTTCCTGGCGATGAATTTCGGGTAAACCATAAACAAATCTTGACAACCAATCTGGCGCTTGATGAGGCTTCTGATACCAATATTGATAATCATCAGCGCTATTCAATCGAAAATCTGCCGATAAATCAATGATATTTGCAGCGATTGATGCGTATCGTTCTATTTCTTTTTGTGATTGTCCATGTGGCAATGCCAAGAACAATACATCACATTCTGTAAGGCTATCAGGGGAAGAAAATTTTAAATCTGTTTGTTTCCGAAGATTTGGATGAATCTGATAAACATATAGTCCCAAATTACTTTGAGATGTCACCTGTAAGAGTTCTACTTCGGGATGCATCAGTAATAGGCGGAGTAGTTCACCACCGACATATCCAGATCCACCAACGATAGATGCTCTAATCATGAATAACCTCTCTTTTTTCTTGAGCGATTTTTAGAATATGATCAACGATCAAACCAGGGATATCAATTCCTGTGGTAGGCATGGCAGTATGAAATTCCATCGTATGATTGATCTCATTCACAAGATAACCTCGTTCTGGATGTTCGAGGACATCGATAGCTAATATTCCACTACCGACAGCTTGAGCTGCTTTTACGGACAATTCATCTAAAGCTGGAGTGATGGGACAAGGTTCACCTGCTCCGCCGCGTGCTGTATTGGTGATCCAATGGTCGGATTTACGATAAATTGCTGCAACAGTTTTATCTCCAATTACAATAGCGCGTATATCACGTCCGGGTTTGGGTATATATTCCTGGATATAGAAGACTGAATGTTGCACCGAACCTAATTTTGCTTTGTGTTCTAGTACTGCTTCAGCAGCTTCACGGTCGTTAACTTTTGCAAGCAGGCGACCCCAGGAGCCGACAACTGGTTTGATCACAACAGGATAACCAATATTTTCAATTGCATCTAACGCAGAATCGGTCGAGAACGCAACTAGCGTGTGAGGTTGTGGTAAACCAGCCGCTGCTAAAGCGGCAGTTGTTGCGAGCTTATCTCCACAGATGGTTGCCACCTCAAGACTATTGACGGTCGGGATCCCCCATGCATTCAGGACACGGAGCGAATTCAAGCCATTCGTATAGCTTATACTCCGGTCCAGAATGACATCGTATTGGTGATAATACCTTGGATCTTGCATATCAAAAAAGATATGTCGTTCATCAAGGCGTTCATAGTCGATTCCGCGTTGTTCCAGTACTGCGAAAATATACTTTTCCTCTATCCGAACACGTGAGCATAATACGCCCACCTTCTCTTTAGGTCTCACTATTCACCCCAATCTTCTTCTTCCATAGGCGCTAAATCAAGTTCAATCGGGTCGAGGGAAATTACTTCTAAATCTACTCCACAATCAGGGCAGACAATGATTTCTCCAATGATCGTTCCATCTTCAAGGGCGATTTCTGTTTCACATTCGGGGCAATTTGCTGTTAACATGATTTTTTCCTTTTTAGTTGTTTTGGATGTTTGATGAAATTGGTTTTCTCGGAAATGCTAATCTCGTTTGAAACGTGAATAATCTGGTTTAGGCATGGATAAACCAGAAACAGGTAAGCCATTTAGAGCTCTTACTTTTAAAGGTAAGCCAAATAAGTGGATGAAGCCTTCTGCATCGGATTGATCATAAACATCTTCTTGTCCAAAGGTTGCAAAATCTTCGCGGTATAGACTTAATTCACTCTTGCGTCCCACAGGAATGATATTGCCCTTATACAGCTTTAACCGCACAACCCCCGTTACAGGTCCTTGTGTGCTGTCTACAAATGCATCCAGCGCTTCTCGTAAGGGAGAAAACCACATCCCGTCATAAACTAATTCAGCGTATTTGAGAGCGATCGTATCTTTATATTGGATGGTTTGGCGATCGAGAACGAGTGACTCCAGTTCGCGGTGGGCTGCCATCAGGATCGTTCCTCCAGGTGTTTCATAAACACCGTGAGATTTCATCCCGACCAGGCGGCTTTCAACCATATCCGCGCGACCGATACCATATTCGCCGCCTAAAGTATTTAAATATGAAATTAGGTTTGCAGGAGAAAGTTCTTTTCCGTTTATTGCGATTGGTGTCCCTGAATCAAAGGAGATCTCGACATATGTAGGTTCATCAGGTACATTCTCTGGGGTAGCGCTGAGAAGATACATACTCTCATCAGGTTCATTCCAAGGATTCTCGAGCAAGCCTCCTTCGTGAGACAAATGCCATAAATTGCGGTCTCGACTATAGATCGATTTTTCGGTGGCTGTAACGGGGACATTATGTTTTTTCGCATATTCAATTGCGTCTTCGCGCGATCGGATATCCCATTCACGCCATGGTGCAATGACTTTCAAACGAGGGTCAAGAGCTGCAAATGTTAATTCGAAGCGCACTTGATCATTTCCTTTTCCTGTCGCTCCATGGGCGACTGCGTCAGCTCCAACTTCATGTGCCACTTCTACGAGGTGTTTAGCAATCAGTGGACGCGCCATAGATGTCCCAAGCAGGTACTTGCGCTCATAAACCGCGCCAGCTCGCAATACCGGATAGATATATTCGGCTACGAATTCTTCCTTCATATTATGGATAATCAATTGGCTTGCCCCACTCTTGAGCGCTTTTTCTTCAAGTCCATCCAATTCCTCTGCTTGTCCGACATCAGCGCAAAAACAGACAACTTCGCAGCCATAATTCTCCTTTAGCCACGGTACGATTACAGAGGTATCTAAACCACCAGAATAGGCGAGAACAACTTTGTTTATGATATTTTTATTCATCAATGTTTTTCCTTTCGTATTAGAAATTGGTTGTATAAAAAAAGCCCTCCAGGAAGGAGGGCTTGAATTCAAAAAATCAAAAAAAGGTTTAGTTCATTAGACTACCACAAGAGCCCGACTTCCTGAAAGAATGTCAGTCGGGTACGACGAGAGCGAAAAATCGGTGAGGTGTGATAGTTATTCATAACGGTTGACAGGATATCATTTCTTTCGAGATAAGTCAAGGAAAAATTTGATATATTTCACGATGTGTTATTATTTCTATATGGATAGAAATATTTTTGTAGTGATTTTTGTGATTTTGATTTCTTTAATATTGATTTCTTGTTCGTTCTTTACTCATTTCTTTTTAGATTCAAAAGCGGATATCAGTAAAGTATCCCTTGAAGCTTTGGTTACAAGCTGGGTTGCTAGTCAAGAATTAACCCCCACACAAATGATCTCTTTAGCAACCTCAACTGAGGTAGTGAAGAGCACCCCTCAGCCAGAAGTGGATTTTCCGACTGATGCCCTTGTTGGTTTGATTAGCGGAATCGCTTTCCATGATCTAGATGGAGACGGGCTCAAAAGTGATATTGAACCTGTAGTATCAGAATTGTTGATATGTGTTGGCGAATTGAATGGTCCTTATTGTACAAAGACAGACCAGAAGGGGATTTATCACTTGGCAAATTTACCCTTAGGCGAGGCTGAACTTCATCTCCAACATATCAGCGAAAAGAGTCATGAGATGTTTCGGTATGTGAACCGATTTGAAGAATGGCAGAGAATTCCAGCTACGCAAGTCTGGGGAAATTGGGTACCACAACAAGAACTACCGCGCACAAAATTGTCTCGCATCGAAAACCCATTACCTATAAATATCACATCCTCAACAGAAGTCAATCTAGCGCTTATGCAAGGTTACTTAACAGATATCTTTCGTTGTGGTGAGAGGCAAGCCAAAAATATCCTTACATTTCAAGCTTTTGATTTAGATCCATCTATGGGTTTAGTGCGACACTATTACGAAGACGAATCTAGGACATTTGAGAATGATCAGGCGGTCATGTTTGGCGACAACCATTTTGCCATCGATTGGGGAAATATTAATCTGAATATTATTGGGACACACTTGTTTGCACCCGCTAATGGGATAGTCGTATTCGCTGGAGAAGGGGATACTTGGAATGGAAAATGTAATGTGGTTAACTTGGTTCATCCAGAGACTGGTGATAGCAGTGGGGTTGTTCATCTTGATACGGTCCTTATTCAAGAGCGACAAGAAGTTTTACGTGGTCAGTTGTTGGGAACGCTCGGAACGGATTGTACTACTTGGCCACATGTCCATTTTTATTTCAAGCTTGGTTATGATCGAGAGACTGGAGCTTGGGATGGTCGTGATCCCTATCGTGATACCGCTGATCTTGAATCGGTGAGTTATTGGACAGCGGATAATGAACCCCAATGCCCGGCGTTTTTGGGTCAGGGAGATTAAATCCTTGCTTGTAAAGAAAGGAAATCGTGGCTTTATTGATCTGCATGGGTTTCAAGCAAAAGAAGCTCTTGAACGTTTTCTTGATTATTATAATCAGCGTGTAAAAAGTGGAGATAAAAATGTAATTGAAGTATTACATGGTTATGGCTCTCACGGTAGGGGTGGCGATGCAATTAAGAAACGAATACGCGCTTTTTTAAAGCGTTTTCCTGATTATGTTAATTATGAACGAGGTACTACAGAGGGAAGAATGTATGATGATCTTACGTTGGTTTATCCAAAAAGAATCTTACCTGATCTTGAAAATCAACTAGCAGCGGATATCATAGAATTTTGTAGATCTAAGAAAAGTGAAGAAAAAATCTTTAATAAATTTCGTCATCACGGTGATAAGAAAGTACGCGAAATTTTAAATGGATTAGTAAATGATGGTCGCTTGGAGATAAAACGAGAGAAATTCAAGTTTTATATGCAAAAATAGTCTACTGAATAAACTTTCTGACTTAAAGAAAAACGGTAGTATCAGAATTTCCTTAATGAAGACTAATAAATTTACATAAAATTTAATTATCTCATTATTAAAAATACATTATGGTATTATAAGATAGATAATAATAAAGAATTAGGTACTATATGTTATACATAATTGGAGATAATGATGTTTACTGAAATTCGGAAAGTTAAACCTCTAACGAGTAAGCGAATAGGTGTATTTGGGAAAGGCGGCGCTGGGAAAACCACTTTGACAGTTTTACTTGCTAGATCATTACAAAGGAGAGGTTATCAAGTCGTCTTGGTTGATGCAGATTCAACGAATTTGGGTTTATACTCTGCTCTTGGTATTGACCAAGCGCCTGAACCATTAATGGATTTTTTCGGTGGAATGGTATTTCAGGGTGGTAAGGTAACTTGCCCAGTGGATGACCCAACACCTTTAGACGGAGCTGTCATAGATATATCGACATTATCTTCGAGATTCATAGGGAATGATCAAGAAGGAATCCATCTATTAACCTTGGGTAAAATTGGAGACAAAGGTCCTGGGGCTGGTTGCGATGGACCTATATCAAAAATCGCTCGCGATATTATCATAATAGGTGAAAACGACTTGGTTACATTGATAGATTTCAAAGCTGGCTTTGAAGATTCTGCACGTGGTGTGATTACAAGTCTTGATTGGGCGCTTGTTGTGATTGATCCAACAGTAGCGGCTATTGAAATGGCAAGCAGTTTAAGAGATATGGTTCGACAAATTCAAGAGAAAAAATTACCGGCAACATCTCATTTAGATAGTCCAAAATTAGTTGAATGGGCGATTAATGTCTTTCAAAATGCCACTATCAAAGGTGTATTATTTGTAATTAATCGTGTGCCAAATAAAAATATTGAAGTACAATTACGAGAGAAGTTGGCTAGAAAAAATATTCAACCGATTGGAATTATTAATGAATATCCGGAAATCTCACTTGCTTGGTTGGAAGGTACTGGGTTTGGGAAAGGAGAATATGATCAAGAAGTAGAGCGGATAGCGAATGAACTTGAGGTAGTTGAAACTCAAACAGGAGAATTATAAATGTGTCAAGCGAGAATAATTTTGGATGGACAGGAAATCATGAAGGATGTTATCTTGGTTGAACCCCTGGATGGTAATAAAGTGCGATTAATGGCGATGTTTGAACCTATCCAAGAAGTATCCGCAAAGATTGTAAAAATCGATTTGATGAAAAACCAGATCGTTTTGGACCCGATTGAGGAGGTCAATGAAGATGAATGAGGTTGAGAAATTGCGAATGCTCATTCCATATTGGATTGCTCATAACCAAGAACACGCTAAGGAATTTTTGGATTGGGCTGGTCAATCCGAGGAGGTCAAAGAGGAGCTTCTGGCGGCAGCCGATAAAGTAGATGAGGCGAATAAGACGCTTTCAGAAGCGCTCGAGAAACTTGGTGGCGCTTTACCGTATGATCACCCACATTCGCATTAAAATACTCTCGTTTTTGGTTTGATATTCTCTGGTAGAATTACTCGGCATTACAATGCTGAGTTTTTTCTTTAACCAAAATTTGTTTAGTCATTCTAAAAACCATTGATAGAGCTATTTTGACAAATATGAATATACCAACTCATGAGAATGATGTTTCCCAAAAGATCTGTTTTGAACCAATCGCTTGGGTAAAAAATGGTTCTAATGAAAGTACAGCTCCTGATTCTATTCGCTCTGAACCTTCAAAAATAATTGTTCGGGAAGACCTTGTTCTCGGGTTACAGGGATTAGAAGTGGGTTCAGAAATTCTTGTCCTATTTTATTTGGATCGATCTAAGGAATATCAACTATTACAACATCCACGCGGTGATCTAACTCGACCTATTCGAGGTGTTTTTTCCTTAAGAAGTCCTAATCGTCCAAACCGGATTGGCGCAACAATTGTAACCATTCTTGGCATAGATGATAATGTTTTGACCGTAGAAGGTTTAGATGCTCTCAATAATAGTCCTGTGATTGATATCAAATCGGCTTAGTAACTATTACCTCCATTCTGAGAAAGCAGATCATGTATGATGAACTTGATTATAAAATTATCCAAGCGTTAAATGAAAACGGACGCGCTTCGGCATCTGAAATAGCTCGTTGCTTAAATGCAAAACCGCGTACAATCCGTAAACGTATTGAACATTTGCTAGAAAGTGGGGCATTTCATCCAACTATCGTTATTAACCCTGAAGAATTTGGATACAATACTTCAGCGGATATTTTCATTCGTGTTGAACCTGAATTCGAACAAAGAGTCATTGAGGAGATTTGTGCTATGCCAGAAATCTCTTATATTGCATTTAGTTTAGGAAGTCATGATATCTCTTTAGAAGCTCGTCTAAAAACCAATGGTGAATTATATGATTTTGTACGCGAACGGATTGGGAAAATGCCGGGGGTCACGGTTAGTCGTTTTGTTTTAGTGCCTCGAATTCTTAAAAATGCACACGAATGGTTACCCAAACCGGAAGATTTTCTTACATAATTTAAAACTTTTATAAGAATC